>Ga0209550_10002144_pt1 | contig 18989 bp, 11 predicted proteins | sample LauGreSuBDMM15SN_2_FD_187567 | JGI IMG/M metagenome (GOLD analysis project Ga0209550, IMG submission 187567) | Freshwater lake microbial communities from Lake Michigan, USA - Su13.BD.MM15.SN (SPAdes) (version 5) | ecosystem: Environmental > Aquatic > Freshwater > Lake | place: Lake Michigan...
ATGACGGACTGTCAGAACTAACCTGCCGTTGCTTCTTCGCGGTGGGTGCGGAAGCATTTGCTGACCCATAGCTCGATGCTGCGCCACCCCGCTGACTGCCGCACGCGAGCTACCTTCTTCACCCCGACCTTTTCCCATGTATCGTAACACCGCCCGTTCCCGCGCTTCGCGCCGTTTCCTCCCGCTCGCTTCGGCTCTGCTCGCGCTCGGGTCTACCCAAGCCCAAACGCTGCCGGCATCGGCCTCGGCCGAGGCCAAGGCGCTCGCGAAATACGACAAGAATAAAAATGGTAAGCTCGACGCCGACGAACTCGCCGCTCAGCGCGCCGATGAAGCCAAGACCTCCGCCGCCGTCGCGGCCGCGTCCGGCACCTCCTCAGTCCCGGGTGAAGTCGTCGCCCTTTCCCCATTCGAAGTCTCCGCCGGAATCGATAAGGGCTACGCCGCCGCCAACACCCTCTCCGGCACCCGCCTCAATTCCCCGCTCGAGGACCTCGCTGGCTCTATCTCGGTCGTGACCAAGCAGCAACTCATGGACACCGCCGCTCTCGATATTAACGACATCTTTCTCTACGAGGTCGGCACCGAGGGCACCGCGCAGTTTACTGACCTGACCAACGACGGTCGCGGCGAAGGCGTCTGGGACAACGTCGCCGGTAATCCCACCGGCGCCAATCGCATGCGCGGTCTCAGCTCCGCTAACATCGTGTCCAACGGCTTCACCTCCAGCAGCACGATCCCGATCGATACCTACAATATCGATGCCGTGGAAATTTCCCGTGGTTCGAATTCCAGCCTCGCCGGCCTCGGCGATGCCGGCGGCGCGGTTAATCTCGTCACGAGTCGCGGCAATGTGAACCGCGAGACGACCAGTTTACAGACCCGCTTCGACAGCTACGGCGGCTACCGCGCCAGTGTGGACATCAATCGCCCGCTCATCCGCAACACATTGGCCTTCCGTTTTTCGGGGGTCTACAACGAAACCGGTTACGTGCGAAAGCCCTCGGTGGACCGCACCAACCGCCAGCAATACGCGATCACCTTCAAGCCATTCTCAAAGACGACGATCAACGCCTCGTTTGAGGCCTTCAACCAGTTTGCCCAGCGGGCCAACTCCGTCGCTCCTCGCGACACCGTTTCCCTTTGGAAATCACGCGGCAGCCCCACGTGGGATCCGCTCACGTTCACGGCGACGCTCAACGGCCAGAAATTCGTCGCCCCGAATGCAGCAACCCTCGCCCAGCTCGGTCTCGCCGACGGCTTTGGGAATACCCGCATTCTGACATTTATCGATAACGGTAAAATCGAGCTGATCACAAAGGCAGCGAATCCGCTCAATCCGGCGCTCGGGCTCACGGCGACGCAGCGCATGCTTTCGCCAAGCGGAGAAGTCGCCGCCGGCCCGCTCTACCGCGTGTCCGGTTCCACCAACAAGGCGTTCTACGACTGGACGGAAATCAATCTGGCCGCATCCGGTTACCAGATACAGCACGCCACGATCGCCAACGTCAGTCTGGACCAAAGCATTTTTAGCACCCCGCGCCAACGCCTCGACTTGAACGCCGCGTGGCGCCGCGAAGATCAAAACGATTACCGCCGTCAGTTCATCGGCCAGCTCGACGGCGTCGGCACCACGGTGAACATCGACGTCAACGAACGCCTCCCCGACGGCCGCGCCAATCCCTATTTCCTCCGGCCCTTTATCGGCGGCGTCAATCCGCAGGTCTTCAAGAAACCAGTCTTCAACGACAGCTACCGCGCCCAGCTCGCCTACCAGCTCGACCTGCGCCAGGAGAAGAGCCTGCTCAAATGGCTCGGTCTCCACCGGGCGAACGGCTACGGTGAATACAGCCTGCGCATCGCCGCGCCGAGCAACCTCCGCTATCACGACACGGTGACGGACAATGTGAATTATCAGCCCGGCCTCGCGAACCTCACCCCGACCACGAGCCTCGCCAACAACAACGGCGCCCTCATGTATCCCCTCTACTACATGGGCAACACCAAGGGTGGCGGGGTCGAATACGCGAACTCCGGTCCGCTCACCTACAACGGCGCATTCAAAGCTTCCTACGTCGGTGCCACCTCCACCGCCTACAACCTCAATGAACCGGTGACCATTCAGGAGGTTTACTTCGCCCTCGGCCAGCAGAAGAAAAAAATCCGCACCACCGGCGGCAGCCTTCAGAGCTACTTCCTGAACGATCAGGTCGTGACGACCTTCGGCCAGCGTAGGGATCGCGTAAACACTCAGGACAGCTTAGGCACGCCACTCAACGCCGGGTTCCTCGACGAGGCCAACCTCTCCAATTTCGGCCTCAATAAACGCTGGCGGTTTGGCGATACGCAGACCCAGGGCGTCGTCGTGAAACCATTCCGTGGCGTGGACTTCATCAATCGTGCGTCCAACGAGAGCGCCGGCGTCACCCGTTTCTTGGCGCAGACGTTTCGCGGCTTTAATTTTCACTACAACCAATCCGACTCCTTCCAGCCGGCCGACACCGCTTACAATCTTTACCTGCAGGAACTGCCCAACCCCACCGGCACCTCGAAGGAATATGGTTTCAGTCTGGCCATGTTCGACAACACGTTCGCCGTCCGCGTCACCCATCAGGAGACTCTGCAAGTCAACACGCGTGCCGGCACCGGCGTCATCGCGACGCGCGCCCTCGCCATGGATTTCGATAACTCGGGTCAAAACCTGACCTTCGGCCTCTTCGATCTCGCCACCAGTTGGGCGCAGCAGATCAACCCGACCCGCACTCTGGCGCAGGCGCAGGAGGTCGCCGCGAAGCAGATCGGTTACACCACTGACTACATCAACAGCGCCTCGGGTAAGAGCATCGCCGACGCCAGCGACGCGGCTTCCCGCGGCTGGGAGTTGGAGCTCCAGTTCAACCCCACGCGCTACCTGACCCTCAAGGTCACGGGCAACCAGCAGGAAGCCGTCGACTCCAACATCTCGCTCTTCATGCAGGAGTTCATCAACGAGCGCCTGCCTTTCTGGACGACGGTGCGCGTGCCGACGGATCGTCTGCCCGACGGTTCACAACTGGTGGGCGCGGGCGATCTGTGGTGGACCACCCCGACAGGCAGCAACGGCCAGCCAGTGAATTACTTTAATACCAACGTCCAGACGCCGCTGAACCTTGCGATCACCTCGCAGGGCAAGAAGAAGCCGCAGACGAGAGAGTATCGTTTCCGCGCGATCACCAACTTTCAACTCGCGGGCCTCACTGGCCTAGCCGGCGATCACCCTTGGTTAAAGAACGCGTCGATCGGCGGTTCTTACGGTTGGTCGAGTCGCGGTGCCATCGGTTATCTCGCCGGTGCGCCGGACGCTGACGGCGTGGTGCGCAAGCTCGACCGCCTCAAGCCCTTTTACGATCAGCCGGTGGGCAACGTGGATCTCAACCTCGGTTACAATGCACGATTCTTCAGCAACAAGATCAGGACCCGCTTCCAGTTGAACATCCGCAACGCCACTGAGAGCGGGCATCTGCAAGGCGTCGCGATCAATCCCGACGGCAAGTTCTACTCGTATCGCATCATCGATCCCCGCCAGTTCATCTTCACCACGACGTTCGACCTCTGAGCAGGCCGTCGTCATTGCGGGAACTGGACCAAGGCGCGCCGCCTTGGTTGAAGGGGGGAATGCATTTATATTTGTCATCGCGAGCAGCGGAGCGGCGCGGCGATTCATCCGGGAGCTTCAGGGGGATTGCCCAGCCCGCCGAGCCCGGGGTCGAGATACACCCGGGGTCGAGATGGCAAATTCCGGCCGTTTCTATCCGCGCGGCCGCGGTGCCGCCGTCGCGACGATTCGCCGACGCTTGCTCACTCTCTCGCCGAAAGGCTGGAGAGTTTTTCTCTTCTGTCCTTTGCTCCCGCCCATGCCCGCGCGCCACTCAGCCCCCGCACTCATCGCCTACGCCACCGCGCTCCTCACGCGCGCCGGACTCGATGCCGACAAAGCGACCGTCGTCGCCGAGATTCTCACCGAGGGCGACCTCCTCGGCCACACCACGCACGGCCTCGCCCTCCTCGCGCCTTACCTCGTCGAGCTCGAAAAAGGCGCGATGACAAAGACCGGCGAGCCCCGCGTCATCGCCGATTGGCCCGCTGCGATCACGTGGGACGGCCAGCGCCTTCCCGGGCCTTGGCTCGTCGTGCGGGCCCTCGATCTCGCCATCGCTCGCGCCAAAATTAACGGCACCTGCACCGTCGTCATCCGCCGCAGTCATCACATTGCTTGCCTCTGCGCCTACCTCCAACGCGTCACCGACCAAGGCCTGATGGCGCTCCTGTCGTGTTCCGATCCCGCCGTCGCCAGTGTCGCGCCCCACGGCGGACGCGTGGGTATTTACACGCCGAACCCCATCGCTGCCGCGTGGCCTACGGCGGGAGATCCCGTGATGCTGGACGTCTCGGTCTCGATCACCACGAACGCGCTCACCAACCGCCTTCGCTCCGAACATAAAAAATATCCCGGCCAGTGGGCGCTCGATGCCAGCGGCGAACCGACCAACGATCCAGCCGTGTTCTCCGCGACTCCGCCCGGCGCGCTGCTCCCGATGGGCGGCGTGGATCACGGGCACAAGGGCTATGCGTTCGCGCTCCTCGTCGAAACGCTGACGGGCGCGCTCGCCGGTCACGGCCGCGCCGATCCCAAGGAAGGGTGGGGCGCGAGTGTGTTTCTCCAAGTGTTCTCGCCCGCGCTCTTCGGTGGAGACGACGACTTCCGCCGACAAACTGAATACCTCGCGGCCGCTTGCCGTGCCACGCCGCCGCGGCCCGGTGTCGAGCGCGTCCGCCTCCCCGGAGAAAATGGACTGCGCCGCCGCGCTGAGCAGCTCGCCCACGGCGTCGAACTCTATCCCTGCATCCTCGACGCGCTCACGCCCTGGTCTGCGAAATTCGGAGTGTCCGCTCCACCACGCGCAAACGCGACCTAACGCGATGCCCCGTGCGTTTCCGCGCGAAACGCGACCGCAGCCCCCCGACGGAAACTTGTCACGTATTACGTGACAAACTTCGTGCGGCCAAGCCGTCTTCGTCTTGGAAGCGCGACGCACGCCCCTGGAAACTTGTCACGTATTACGTGACAAACTTCGTGCGACCAAGACGTCGTCGCCTTGGAAGCGCGACGCACGCCCCTGGAAACTTGTCACGTATTACGTGACAAACTTCGTGCGACCAAGCCGTCGTCGTCTTGGAAGCGCGACGCACACCCTTGAAAACTTGTCACGTATTACGTGACAAACTTCGTGCGACCAAGCCGTCGTCGTCTTGGAAGCGCGACGCACGCCCCTGGAAACTTGTCACGTATTACGTGACAAACTTCGTGCGACCAAGCCGTCGTCGTCTTGGAAGCGTGACGCACGGTCCTGGAAACTTGTCACGTATTACGTGACAAATGCGCGGTGCGATTGTGATTTTCGTTCTGTTGGTCTCAGGCCAAGTCGCGGCCCTCACGGCGCGCTTGCAGCCAGACGAGCAACAACAGCGTGCGTTCGGCGTCGGGCAGGGCGTTGCGCTCGCGGAGAAACTCGTGCACGCGCTGTCGGGGCAAGCCGAGCAAGCGGGCCAGTTTAGTTTTTTCGCCGCGGCGGCCAAGCTGGACGCGAACGGCGGCGGCGAGTTCGTTCCACAGGGGTGTGGCGGCCCCTGGTTTGATCGTGAGCCCGCGCCGTGGACTGCGTTCGCGTGCCGTCCGTTTGATTCTCTGTCTGATCGATGCCACCGCAGCCTCCGCTAGGGAGAGGGCGAGTTCGAGGGGAATTGCGAGTGGCGCGGGTAGCTGGGGTGGCGGGAGCAAGATGCTCATGCGAGGAACCATGGAAGCGACATGTCGCGGGGCCAAGGCCATTTGTCACGTAATACGTGACAAATGGTGTGTGCGCTTTAGCCGCGGCCGAACGGTCAGTTCTGTTTCACGCCTGACAATCGGCTCCTCTCCACGCACACCTCGTGATCACACACACCTCCTTATCGTTCACCTCTCGACCATGACTCCTGCTCAACTCCGCCGCGCCCGCGCCGCTCTTGAAACCTTCCGCATCGAAACGCCCTCGTGGGGCTTTGCCGACACGGGCACGCGCTTTGGGAAATTCTTCCAGGACGCCGCCGCCATCGATATGAACGACAAGCTCGCCGACGCGGGCCACGTCCATGCGCTCACCGGTTGTTGCCCGACGGTGGCCGTTCACGTGTTGTGGGACTTCAAGCTTGGTGAGGACCCGAAAGCGGTTGCCCGCCTCGCGCGCAAACACGGCGTGAAGATCGGGGCCATTAATCCCAATCTCTTCCAAGATCAGTGCTACAAATGGGGTTCTTTCGGTAACAACGACCCGATCGTTCGCGCTGCCGCGCTCCAGCATTGCGTCGACTCCGTGGCCATCGGTAAGGCGGTCGGCAGTGATTGTCTCTCGCTGTGGTTTGCCGACGGTACGAACTATCCGGGCCAAGGCAGCATCCGTGCGCGGAAACACTGTTTTGAAGAATCCCTGCGCGCACTGCACGCCGAGTTGGGGCCGAAGCAGACGATGCTCGTCGAATACAAACCCTTCGAACCCGCTTTTTACGCCACCGATATCGCCGACTGGGGCATGGCACTGCTGCTGGCGAAGAAGGCCGGCCCACGCGCGAAAGTCCTCGTCGACACCGGCCACCACTACAACGCCCAGAACATCGAGCAGATCGTGGCCTGGCTCCTGGACGAAGACATGCTGGGCGGCTTCCACTTTAACGACCGCCGTTACGCCGACGACGATCTGACTCTCGGCTCGATCGATCCGTATCAGGTTTTCCGGATTTTTCACGAGATCCACTTCTTCGCTGCTGATCGCGGTCGGATGCCGAAGATCGCCTACATGATCGACCAATGTCACAACGAGAAACCCAAGATCGAGGCGACCATCCAGACCGTCGTGATGGCGCAGGAGCTCTACGCGAAGGCTGCCCTCGTTGATCACGACGCTCTCCGCCGCGCCCAAGCGAGCAACAACGTCGTCGATGCTGAGTTGATTTTGAAGCACGCGTTCTTCACCGACGTGGCACCGGCGCTTGCCGCGTGGCGCCAGGCGAACCAGCTCCCGGCCGACCCGCTCGCCGAGCACCGCCGCAGCGGCTACGTGCGCGCTGCTGCTGCCGACCGCAAGCGGCGTCGCCAAGAGCTCGGCCTCACGCAGGGTGGCAGCTTCGCCTGAGGTAGCGCGGTTTAATGGGCGTCGCACGAGAGTATGGATTGAGAAGGTAGGAGCCCGCTTGCGGGCGATTGAGCGAGACCGGAGTCGTAGCCGTCTTCCATCGCCCGCAAGCGGGCTCCTACGGCCGAATACTTGACGGCGCCCGCAAGTCGGGTGAGGTGACGCCGGCGACGTATCTGGACAACGGAATGACGCTGCTCACGACGAAATGAACCGGAGGAGGCGAGGGCCTCGCCGATACCGGACGAGGCCCCGGTGAACCCGACAAGCGCGCGGCTGGTGGGTGACGTTTAGCTACCGTAAACGCCGCCGTTGATGTCGAGTGTTGCGCCGGTGATGAAGCCGTCGAATTCGCCGGCGAGGAACACTGCGGCGCGGGCCACGTCAGCAGCGCTGCCGCCGCGGCCGAGTGGAATGCCGGCGACGGTTGCGCGGACTGATTCGGCGGTGGTGTGTGTCGTGTGAAAGCTGGTACCGAGAATGAGGCCGGGGGCGAGAGCGTTGACGCGCACGCCGTGCGGTCCGAGTTCGCTGGCGAGGGAGCGGGTGAAGGTCAGCACGGCGCCCTTCGCGGTGGAGTAGGCGAGGGAGCCGCTGTGACCGCCTTTGCGACCGGCGAGTGAGGATAGGTTAACGATGCTGGCACCGCCGCCGGTCTGCGCCGCGGCGATGAGATGAGGGGCAGCTGCGCGGGTGACGCGGCGTACACTGCCGACGTTGAGAGAGATCACGTCGGACCAGAATCTGTCATCGGCCTCCAGGAGGGTGCGGCGACCGATGAGAGAGCCAGCGTTGTTGATAAGCACATCGAGGCCGCCGAGGAAGGTGACGGCTTGGGTGACGAGGGCGTTGCTCGCCTCGGACGTGGTGAGATCGGCGCTGGCGCTGGCGAAGCGGCGGCCGAGCTGAGTGGCCTCGGCGGCGAGATTGCGCGCGCCGTCGGCGCTGCTGCGGTAGTGCACGAAGACATCGCAACCGGCGCGGAGCAGGTGCGAGCTGATGGCGAGGCCGATGCCTTGTGCGCCGGCGGTGACGAGGGCGCGTTTGCCGAGGAGTTTGCTCATGGGAAGGCGAAGGGGTGATCCAGGATCTCTGCGTCGGGGCGTGGTGCCCTTGGGGACTCAGGCCTTGGCTTTACTGAGTGATGAATGTTCGCGACTAGCGATTGAGCCACCAGATTGTGCCATTGAGAAAGGTCGCGAAGCTGACCCACGCGAGGTAAGGCGACCAGAGGAGGGCAGCGAGGCGATCAGTGCGGGCGAAGCGCACCTGGAGCGTGATGAGCAAGGCGAGGAATAAAATGATTTCAATCAGCGCGAGGTCGGGGCGGTGGAGGGTAAAAAAGAGGACGGACCAAAGGGCGTTGAGGATGAGCTGCGCGGCGTAGAGCCAGAGCGTTCTCGTAGCCGCAGCGGGGGTGGCGGCGGCGCGCCATGCGCGCCACGCAGCGATGGACATGAGCAAGTAGAGCGTAGTCCAAACGGGAGCGAAGACCCCGTTGGGCGGATTCCACGACGGTTTAATAATCGTCGGATACCACGTGGTAATGGCGCTGGTCGTGGCAGCGCTGCCGAGGCCTGCGGCGAGGAAGCTGACGGCGATGAAGGCGGCGAGTGCGCCGAAGTTACGGTTGGTCATGAGGAAAGTAACGTCCCGGCCACGTCGCGGGACGCAGCCAAAACGCGTCGGTGCGACCGCCGTAGTAGCCTTCGAGGACGTGGTCCATCACAGCGCTGGTGCGGCGGGCGGACTCGCCGGTGCTCGGACAGGTGCCGCGACCGAGGAGGTCGTCGACGATGAGCTGGATCAGCGGTTGCGCGACGTGATCGGGATTGGGGATGGCGAACTGCTCGCTGCCGGCGGCGGTTTCGAGGTAAATGGGTCCGGCGTTGAAGATGTTGATGGCGAGGCGACCCGCGGTGCCGAAAAATTCTAGGGTGTCTTCTTTTGCCGTGGTGGAGAAATTCCACGACGCAGAGCCGAGTGCGCCGGTGGCGGTGCGGAACGTCATCGCTACGGTGTCTTCGACATCTGCGGCGGTGGCGAGGCGGGCGGCGCGACCGTGAACGTCTTGCAAGGGACCGAGGCAGTGGTCGAGGAAGTCGAGCAGGTGCGAGCCGAGATCGAGAAACAGTCCGCCACCGGCGTTGGCAGCGGAGACGCGCCACGCGTGGTGTGCGGGATCGGCGTTGGCGGGAGTGGGCGTGGCGTAGCGGTAGTTGACGCCTGTGAGCTGGCCGATGGCGCGACCCTCGAGGAGGGCGCGGACTTTCTCGAAGCGCGGCATGGCGCGGCGATAGTAGGCGACGAAGAGTTTTTGGTGCGCGGCGGCGAAGGCGGCGATCATGGCCTCGCACTCGGCCGCGTGGCGGGCCATGGGTTTTTCGACGTAGCACGGTTTGCCGGCGGCCGCGGCGAGCAGGGCACCTTCGAGATGGGCACCGGGCGGAGTGGCGACATAGACGGCGTCGACGGTGGGGTCGTTCACGAGCGCGCGGGCGTCGTCGTAGGAGCGAGGGACGCCGTGGCGTCGGGCGTAGTCAGCGGCGAGGGCACCGTTGCGGCGCATGACGGCGACGAGCTGGGAGTCGCGGGCTTTTTGGAAACCGGGGCCGCTCTTCACTTCGGTGACATCGCCGCAACCGAGGATGCCCCAGCGGATGGTGGTGCGCGCAGGCGCGGTAATAAGTGCGGTCATGGGCACGAGACAACGCCGCCTGCGGGGTGGCGGCAAGCTGTCAGGCGGCAACCCGTGAGGCGGGCCCGTAAGCGGTCCGGGCGATGGGTGCGGTGCCGCGTGGGTGGTTTGGTTGCGGGGTGCTCGGCTTGCTGGCGCTCGCCGCTACATCGACGGAGACGGGGGCTGGTTTCGGCTTGCTGGCGCTCGCCGCTGCATCGGACGAGGCGGGCGGTGGCCTCGGCTCGCTGGCGCTCGCCGCTACATCGGACGAGACTGAGCAAAGGATTTACCTCGGGGGGGAGTCCTGTGAGAATTTTTCCATGAAACTCGGCGTCGACGTTCTCTTCGAAAAGCAGATCGGGCTCTTGCGCGGAAAACACGTTGGGCTGATCACAAATCCCACGGGGGTCGACGGTGCGCTGGTGAGCATCGTCGAACGATTTCGCGCGCATCCGGACGTGAAGCTCGTCGCACTGTACGGGCCCGAGCACGGGGTGCGGGGCAATGCCCAAGCGGGGGAGTTTGTGGATTTTTATCAGGATGCGCATTTGGGATTACCCGTATTTTCACTCTACGGGCAGGCGCTTAAGCTGCCGACGCAGCCGCTCGAAAACATCGACGCGATGATGCGGGCGTTCGACACGCAGCACACGGGGAAGACCGTCGAATCGACGATGCTGCGTGGCGTGGATGTGCTCGTGTTTGACCTGCAGGACGTCGGCACGCGCGTGTACACGTATGTCGCGACGATGGCGTATGCGATGCGGGCGGCGGCGGAAGCGGGGATTCCGTTTGTCGTGTTGGACCGGCCGAATCCGATCGGCGGAGTGGTGATGGAGGGGCCGATTTTGGAGTATCCGGCGCACAGTTCATTTATCGGGCTTTATCCGGTGCCGTTGCGGCACGGGATGACGGCGGGGGAACTGGCGCGGTTGTTCAATGCGAGATTTTTAGAAAAACCAGTAGCGCTCACCGTGGTGGCGATGGACGGTTGGCGGCGGAGCGATTGGTATGACACGACGGGGCTGGCGTGGGTCGTGCCGTCGCCGAATATGCCAACGCCGGATACGGCGACGGTTTATCCGGGGCAGGTTTTGCTCGAAGGTACGAATCTCTCCGAGGGGCGCGGCACGACGAGGCCGTTTGAGTTTTTCGGGGCGCCGTGGATCGACGGATACGTGCTGACGCGCGAGCTGAATACGTTGCGGCTGGCGGGCGCGACGTTTCGAGAGACCTGGTTCACGCCCACGTTTTCGAAGTGGGCTGGAGAACGCTGCGGCGGATGTCAGCTGCACGTGACGGATCGCGAAAAATTTCGATCGGTGACGGTGGTGCTCGCGGTGTTGGAGGTCGTGCGGCGGATTTACGGTGCGAAGCTCGCGTTGCACGCGGACTACTTCGACAAAGTCATGGGCACGTCGACGGTGCGGGAGGCGTTTGAGCGGGGGGAAGGCTACGCGGTGATCGCGACGCGGTGGGAGACGGGGCTGGCGGAGTTTGGGCGGTTGCGGGCGGAGTTTTTGCTGTATCGGTGAGGGCTGGACGCATCCCAGGTTGTCGGTTGCCAAAAAAATGGGTAGGGACTGCCGTCCCTGCAAGGAAAGCGGAGCGACTGAAGTCACTTCCCTTTTCTTTGCAGACAGACGCAGGTCCAACGGCAATCGGGAGATGCGCCCCTGAGGGCCGAACTCAGAATGAGCCCTTGATGCCGCAGGACCAGAGTGAGCCGTAGGTGGTGCGCTGGCGGAACTGGGCGTGCTCGGGTGTGCCCGGGCCGTAGATGCCGGTGTCGTTGGTGGCATCGCCGACGTTGCGGAGATTGACGAAGAGCGCGAAGCCCCGGCGGAGGAGAACCTCACCCTGGAGATCGAGGAAGAGTTGTTTGGCCCCCCACGTGTAGGTGCTGGCTTGGATACTGCGTCCGGTGAGCGGGGCTTGGCGGTTGAGGCCGCGGTAGTTCCAGTTGGCGCGAAGATTGAATTTCGCGCGGGTGAGGCTGAGGCCCCAGTTGTAGGTGCGGGGGACGAAGCCGGCGAAGTCAGCGGAGTCGTCGCCGGTGGCGCGGAGGGCGCTGGCGTTGGCGAAGACCTGCAGGCCACGCGCCCACGGGGGTAAAAAAGTGAGTGCTTGTTTGTAGTCGAACTCGAGACCGCTCATGCGGACGGTGCCGGGCACGTTGCTTTGGGTGGAGACGTCGAAGCGGCCGTAGGTCGCCGCATCGAGACCGTAGAAGGACAGGAATTCCGGGGCGGCGGGGAAGACGGAGGCGCCGAAGAAATTTTCGAATTCGCGCTGAAACGCGCCGACCGAGAGCTGGCCCACGCCCTCGAAATAATATTCGAGGCGCACCTTTACGGTCTGCGCGCTCCACGCCTTGATGGCGGCGTTGTTGACGGTGATGCGGTTGGTATTGGACGGGGCGGCGTCGGGATCGGGGAGGGTGACACCGCCGGAGTATTGGTTGAAATTTGGGCGGCCGACGGAGGTGTAATAGGCGGCGCGGGCGATGAGATTTTCGCGGAGGTTGAAGCTCGCGTTGAGACTGGGGAAGAGACGGAGGTATTCTTTTTCGGCCTGGCCGGCGCGGGCGAGAAAAGTGAGCTGCGAGACGGCGAGGGCGTTGGTGACGGGGAAAATCAGGACGGGCGTGCCGTTGGCGTTGCGGATGACCTGGCCGGCAGCGTTGCGCTGGTAGTTGCGCGTGGGATCGTTGAGCGGGCCCTCGGCATCGACGTTGGTTTGCTCGGCCCGGAGGCCGCTGACAAGTTTCAGACGGCGATTGAAGAGCGCGACATCGCCGCGGAGGTAGGCGGAGGAGACGAGTTCTTCGGCCCGTTTCGAACTGGTGACCTCGGAGCGATAGAGACTGTTGGGATCAAGGGTGAAAAAGGCGGGGTTGGCTTGGTAAAGTGCGAACGCTTTTTCGGTGCTGACGTATTGAATTTGCGGGAAACCGTAGGGGGCGGTGCGCTGGGAGAAGACGTCGTCGAGGACGATGCTCGCGCGATCGTCGCTCCCGGTGGCGGTGGGGCTCGTGCTGGCGCGGCCATCAGCGCCGACGAACGTGTAGGGCGGAGTGCTCTGGAAATCGTCGCGCATCGATTGGCGCACATCGAGGCCGGCTTTGAGGACGAGTGGGGTGCCGGCGAGATCGAAGTCGCGGCGGAGATTGGCGTAGGCACTGCGCTTGACGTCGGTGGTGCGGCGGTAGGTAGCGTTGGCGGTGGAGAGGACGTAGTTGCTGAGGTTGTACGGATCGACGGGTGCGCCGGTCGTGCCATCGGTGACGGTGATGAGGCCGGGGCGGAGATAAAAAATCTCGTCGAAGTTTACGGTCACGTTTTGGCGGGTGGAGGTGACGTTATTGAGAAAGCCCTTGTCGGTGCTGCGGAAATGGAGTCGCTCGTTGGAGTAGCCGAGTCCGCTCTCTGCTTTCCAGATTGGGCCCTCGTGGCGATAGGTGAGGGTCGGCATGTATTTCGTGCGCTGGTGATTTCGCGAGGCGGAGGCGTTGCGGATCTCGCCGCGGCCGACCTGACCGTGGGTGGATGTCGTCGTGAAATCGCCGGGGGCGACGCGGTTCACAAAAAAGGAGAGCGTGCGCTGGTTGAGTGGCGACGCGAAGAACGTGAGTTCGGTGGAGAAGGAGAGGCGGTCGTTGCGGGAGAGTTTGTAGTCGACGGTCGCGGCGGCGGAGGTGCGTTCGGTGTGTTTGCCCCCGTCTTCGACGACGTAGTCAGTGAGGTAGGGTTTGTCGGGGGTCGTGTCGGGGTACTGCGTGGCCGCGGTGGTAGCGGTGAGGCCGTTGGTGGCGGCACCGGCGCCGCGCCACGTATTGGCGGTGCGGGCTTCCTCGGTGTATTGCTTGGTCATGCCCCCGCTGAGCGTGAAGCCGAAGCGATCGTTGACGGGTTTGATGTAAGAGAAATCGAAGCCGGGGTGAACCTTGCGGGTATTAATCCAGCGTGGGCCGGGGGTCTTGCTGAAGAGGTGGCGGTCGTTGTCGCGCATCATTAGGAACACGCTGTAATTAAAGACGGGTCGGGAGCGGTCGAAGGCGCTGCGGGGAATCATGTTCACCGAGCCGGCGAGTGCGGAGCCGGGCGATTCGGGTGTCGGCGAGTGCAAGACCTCGAGGCGCGAGATGTTGTTCATCGAGAGGGTGTGAAAATCCACGCTGCGCGCCGTGCCGCCGCCGGCGACGCTGGAGACATCGAAGCCGCCGACGGTGATGGGCACGTATTCGGGGGGCACGCCGCCAATCGAGATTGAGCGCGCGGCGCCGCCGATGAAATCGATTGTGATGCCGGGAATATATTTCAGGAAATCGCCGGGATTGCTTTCGAGCACGCTGCCGAACTCATCGGCGGAGACGACGCTCTTGATGGAGGAGGCGAAGCGTTGCTCGTTGATGGCGATGGCTGCGGCGTCCAGCTCCTTCGAGCTGGAGACGACGAACTGGTCCAGTTTCACGATCGAACCGTCTGGGGCGGGCGCGGGCGGGAGCGGGCTGGAGGAGAGACTGAAATCGCGCCGCGCAATCTCACGCGGGGCGACGGTGACGAGGGCGGTCTGTTGAGCTTGCCCCGTGAAGAACACCCGGACGCGGGCCGCGCCGGTCGGGACCTGCGTGAGGCGAAACAGGCCGCTGGAGTCGGTGAAGGTCTCGAGCGTCGTGCTTTCGACCGTGACGCGGGCGCGTTCGACGGGATCGCCGGTGCGGAGGTGGGTGACGCGGCCCTCGATGATACCGGTGGCGGCTGATTGCGCCACGGCGGAAACGGCGACGAAGGGGATCGCGAGCGACGTGAAGCGGACGCTGGGCGTCAGCAGGCAGGCGATCGCGAAGACGGAGCAGAGCGAGGACTTCATGGGAGCGGGGACCGTGGGACGGAGGGCTTGGAGGTCACGCTCCAAATGAGCCGAAAGGTTACAGCGCGGTGAATTTTCAAGGGAGTGGGGGCGTTTGTGGCTTTCCAAGGTCGGGGCCGCCTTGATGCTGGTCGCACTATGAAAGCCATTCACGAGTTGCAGCGCCTCGCTTCGCCGGCACCGAAACCGCAGTCGCTCGCGTGGGATGGAGCGACGCTCTGGATGGGCTCGCGCGAGACGAAGCGGATTTACGCGATCAATCCGATGACGTGGTCGGTGGAGGCGGAGTTCGCGGCTCCGGGGACGCCGTATGGGTTGGCGGCCGTGGGCAACGAGCTGCGCGTGTTGTGCAGCGAGGGGGCCGCGGACAACCGCGTCGTGAGGCGCTTGGTGCCGGGAGTGGGTTTTGACGCGACATGGGGTTGGGCCTGTCCGGACGACACTGGGTCACAACTCAGCTACGACGGGCAACGCCTGCACGTGAGCCAATGGTATCCAAAAAAGGTGATCGCGCTGGGCGCGGACGGAAAAGTGGAGCGCGTGATCGACGTGCCGCACGGGATTTGCGGGCAGGTGTTTGTCGACGGAGTGCTCTACCTCGTGACGACGGATGCGGAGGAGACGAATGAGTATTGGCTCACGCGGGTCGACGTGAAGTCCGCGGGATCGGGTGAGCCGAAGTGTGAGGACGTGGCGCGTATTCCGTTTCAAGCGCGGGCATTGGCGTGGGACGGCGCGAAGTTTTGGACGAACCACCGCGAGCAAAACGAGATTGTGGCGTTTGCGTTGGTGGGGTGAGGGCGGGGCCGCGGGTGAGTGAACCACTCAACGCGTTTGCGAGGATCTCCTTGAGGTGGGCTTGTTGTGAGGGGACCCGCGCTGGTTGGCACGGGGCTTTAGCTGGTGGAGCATCCTGACGGGCATGCGTAGTGATATCGTCGCGGAACTGGACTGGAGATTCGGGGAATTGGCTGCGTGGGCGGTGGGCCAATCGACGTTGGCTCCGCCGGTCGCGGGCATGTCCGTCATAGCGGCGGTGGGGCGCTGCACCTCCTTCTGGCGGTCAAGTTGCAGGCGAAATGGGATATCGTGATGGGCGTGACGCCGGAGCACGGCTGAGGAAAACGGGCACGGCGGCAGGGATACCGCAGGTCCGGCGAATCAAAGGGCTTCGTAGCCTTTGACGGGAGCAGCGGGAGTGGGCGGTGGCGGGGTGAGGCCGTGGGCGCGGAGGACTTCGTGGAAGGCGGCGATGGTGGAGAAACCGGGTTTGAAATTTCCGTAGCGGTGGCCTTCGGCGATCAGCAGCGGGGTCCAGTTTTTTTTGTTTTTCGTGTTCCAGACGTCGAGCTTCGCGCCCTTGGCGTCGAGGAGCTTGATGACCTTCGGGAAATTTGCGAAGGCGGCCCCGTGCATCGCGGTATCTCCCATGGCCGAGACGGTGTTGAGGTCGGCACCGAGACTCAGCAGGTAAGTGACCGCTTCGACGGCTTCGTCTTCGGTGCCGGCTTCTTCCTCGACGGCGCGCGTGCCGAGGCCGGCGGCGGCCATGAGGGGGGTGATGCCATCGACGTTGGTCAGCGTGGGATCGGCTCCTAGAGAAAGGAGGAGTTTGAGGTAGGGAGTGTCGGCGGTGTCGGCGGCCAAGAGGAAGGGCGTGGCACCTTTGCGATTGATGCGACCGCCACCGGAGGGACCGCCGGTGAGGCGGAGGTTTACGTCGGCGCCCTTGGCGATGAGTTTACGGCTGAGATCTTCGCTCGTGTAGAGGCCGGAGCCGTCGGGTACGGGCTGGCCGTCGTCTTCGCCGCTGTCGGGTTTGCGGACCCAGGTGAGGACGTGGAGCGGGGCGAAGCCGGAGCGAAGGTCGTTGGGATTGGCGCCGAGATCGAGGAGCTGGGCGGCGAGTTCAAAATGACCGTTTTCGATGGCGATGATGAGGGCGGTGGTGCCGGGGCGGGGTTGTTTATTGGTAACCTTCTTCGCGGGCGCGGTGGGCTCGTTGAGGTCGACGCCGGCTGTGAGCAGCGAACGAATGACAGCGGCGTGGCCCCGGCGGGCGGCGAAGAGGAGAGGCGTGAAACCGGTGTCGACGGGTTTGCGGAAATCAGCGTGAGCGGTGATGAGTGCGGCGACGACGTCAGCGTGGCCTTCGTGGGCGGCCCACATGAGAGCGGTTTGGCCGCCGGTGGGGAGTTTGTCGTCGACGCGTGCGCCGCGGGCGAGGAGGGCTTGGACGGCGGCGAGGCGGCCGGTGCGCGCCGCGGTCATAAGGGGCGTCTCGCCGCCGCGGAGGGCGAAGTTGGCATCGGCGCCGGCGTCGAGGAGCAGCGTGACGAGAGGCGCGGAGCCGTTGGTGCAGGCGAGGGAGAGCGGGGTGACGCCGTAGCGGTTTTGGGCGTTGGGATTGGCGCGGGAGGCGAGCAGGGATTTGGCGGTGGGGAGGTCGTCGTGACGCGCGGCCCAGTGGAGGGCGGTGGTGCCGTCGGGTTGCGGGGCGTCGATGGCGGAGTCGGCGAGGAGGGTGCGGATCGCGGTGGCGTCGCGTTGTTCGACGGCGTCGGCGAGGGGGGCCGCAGCGTGGGCGGTGAAGGTAAAGGCGAACGCGAGCAGGAGTGAACCCCGGAGACACGACGTGACTGAGAAAGGGTGGGGTGGGTTCGCTTTCTGCGTCTCGGTATCTTGGTGGTTCATGACGGAATTTTTCTCACTGCGAGTTGAGTCGGTCAGACGCGAACGCCGGTAGTCCGGGTGACGTCGGCTGGAAGGCCGGAGTGGGATTGTCATGGGTGCCTCGGTGTCGCGGTGCCTCGGTGTCGCGGTGCCTCGGTGTCGCGGTGATTCATAGAGCTACGTGAAACAAAAGCATCACGATCGCGTGGAGCCGATACGGACCCTCACACCGTCAGCGGGCGGAAGAGGTCGGTTACTTTGCCCGTGCTGTCAGCGAAGGTGTTGATGTTGACGCCGGCTTTATCGAGGAGGGTGAGATGGAGATTTGCGAGTGGGACGGGCTCTGGGTAGGTGAGGTGGCGGTTGCCCTTGATCCCGAACGCGCGGCCGCCGGCGACAATCGTCGGGAGATTGGTGTGGTCGTGGACGTTGGGGTTGCCGATGCCGGAGCCGTAGAGGAGCATCGTGTGATCGAGGAGCGTGCCTTCGCCGTCGGGCGTGGCTTTCAGGCGCTCTAAATAGTAGGCGAAGAGCGAGACGTGGAAGGCGTTGATTTTCGCCATGCGGGCGATTTTTTCCGGGTCATTGCCGTGGTGGGACAACGGGTGATGCGGATCGGCGACGCCGGTCTCGGCGGCGTAGGTGCGGTTGCTGGTCTCGCGGGCGAGTTGGAAGGTGATGACGCGCGTGATGTCGCCTTGGAAGGCGAGGACTTGGAGGTCGAGCATGAGCTTCGCGTGATCGGTGTAGGTGGCGGGGACGCCGAGGGGGCGGTCGAGGTCGGCGGGGAGATTGTTCTTGGCGACGTCGGACTCGGCTTTTTGGATACGGCGTTCGACCTCGCGGACGGTGTCGAGGTATTCGCTGACTTTGGCTTGATCGGCGGGGCCGAGGCGGCGTTTGAGGCTGGCGATATCTTCGGTTACCCAGTCGAGGAGGCTGGCGCGTTTGCGGAGGGCGGCGCGGCGCTCGGCGACGCTGCCGCCCTCGCCGAAGAGGCGTTCGAAGACGACACGCGGGTGGGCTTCGTAGGGGAGGGGCGTGGTGGGCGAGGACCAGGAGAGATTATTTTGGTAAACGCAGGCGTAGCCGTTGTCGCACTGGCCGGTGGTTTGGAGCATATCCATCGCGAGTTCGAGCGAGGGGAGCTGCGTGGTCTGGCCGATTTGTTGGGCGGCGAGTTGGTCGGCGGTGGTGGCGAGGTGGTAGTCGTTGCTCTCGGTGTGCTTGGCTTTAGCGGCGCTGAGGAAGGAGGAGTTGGAGGTGGCGTGCGAGCCGGGGTAGGCGTTGCGCAGCTCCATGTTCGTGAGAACGGTGAGGTGGTCGCGGTGGGGCGCGAGGGATTCGAGGATCGGCGAGAGGGTGGAGAGCGTGCCGTCGGTGGCGGTGGGGGTCCAACGCGATTGGTCGCAGCCCATGGGCATGAAGACGTAGCCGAGCCGGCGGGTGGGTTTGGCGGCGGTGAGCGTGGCCGCGGTGGCGGCGGGGATCATCGCGTCGAGGAGCGGGAGCGAGAGCGAGGCGCCCATGCCACGGAGGAAGGTGCGACGGGGGAG
>Ga0209550_10002145_pt1 | contig 18987 bp, 33 predicted proteins | sample LauGreSuBDMM15SN_2_FD_187567 | JGI IMG/M metagenome (GOLD analysis project Ga0209550, IMG submission 187567) | Freshwater lake microbial communities from Lake Michigan, USA - Su13.BD.MM15.SN (SPAdes) (version 5) | ecosystem: Environmental > Aquatic > Freshwater > Lake | place: Lake Michigan...
GTTGGAATTGTAATACTATGAATAATCCAATAACGAATACTTGTTAAAATATCTGTAAACGGGCGTTCCCCTGTAGATCCACCAGACATGTTTTTACTAAATTTTCTAGTAAAAATTCTTCTTTTGTCACTCCGATAAATAGTGTTTTTATTTTATTATAAATAAAATAATAAATCACCAAAAGTTAACATTTTTAATTAAAGAGCGGGCAGACAGAATCGAACTGTCATATTCAGCTTGGAAGGCTAAAGTTTTACCACTAAACTATGCCCGCTATATACTATATTAACAACAGTATATTTTTCTCTTGTACGTAAAGTACTTAAATAACTAAACTTTCTAGCGGGACATTTAGAAAATTCGATAATTGAATAGCTTTTTTCTCGGTTTCACTTGGATTTAATAAGAATTGAGCAGGAAATAAAGGAATTTCTCTTTTATCTTTTAAAACTAATAAAATGTTACAACGAGGATTTAAGCCTTGTTTAATTAAAAATTTTAAACTTTTAATATTTTTAAAATCATAAGATAAAAAAACTCTTCTGTTTTTACCAGGAAATCCTAATCTTACAACTCGAACGATTTCTTCTAATTTTGAAAATTCATTATAACCACTTCCAATGTTCCAAAAAATTGTTAATACTAAATACGTACCAATCCCTATGGCACCAGTACCATAAAATAACATTGCGATACCTTGCGGAACAAATTTAATTTCAGAAGTGTCTGTTATTAATAGTAAGTTTATATTTAAATAACTTGATAATCCAGCTAAGAAAAATCCAATTCCAGCAACAATTAAAACTACAGTGACTAAAATATTATTAAAATTTCTAGCACCAACAATATTTTCTTTTATTAAAGTTTCACTCATAAAATTTTAATTTTCTAGAGACTTTTTGATTTTATTTTTTTTGATAAAAACAATTAAATTAATTTAATTGTTTTTAATCCTACGTATAACCCTGTTACTAACCCAAACATAAGACCACATAAAATTAAATAATTAAGGATTGTTGACATTGCAGTTGGTTTAATTTAAATTTGATATCTTTATACTTAATAAACAAAATTATATTACAAAAAATATAAAAATTGCTAATTTTAGTAAAAACTATTAAGTTTTATTATAATAAAAAAGAGAGATTAATTTTTAAAATAAAAATATTAAATATGATACTTAAACAAGCAGATAAATTTGATGTAGTTTCATCTTTCCAAGGCGATCCATTTGTAGGCCATCTTGCTACTCCAGTTACGAGTTCAAATCTAACGAAAACTTATCTAAGTTTATTACCAGCATATAAAACGGGGTTATCACCACTACTACGCGGTATTAATATTGGTTTTGTACATGGTTATTTCTTATTAGGACCTTTTGTTCAATTAGGACCATTACGAAATAGTGAAGTGGGAGGTTTTGTAGGTTTTGTTTCTACAATTAGTTTATTAATCATTTTAACTACTTGTTTAATTATTTACGGATTTGTAACTTTCTCAGATAGTGCTGTAAGTAAAGAAGGTAACAAAAAAGTTTTAGTTGACTTTTTAACACAACAAGGTTGGAGACAATTTACTTCAGGATTTATTGTTGGTGGTTTTGGTGGTGCAAGTATTGCTTATGTTTTATTAAGATTTGTTAATGCATCATAAAAACTAGGACTAAATCAATAAGAGGTATATTGATTTTTAACTAAAGTTTTGTTAGGATTTTTTTAGAGTAATACAACTATTTGTAAATTAAACATTTATCATGGCAAAAAAATATAAAGTTAGACTTTTAAGTAAATCGGCAAATTTAGACGTAACAATTGAAGCTCCGGATGACAAATTCATTTTAGAGGCTGCAGAAGATAACAATATTGAGTTACCTTATTCTTGTCGTGCAGGTTCTTGTTCTACATGTTTAGGTAAAGTAACAAAAGGAACAATTGATCAACCTGACCAAACATTCTTAGATGAAGATCAAATTGGAAATGGTTTCGTATTAACTTGTGTTGCTTATGCAACTTCAGATGCAGAAGTATTAACACACGAAGAAGAAAACTTATACTAACACTAAAAATTAAGTCATTTTTAAATGACTTAATTTTTTTTAATTAATTTTAAGCAAGAATTTTTAAAGAACAAACAACTCCTGCGGGTAATTCCGTTTTTAGAAGTAAATCTAAAATTGAAGGAGATTCTGTATTTAAATCAATAAAACGTTTGTATTGTCGAACTTCAAAATGTTCTCTTGAATCCTTATCAATATGAGGCGAACGTAAGACACAAAAACGTTTAATTTTCGTGGGTAACGCAACAACCCCATTGATTTTACAATCAGCTTCAGTTTTTAATAAAGTTGAACGCAGTTGTTGACAAGCTAGATTAATTAGTTCATTATTAAATGATCTTAAAAGTATACGGAATTTCATAATTTTTACTCAATAATTTTTGTTACAAGACCTGAACCAACTGTTCTTCCACCTTCACGAATAGCTAAACGCATTCCGTTTTCAATAGCAATTGGAGCAATTAATTCAATACGCATTGAAACGTTATCACCAGGCATTACCATTTCAATCGAGTTACCATCTGATGTAAACTCAGCAATTTGACCTGTTACGTCTGTTGTTCTTACATAGAATTGAGGTCTGTATCCTTTAAAAATAGCTGTATGACGTCCACCTTCATCTTTTGTTAAGATATAAACTTCCGCATCAAATTTTGTATGTGGTTTAATTGAACCAGGTTTCGATAAAACCATTCCTCGTAATACATCCGCTTTTTGAACACCTCTTAATAAGATACCAATGTTATCACCAGCCATACCTTTATCAAGTGTTTTTTGGAACATTTCTAATCCAGTAACTGTAGTAGACTTTGTTTCTCCTAATCCTACTAATTCTACTGTATCACCAACTGAAACAAGTCCTCTTTCAATTCTACCTGTTGAAACTGTACCACGTCCTGTAATTGAGAATACGTCTTCAATTGCCATTAAGAATGGTAAATCAATTTCACGAGCTGGAGTTGGAATATAGTCATCAACAGCTTTCATTAAATCGAAAATTTTATCGACCCATTTATCTTCACCTTTCTTAATAGTTGGTTTTGCTGTTACAGCTTCGAATGCTAATAAAGCTGAACCTGCAACAAAGGGAATTTCGTCTCCAGGATAATCATAACTTGATAATAATTCACGTAATTCTAATTCTACTAATTCAATTAATTCTGCATCATCAACTTGATCAGCTTTATTTAAGAATACAACTAATTTTTGTACACCTACTTGACGTGCTAATAAAATGTGTTCACGAGTCTGAGGCATAGCACCATCCGCAGCAGAAACAACTAAAATTGCACCATCCATTTGAGCTGCACCTGTAATCATGTTTTTAACATAATCAGCGTGTCCTGGACAGTCTACGTGAGCATAGTGACGAACGTCTGTTTCATATTCAACATGCGCAGTGTTAATTGTAATACCACGTGCTCTTTCTTCTGGTGCTGCATCAATATCTTCATATCTTTTTAAAACTGCTCCACCTAATGTTGATAAAGTAGCTGTAATTGCTGCTGTTAAAGTTGTTTTACCATGGTCAACGTGTCCAATTGTACCGATGTTAATATGCGGTTTATTACGTTCAAATTTATCTCTTGCCATTTTTAATAGATTAAATTGTTAATTTGATAGATTTATATGCTTTGGGCGATTAAATTAAGAGATTTTATTATCTCATTTGAGCAAAAGCCTTATTGGCTTCAGCCATCTTATGTGTTTCTTCTTTTTTCTTAATTGCGTTCCCTAAACCTTTTGCTGCTTCTAGTAACTCATTTGCAAGTTTTAGAGACATTCCTTTTCCAGAACGTTTGCGTGAAAATTCCACTACCCAGCGGACTGCAACATTTGTTGAACGAAACTTAGTTAATAAAGTAGGTACTTGATATGTAGCACCTCCAATACGTTTCGCTTTTAACTGTACGCGAGGACTGATGTTTCGAATAGCTTTTTCTAAAATTAAAATTGGATTTTGATTCGTTCTAAATTCAATGAATTCAAAAGCTTTGTAAACAATACGTTTTGCGAGACGTTTTTTTCCACATTTTAAAATTCGATTTACTAGTAAACTTACTAGTAAATTATCATATTTGGAATCTTTTTCAGGAAAACGTTTTTTCGTTGAGATTCTACGTGACATATTTTTTCTTATTTCATTTTAAAAATTAAATAGTATTATTTTTTAGCTCCAGCTTTAGCACCTGCTACTCCAGCAACTTGTTTACGAGCTCCGTATTTTGAACGGCTTTGTTTTCTATCTTTAACTCCAGTACAGTCTAACGCTCCACGAATAATTTTATAGCGAACTCCAGGAAGATCTTTTACACGACCTCCTCGAATTAAAACAATAGAGTGTTCTTGTAAGCTATGTCCTTCTCCTGGAATATAAGCTGTTACTTCAAATCCACTTGTTAATTTTACACGTGCAACTTTTCGAATTGCCGAGTTGGGTTTTTTCGGTGTTGTTGTATATACACGTGTACAAATTCCACGACGTTGTGGACAAGAATTTAATGCAGGTGTTTTTGTTCTGTAAATTACTTTTGTTCTATTTAAACGAACTAATTGCTGAATTGTTGGCATATTTGTAAGCTTTTATTTTTCTTTCTTTTCTTTTAAATTGTATTTACGTTCAAATTTCTCAACACGTCCTTCAGTATCAATGATTTTTTGAGATCCAGTATAAAATGGATGATTTCCCGACCATATATCTACAGAAAGTTCTTCTTTTGTTGTTCCTACTTCCAATACAAGTTTTCCGTCACAAAAAACTTTTGTTTTATGCCATTCTGGATGTAAATCTTTTTTTGCCATATTAAAATTATAAAATTAACGTTTAGAATATTGTGAAGCTTTGCGGGCTTTCTTTAAACCGTATTTACGTCTTTCTTTAATTCTTGCATCTCTTCTTAATAAAAGTTGAGAATTTAAAGTTTGACGATACTCATTACTAATTTGACAAATCGATTTTGAAATTGCTAGACGAATTGCATCTAATTGAGAACTAATTCCTCCACCTTTTACTATAACTAAAATATCGTATTTATTAGTTAAATTAACTAATACAAATGGATTTTTAATTAATTCACGATCTTCACCAACGCCTGAAAAAAAATCTTCAAAACTTTTATTATTTACTGTAATTATTCCAGAACCTTCTTTTAGAAAAACTTTTGCGACAGAAGTTTTTCTTTTTCCAATTCCGGTGTATAAAACATTTGTTGTATTATTCATAATTTTTATTTAATTTTTTAATATTTGTATTAAATATCAACTTTTATCCAATTATTTGATTCCGCTAAGTCTAAAGGAATTACTTTAACGTCATTATTAGTTTTAGTGTAATTAATTTTGTCGTCAGAATAAATATACAAACGTCTATAGTATTCACGTCCTAAAACGCCTTTTGGTAACATACCCCAAATAGCTTTTTCTAAAATACGTGAAGGAATTCTTTCTTTTACTTGTTTAAAAGTTTCAATTTTTAAACTTCCAGGTCGTTGAGAATTTCGATAGTATAGTTTTTGTTCTTCTTTCTTACCACTTACTGTAATTTTGTTTGCATTTAAAATTACTACAAAGTTTCCTTGATCTACACCTGGTGTAAAATAAGAAATTTCTTTCCCACGTAATAATTTACTAACTTCTGTTGCTAAACGACCTAATGTTTTTCCGGATGCATCGACCACAAACCATTTTGGAATGTGACACTCTTTTTTTGGAAAAATTGTTTTCATAATTTTTAGTTAATTTTTTATTCAAGTTTTTTTATAACTTTATCTGAAATTTCAAAAAAATTTGGATTTAAAAATAAAGGATAAAATAAATTCAGTAAGACTTTTAAAGATTCTTGAAGACTACGTTTTGGTGTAATACTTCCATTTGTTAAAATTTCAAAATTTAAAGATTCTTTTATATTGCCTTTTGTATCGTGAATCAATTTAATTTTATAATTTACTCGTTTTATTGGAATAAACATAGAATCAATAAATAAAGTAGAAGGTTTAATAGTACTTAATTTTTTTTCAATCTTATTTTTTCTATTTTCTTCAGCTAAACGATATCCTTTTCCTTTTTCAATATCAATTTCAATGTATAATTCCGAATCATCAACAATTGTGCAAATATATTGTTGTGGATTAATCACTTTTAAAAGATAACGTGGTAATTTTAACATCCCTGCTGTAACAATCACAGGACCTTTAACATGTAAGTATCCTTTTTGTTTTATTTCATAATGTTTATTTTTACTAATAAATGTATTTTTAAAAATTACATCTTTAAAATTTAACATTATTTCTAAAACATCTTCTCGTACACCTTCAATACTTGAAAATTCGTGTTTTAAATTATTTATGCGTAAACCAGTAATTGCAAACCCACTTAAATCAGATAATAGAGTTCGTCGTAACGCATTACCTAGCGTAACTCCTTGTCCCGTTTCTAAAGGTTCAATAATAAAGGATCCAAAATAGTTTTTTTCTTTATCTAAATAAGTTTCAATACACGTTAAGGTACTCATAAGTTTTTTTAATTATAGTCTTCTTTTCTTAGGAGGACGACAACCGTTATGAGCAACTCCTGTTTTATCTTCAATTGAAAGAATTAATAAACCAGATGTTTTTAGAGCTCTTAAAGATGTTTCACGTCCATTTCCACGTCCTTTGATTACAACTTCAACTTTTTCCATTCCTAATTCAATAGCTTTTAATGCTGCATTTCTTGCAGCACTTTGAGCAGCAAATGGAGTATTTTTTCTTGCTCCCTTGAATCCAGATGTTCCAGAGGATGCCCAACAAACTGTGTTACCTAAAATATCACAAATTGTGATGATTGTATTATTAAATGTTGTTTTAATGTTAGCTATCCCAACGTTTACGGATTTTTTTTGTTTCTTTTTTTGTTTTGACATATTTTATAATTTATTTTTTACGAATAAATAAACTTTGTCGACGTGATGTTCTATTATTTGTACGTGTTCTTTGTCCACGAACAGGTAACCCTTTTAGATGTCTTCTTCCTCTAACTGAGTTAATATCAATTAAACGTTTAATATTTAAACTGATTAGACGTTTTAAATCTCCTTCAAGTTTAAATTCTTCTGTTTCTAATAAATCACGTAACGCTGAAATATTTGCTTCATTTAAGTCTGAAACTTTAATTTCTGGATCAATATTTAATTTGTTTAATATTTTTTTAGAAGTTTCAATTCCAATTCCATAAATACAAGTTAAAGCGACATAAATTTTCTTTTTATTTGATAAGTTATTCCCAAGTATTCTGACCATATTTTTATATATTAATAATATTAACCTTGTCTTTGTTTATGTTTTGGGTTTAAACATATTACCATAATTCGACCATGTCGTTTAATTACACGACAATTTTCACACATTTTTTTTACAGATGGGCGTACTTTCATATTTTGTTTTAACTTTTTAAATTATTGTTTCTTTTTCTATAACAATTACATTTTTATACATCGCTCTTATTGTTTTTTGAAGTTCATAAGTTACTCCAATAACAATCATTAAAGAAGAAATATTTAGTTGATTTAATAACGTAGTTTGTCGAATAAATTTAAAACTATCGTATAAGATTAAAATTCCACATAAAAATACACCTCCTGCTAATGAAACTGCTTCTACTTTTCTACTTAAAAACTCTTCGGTAGGTTTACCAGGAGTTGTACCAGTAATCGAAACGGAAGACTTTCTTAATTGTTCTGCAATTTTAGCTGGGTCCCAGAATATAGTTGTATAAAAAAAGTTAAAAATAACGATTAAGAAATAATAAAAAACGTTAATAATTACTTTCGGAACAAAACCACCAACTAGATAACTTAAGAAAGGTAAAATATTTGCAGCAATAATAATAGGAAAAATTCCTGCTTGACTCAAACGAATGTTTAATGAGTTCTTTTGAATGAACTGATCACGAACTTTTGCTTCTAAGACATTATTTTTTTCCATATCATTTGTAAATGATAGTTGACGTGCTGAAACAATAGGTATTTCAAAACGTGCAGTTTGTGTAATTAAAATTAATCCTGAAATAAAGAAAAGAAATAAGAGTTCTAATGAAGATTCTGGACCAATAGTATTAAATAAAGAATCTCTGGACGGTAAATTTGCAAGGATATTTAACAAAATGATAACTGATGTCCCATTTCCCACTCCTTTTGTTTCTATTTGATTACTGATCCAAATAACAAGCATTGCACCTGCTACTAAAGTTATTCCAATTGAAAACATAGAATAAAAACCAGTATTGTAAAGATAGGGTTTGATATAGTTGATTACAATTGTCGTTTGAATAATTGCAAAAATTAAACTAAGTATCTTTTTATAAAAACTTAAAGTACGTCGTCCAGCTTCACCTTCTTCTTGTTGAAGTTTTTCTAAACTAGGAAATAAAGCTGTTAATAAATCAACTACAATCGAAGCATTAATAAATGGAATAATTCCAAGTGAAAAAACTGTTACTAGTTCATTTAATCCACCTGTCCCTGAATACATATTTAAAATTTGCATGATTGCATTTTTATTTTCAGCCTGTAAAAAAGCTTTTTTTAAAGCTTCTTGATCAATTCCTGTTAAGGGAATCAAATTACCCAGTCTATAAAACAAAATCATTAATAATGTCGTTATAAGTTTTTTATTTGGACCACTAAAATTTTTTTTTGTATATAAAGGTTTACTTACCATTCTTATATTTTTTCATAATTTTATCATAAAAAAGTTGTTTACGAGTTGATTGATATGTTCCTAATTCAACTTTTTCGTTTAAACTTGTTAATGCTAAAATTGTTGCTTTGGCGTTATTTAAGATATTACTTGCACCAAATTGTTTAGCTAGAATATTTTTAATTCCACCTAATTCAAGAACGGTACGAATTGATCCTCCGGCAATAACTCCTGTTCCTAAAGATGCAGGACGTAACATTAAACTACATGCTCCATATGTTGTTTTTACTACATGAGGAATAGAGTATTTTAACGTTAAAGGAATATTAATTAAGTTTTTCTTACCATTTAAAATTGCTTTATCAATTGCTAAATTAACGTCTTCAGCTCTTCCAATTCCTACACCTACTTTTCGTTTGTTATCTCCAATGATGACAACAGCACGAAACGTCATCTTTTTTCCACCTTTTACTACTTTTGTTACTCTTTTAATTTGAACGATTTTTTCTTCGTACTTTATTTTTGATAAACGAGTTGGTCCTTTCTTCTTATTTTTATCTTTCAAAACAAATTTAGAAGTTTTGTTTTGTGAAGTTTTAATCTCAGTTTGTTCCATATTTTATTTTTAATATTTATAAAGTTGACTAAGTTAAATGTCAGGTTAAGTTTTAATTAAAAAATTAAACCTTGCTCTCTAGCACCTTCAGCAACATTTTTGATACGTCCATGATATGGTCGTGTTCCTCTATCAAATACTACTTTTCCTATTTGTTTTTGAAGTGCTTTTTTGGCTAAATCTTGACCAACTTTTTTTCCAGCTTCTTGATTTGCAGTATTTTCAATTGTTTTTGAAAGTTCTTTATCTAAACTAGAGCTGAAAGCTAACGTTTGAGCATTTTTATCATCAATTAATTGAGCATAAATATGTTTATGGGAACGATAAACCGATAAACGAGGTTTTTCTGGTGTTCCAACAATTTTCTTAAGATATCTTTTCTTTTCCTGAACAAAAAGTTTTTTTAGTTTTGTTTTCATACTATTAACAATTACCTTAATGTTTATTTACCTGTTTTACCAGCTTTTCTAATTATTTTTTCACCATCATAAAGAATACCTTTTCCTTTGTAAGGTTCAGGTGGACGTACGTCATGAATTTTTGAGGCTAAAAAACCAACTTTTTCTTTATCAATTCCTGTTATTGAAATTTTTGTAGGAGTTTCTAATTTAATTGCTAAGTCTGAAGGAATGATAAATTCAACTGGGTGAGTAAATCCTGCATTTACAATCAGTTTGTTTTTTTCGATTTGGAATTTATAACCAACTCCTTCTGCAATTAATGTTTTTGAGAATTTTTCATGAACACCACTAACCATATTTTGAATTAGAGCACGGATTAAACCATGGTATTCACGTGATTTTTTAGAATCTTCTTTACGAGTAATAACTAATTTATTTTCTTCAAGCGTAAGATTTAACAGATTTAAAACACTACGTTCTAAACTTCCATGTTTCCCTTTGACAGTAATATTATTATTTTCCATCTTAATAGAAACTTCTTTTGGAATATCTATGGCTTTTTTTCCTATTCTTGACATATAGATCTCCTTAAATATTTAAATTTTTAACCAATATAGCATAAAATTTCGCCACCTTTTTTTAATGTAGTAGCTTTATTATGACTCATTACTCCAACGGATGTCGAAATAATTGCAGTTCCTTGTTCATACTTAAGAACATTAATAATGTCATTGAAATTTTTATATCCAGAAAACACTCGTTGTCCTGGTTTACTAATTCTTTTCATAATTGAGAATAAAGGTTTTTTAATCCACCATCCTTTATATTTCAAGATAATTTTAATATCGTTTTGATTAAAACTATTTTTCTCTAAACTATAAGATTTTATATAACCTTCTGCTAACAATACTTTTAAAATTGATAGATTAAGTTTACTGTATTTTACACGAGCAAAACTGTGACGTGCTAAACTAGCATTACGAATACGAGTTAACATGTCAGAGATTAGATCATTTGTCATTCTTTACCTCTTTAATTTTTTTACGTTTTTGAAAATGGTACGCCTAATTCTTTTAGTAAGAATAAACCTTCGGCTGGATTTTTTGCTGATGTAACAATTGTAATGTTAAATCCACGTCGTTGATCAACGCTATCGTAATCAATTTCGGGGAAAACAAGTTGTTCTGATATCCCTAGATTATAATTTCCATTCTTATCAAAATTCGTTGGATTTAGTCCTCTAAAATCTCGAATTCGAGGTAATACTAATTTAATAAACTTTTCTAAAAAAGCATACATTTTTTCACGTCTTAACGTTACTGTTAAACCAAGAGGCATTCCTTCTCTTACTTTAAATCCAGCGATTGATTTTTTTGCAATTGTTAATACTGGATGTTGTCCTGTGATTTGACGAATTTCTTCTGTTGCTTTTTGTAAAAAAACTCGATTTTGTGCATTTAATCCTAACCCTGCACTAACATTGATTTTTTCAATTTTAGGTATTTGATGTATATTTGTATACTTAAATTCTTCCATTAATTTTGGAACAACTGAAGTTAAATAATCATTTTTTAAATTACTCATTTTTTCTTTTTTACTAAGTTGCTATTTTTTACTTTATGAAAGAATATTATTTAATTTCTTAAAATATCTTACGTTTTTGCTTTAGCTAAAGTATCCCAAGCTCTTACATTTGAAATATGTATTGAAACAGGTAATTCGATTTGTTTAGAATCTCCACCTTGTTGATTTTTTACATATTTAATTCTAGGAGCTACCCCTTCAACTACAACTAATGATTTTTTACTAAAAATTGATTTAATATTTCCAATTAATCCTTTTTGATTTCCTGCAATAACTTTAATTGTGTCACCAACTTTTACGTGTGAATTTAATTTATTTGTCATACTACTTCATTTGCTAAAGAGATTATTTTTGTAAAATTTTTATCTCGAATTTCTTTTGCTACAGGACCAAATACTCGTGTTCCTCTAGGGTTATTTTCAGCGTTAATAATTACGGCAGCATTATCATCAAAACGAATTGCCATTCCATCAGAACGTTTTACTGTATTTCTTGTACGAACAATAACAGCTCTTACGACAGCTGAACGTTTTACAGCCATATTCGGAATTGCATCTTTTACAACTCCAATGATAATATCTCCAACATTCGCGTATTTTCTATTATTTCCTAAAACACGAATGCACATTAACTGTTTTGCTCCCGTATTATCAGCAACGGTTAAATATGTTTGTGGTTGTATCATAATGTTATTTATTGTTCATAAACTTTTAAAACTTCCTTTAACTTCCATTTTTTGTTTCTACTAATTGGTGGACTTTCTTCTAAAAGAACAACATCACCAGCTTTACATGTGTTAGCTTCATCATGTGCCATGTAACGTTTTGTTTGAATTAAAGTTTTTCCATATTTAGCATGTTGATAACGAGTTTGAACTGCTACAACAATCGTTTTTTCGGTTTTGCTGCTTACAACAATTCCAATTCTTTCTTTTTTTACCATACTTTTAACTTTGAACTTTTAACAATAATGATTTTTTAAATTTTAATTGAGCAATTCTACGTTTTGCATGTGCAAATAAATGAGGTTTTACTGTTTGACTTGTTGATCGTTTAATACGTAAATCAAATAAATTTTTCTGTAAAATAAAGATCTCTTGATCAATATCAACTACCGTTTTTAAATTTTCTAATTCTTTATATTTTGGTAAGCTCATGTTAGATTTGTTCTCTTATTAATATTCTTGTTTTAATTGGTAATTTATAACAAGCGATTCTTAGAGCTTCTAAAGCTACATCTTTTGGAACTCCTGCTACTTCAAATAAAACATTACCTGGTTTAATAACAACTACCCAGTACTCAACTGCTCCTTTTCCAGATCCCATTCTAGATTCTTCAGCACGTGCTGTAACTGATTTATCCGGAAAGACTTTGATCCAAAGTTTACCTGTTCTTTTTGTATAACGAGAAATGGTTCTACGTACTGCTTCAATTTGTCTAGATGTTAACCATACAGGTTCTAAAGCTTGAATACCGTAATCCCCGTGATCTAGTTTATTGTTTCGACAAGCTTTTCCTTTTAAGCGTCCACGTTGCATTTTTCTGTATTTTACTCGTTTAGGACTTAACATAATTTTGTCTCACTAAATTTCTTTAATTTATATTAACCAAAAAATAACCAAACTTTTATTCCGATAACTCCATAAATTGTTTGGGCTTCATAATGTGTATAATCAATTTTTGCATTTAGAGTATGAAGCGGAATTTTTCCTTCACGTTTCCATTCACTACGGGCAATTTCATTCCCATTTAAACGTCCAGAAACTTCAACTTTAATTCCTTTAATATCAGTTAATTGTACTTTTTTAATAGTTTGTTTTACCGCTCTACGGAATGGAGTTCTTTTCTCTAATTGATCTGCAATAAATTTTGCAATTAAGGTTGCATCTTCAAATGGATTTTTAATAAATTTAATATCAATGAAATAATTTTTCTTAAATTTTATTTGTAAAAATCTAATTAAATTTCTAATATTTCTTTTTAATAAAAGCGTTGTAAAACGTTTTAAATTTCCTTTTGTATTATTTAAAATTGAAATTGTTTTAGAAGATGGATTCTCTGTATTTTCTGTAAAGTATTTTGCAACTTTTCTGTACATCTCTTTTGCACGAGGAAATAGAGCATGAATTGTAATATTTACATATTCTTTATTTTCAACATCTTGTGTAATTCTATTAATTTCAATTTTTGAGATTGATAAAAATTCAGCAAAAAAATCGTTGACTTTTTCACGTACAAAAAAATCTTCTTCAATTAATGCAGGATATGATGCTTTATTGCTATACCATTTTGATAAATGGTTTTGAGTTGTAATTAAACGAAACCCTTTTGGATGTGTTTTTTGACCCACTGTCTTTTCTCCTTATCAAATAATTTAATTTATACTTTTATGATTCAGAAACGCGAATTGTAATATGTGACATTTTTTTCTGAATAGCAAATGCACGTCCTTGAGCTCGTGGACGCATTCTTTTTAAAATTGGTCCTTGATTCACGAAAGCTTCGCTAATAATTAAATTATCTTTTTGTAAATCGAAATTATTAGTTGCATTTGAGACAGCTGAATATAATGTTTGCCAAACAACTGCTCCTGCTTTTTGTGGTAAATATTTTAAAATTTGTAATGCTTCTTTATAACTTTTTCCACGAATTTTTGAAATTATAACATCCACCTTACTTGGTGAGATTCTGATGTATTTCGATGTAGCTGAAATACTTTCTTTTGTTTTATTCATAATTTATCTTTTTACTTTGCGCTCAGTTTTTTTATGAGAACGGAATGTACGTGTTGGTACGAATTCTCCTAATTTGTGACCAACTAATGGATCAGTAATAAATACTGGAACATGTTTTTGACCGTTATAGACGCTAATTGTATGTCCAATCATTAACGGTAAAATCGTTGATGCTCTTGACCATGTTTTAATTGTTTCTTTTTTTCCTTTAGCATTTAGTAAATTAATTTTATTTAGTAAATGATAAGCAATAAAAGGTCCTTTAGATATCGATCTTGACATATTTTCTAACTTTTAATAATTATTTTTTATGAACGTGAACGAATGATAAACATATCACTCTTATTTTTACGTTTACGTGTTTTAACACCTAACGCAGGTTTACCCCAAGGAGTTAAAGGTCTTGGTTTACCAATTGGACAACGCCCTTCTCCACCACCGTGAGGGTGATCTACTGGGTTCATTACAGATCCACGGACTGTTGGACGAATACCTAACCAACGACTACGACCCGCTTTTCCTAAAACAACGTTATAGAAATCAGAATTACTAATTCTTCCTACTGTTGCATAACATTCTTTTTTAAAAAGACGAATTTCTTTTGAAGATAATCTTAAAACAACAAAATCATTCTCTTTTGCTAGTACTTTCGCACTTGTTCCTGCAGAACGAATTAATTGTCCTCCTTTACCTGGAAAAAGTTCAACATTATGTACATCAGTCCCTAATGGAATATTTTCTAAAGGTAATGAATTTCCGATTTGAATTGAAGCAGTTTTACCTGTCGAAATCGAATCACCAACTTTTAAATTTTCTGGATGTAAAATATATCTTTTTTCTCCATCTTCATAATTAATTAGAGAAATAAATGCGTTACGATTTGGATCATATTCAATTGACATCACTTTTCCAGCAATATCGTATTTATTTCTTTTAAAATCAATTAAACGGTATTTTCGTTTATGACCACCACCTTTGTGTCTAATAGTAATACGACCTTGATTATTTCTTCCATTCGCACGATGATTTGCAACAACTAATGATTTTTCTGGTTCAACTTTTGATAAAATTGAAAAGTCTAATACACTTTTGTTACGTGACGATGGTGTATAAGGTTTGTAAATTTTAATTCCCATAGTTTTTCTGAGATTCTTTCAGTTTTATTTAATTAAAAAGCTCTGTAATTGTTTCACCTTCTTTAAGTTTTACATAAGCTTTTTTATATGAAGCTTTTTTTCCAATAAATTTTCCAACACGTTTTGTTTTTACTGGTAAATTTGAAGTATTTACTTGAATAATATTAACGTTGAAAATTTTTTCAATAATGTATTTAATTTGAATTTTTGTTAAGGAACGATCGACAACAAAAGTGTATTGTCTATCACCATAAAGATTAATTGATTTTTCAGTCAATGAAGGATATTTGACTAAATTTAAAAGATCTCCTAAATTAAGCATATTGTTTTCCATAAGTTGAATTTATTAAATCTAAAGATGGTTTAGATAAAATAATATGAGTTGTTTTTAATAATTGTTCAATATTTAAACAATTTGAAGTTGTAACTTCTACATTTTTTAAATTACGTGAAGCTAACCAGAATTCTTTATTTGGTTTTGTTAAAATAAAAAGAATTTTTTCATTTGAATTTAATCCTAACTCCGAAATAAATTTCACAATATTTTTTGTTTTTACTGTTTTTACATCATTTAAAGCCACTTCATTAACAAAAATGAATTGTTGTTTCTTTAAATAAAGAGCAGATAAAATTGCAAGTCTTCTTTCTTTTTTATTTACTTTTTTTGAAACTAAACGAGGTTTTGGTCCAAAACTAACTCCACCGCCTCTCCATAATGGAGAACGACTAGAACCCGCACGTGCTCTTCCAGTACCTTTTTGTTTCCAAGGTTTTCTTCCTCCTCCTCTTACTTCAGATTTTGTTTTTGTTGAAGCTAGATATTTACGAGAATTTTTTAATTGTGTTAAATAAACACGATGAATTAACCCAATTGCTTTTTTCTTTTTATCTGTATTTTCTGAAAATATTTTGTCAAATTGTAACTCGACATTTTCAATTTTTTGACTTGTTGAATTCATAAATAAAGTTAAACTTTAGTTTTAATACTTACTAAATTACCTGATTTTCCTGGAATTGAACCTTTTATAATTAAAAGATTTTGTGATTTATCAATATCGATAATTTCTAATCCTTTGATTGTTTTTTGTTCCATTCCTAAACGACCTGGCATTTTTTTACCTGGGAAAACACGACCGGGAGTTGTTCCTGATCCGATTGATCCTTGTAATCTATGGTGTTTTGAACCATGACCCATTGGCCCTTGAACGAAGTTATTTCTTTTAATGTTTCCACTTGTTCCTTTCCCGATTGTTAATCCTGTAACATTTACATGTTGACCGATTTCAAACATTTCAACACTAAATTTTTGACCTAACTCATAAGTTTCTGTTTCACCCGTTTTGTATTCTTTTAAATAACGAAATGGTGATAAATTTACTTTACTAAAATGACCTAATCTTGGTTTTGTTAAAGTTTTTGAATTTGCAGAAAGCTCTAAATAACCCAGTTGAATAGCATTATAACCGCAATTTTCCATTGATTTGATTTGTGTTACGTAACAAGGACCACCTTTAATGATTGTTACAGGAACTACATCTCCTTTTTTATCGAAAATTTGAGTCATACCGATTTTGTTTCCTAAAATACCAAGAGACACAATATTACCTTCCTTTCTAAATATTTACTAACCTTATTTATATTAAACAAATTTAAATAACTTGTCTATATCATATAATATTCTAAATAACAGAATATTTATTTTAGTAATGCTTGCTTCGGTAGGGGAAATGAAATATAATAAAGATACATTTATTACAATTATTAAATTAATCTAATAACTTATGAACGATAAAAATAATATTAAAACTGGAAGTAAAAAAATAGTTGGAATTGATCTTGGTACCACAAATTCTGTTATTTCAGTTTTAGAAGGTGCAAATGCAAATGTTATCGCAAACTCGGAAGGTGGTAGAACAACTCCGTCTGTAGTTGCTTATACGGCAAATGGAGAAGTTTTAGTAGGACAATTAGCAAAACGTCAAGGTGTTGTAAATCCTGAAAATACATTTTCTTCTGTAAAACGTTTTATTGGATGTAAATACGAAGAAGTGAAAGATGAAACAAATCGAATTGCATACAAAGTAAAAAAAGATTCAAATGGGAATGTTAAAATTTATTCTCCTGTTTTAGATAAAGAATTTAGTCCAGAAGAAATTTCTGCTTCAATTCTAAAAAAGTTAGTTAATGATGCTAGTCGTTTTTTAAAAGAAACAATTACTCAAGCCATTGTAACAGTTCCTGCTTATTTTAATGATTCTCAACGCTTAGCTACAAAAGATGCGGGAACAATTGCAGGATTAGACGTTTTAAGAATTTTAAATGAGCCAACTGCAGCAGCTTTAGCTTACGGATTAGAAAAAAAGACAAACGAAGTTGTTTTAATTTTTGATTTAGGTGGTGGAACTTTTGATGTATCGGTGTTAGAAGTAGGTGATGAAGTTTTTGAAGTTTTATCAACTTCTGGAGATACGCATTTAGGAGGGGATGATTTTGATCAAGCCATTGTTGACTATATTATTAAGACATTCCAAAAAACAGAAGGAGTTGATCTATACAAAGAAAAACAAGCACTTCAAAGAATTATTGAAGCTTCAGAAAAAGCTAAAATTGAATTATCTAGTTTACAATCTACGAGAATTAGTCTTCCATTTATTTATATTGATGGGCAAACTCCAAAAAATATTGATTTAGAAATTGATAGATCAAAATTTGAAGAGTTAAGTAAAGAATTATTAGCAAAATGTAAACTTCCAGTTGAAAAAGCATTACAAGACGCTAAACTTTCAAAAGCTCAAATTGATCAAGTAATCCTTGTAGGTGGATCAACAAGAATTCCGGCAGTTAGAAATTTATTAAACGACTTAATTGGTAAACCTTTAAACCAAACTGTAAATCCGGATGAAGTTGTAGCTATGGGTGCTGCAGTTCAAGCTGGTATTATTGCTGGTGAAATTACAGATTTAATTCTATTAGACGTAACACCTTTATCTTTAGGAGTTGAGACAATGGGTGGTTTAATGACAACAATTATTAATAGAAATGCATCTATTCCAGTAAAACAATCAGAAACGTTCTCAACTGGTACAGATTTCCAAGACACTGTTGAAATTCATGTCTTACAAGGTGAAAGATCTTTTGCAAAAGATAATAAAAGTTTAGGTATTTTTAAGTTAAAAGGTATTCCATCTGCTCCAAAAGGAATTCCAAAAATTAATGTTACTTTCCAATTAGACGTTAATGGATTATTATCTGTTTCTGCTCGTGAAGAAAAATCAGGTCAAGAACAATCAATTAACATTGCTGGTGCTTCTACATTAGCTCGTGAAGATGTAAACAAAATGCTTGAAGACGCTGAAAAAAATGCAGCTTTAGACAATTCTAAGAAATCTTTGGTAAATATTACTTATGAATTAGATAATTTATTACTAAAAACAGAAAAGCTTTTAGCAACAAATTCTTCTAGCAATAAAGACACTTATGATTATGTTTCTGAAATAATGAAAGAAATTAAAATGTTATATAGTACAAATAATTTTAATCAAATCTTAGAAACTTCTCTTGATGAATTAAAGTATGCTGGTGATGTTTTAATTGCAGAATTTATTAAAAATAAATTAATGAATAAAGCTTCTGGAAATGATAATGATTCCAAGAAAGGGGTTGTAATCGATGTTACAGAAGAATAAGCTGGGACTTGAAAAACAAACACAAAAACAAGTACAAGTATAAAACAACAAAGCACACCTATAATGTAAAAATAAACCTATTTTTACATTATAAACCAA
>Ga0209550_10002149_pt1 | contig 18976 bp, 12 predicted proteins | sample LauGreSuBDMM15SN_2_FD_187567 | JGI IMG/M metagenome (GOLD analysis project Ga0209550, IMG submission 187567) | Freshwater lake microbial communities from Lake Michigan, USA - Su13.BD.MM15.SN (SPAdes) (version 5) | ecosystem: Environmental > Aquatic > Freshwater > Lake | place: Lake Michigan...
TATTGGGTCATGGCGGCCATGCCGCCGGCCTTGCGCCAGCTCCTTCTAGACGGCGGCGATATATCACCTCAGGCTGTACGAAACGCACTGCCAGCACTGCACGTGGCGCTCCCAATTGGAACAAATGCTCACGTTCTGACGAGGGAAGCACTTCTTTCCGTATCGGCATGCGCAGCACTAAGAGCTGCAATAGATGCCCGGGTGAGTGTCGAACGCGATACAGTCGACGGTGCGGCCGACTATCAGCTAAACTTGAGTGTGGACGAGCTCGTCGCGCTCGTGGGTGCGGAAAGTGTTGCTGCAATCCTTGCGGTCGGTCGTGAGCTGGACCTCACCAGTGGAGGCAGCGGGAGGCGGCCCCTGCCCCTGGTTGAAGCCTTCGTGAGAAGATACTCTCCAGAGACGCGGCCGTGGCACGCTTTCCATCAAGATCGTGCGGCGGTGACGGTCAACGTGGCCATTTCAGACGACTTGAGTCACGGTGGCGGTCGACTCATAGGTCTCTTTCCTAATGGTGCGAGAACCTTTGAGCGTGAAGCAGGCACGGCAACTGTGCACTTGTCCAGGACTGTGCACGGCGTTTCGCGCATTACATACGGTTCGCGCTACTCGCTCATCTGCTTTCTCGGCGAGCCGCCGGCCGTGAGGCGAGAGCTGGTGAGGGTAGAGGATGAGGATGGCGTCGTGTCCGATGAATGGAGTCGAATCATCGTGGAACCGTAGGAATCCTATTACAGAATGTGTGTGTTTGTGGGTGCGGCCAGATTACTCATCGAGCCACGTCTTTTTTTCGGGCGTCGTGCTGACAATTATTAACTGACGATCACGATGGCCACACATCCGCGACGCATCGAGCGATTGAATAACGATTCGGAATTAAATTCGGAACGATCGGAGTTCGGACGGCGAAGAGGCGCGCGCGCCTCGTGCTCGTGTTGAGGCGGGTCCGGAGGTCCATACGCGTTGTGTTGAACAACACAGCACGATGCTAGCAGGCGTACCGGCACCGAGGCGCTCGCGCGTCCGTGCTGCCGCAGCGGGCCGTAAGCGGGCCGCTGCCGCGAACACAGCGGTCCGTACCATCGGATTACACTTTGGTGTGGTGAGGTGGTTGCCTCGCCCCCACCTTCTGCCGATTAACGGACTTTGTATGGCCAGGTTGTGTCGGCGACACCTCCTTCCATAGCGATAGAGGCCCTTGTGCTAGGGGTCCGGAGAGCGCGTGCGTCGTGTGTTTCACAGCCAATGGTTTATTTCGACACCCAAGACACCGGACCGGCGTTTCACAGCAGCGTTCAGCACCACACACAGCGATGCGACCATCTCTGGACGGCAGCGATGCGACTATCGGCGCCGGCGCGGCGCTCGCCATGCGAACTGCAGCGCTGGGGTCCGCGGAGAACCTTGGGCCTCCGGACTTGTGCTATCTGGTCGTCCAGCAGAGCACGGCTATCGGGCTGCTTCCATCGCTGCGTGGTCTTGTGCTGGGCATGTCGGAGGAAAATGAGCCTGCCTCGACAGGTATCTTCCACCACTTGATTGGCCTCGACGTGTCGTCACCAGCGCCCATTGCCGGGTACGTGGCTGATCTTGCCGCGGAGCATCCAGAGACCACAAGCCTCTCCGCAGTATATTGTTGCTGGGACGCTCTCGCCGGCCAAGACCTGCGGGTGCACGTGTCCATCCCTGGCGGCGTGAGCGCAAGCGCCCTGCATCCTACAGCGATGGGCGACATCGTCGAAGTATCCGTCGATGAGCAAACTTGGAGTCGCGCCGCGATCAGCGCCACGCTCCGCGCGCTGTGTCCACTACCTCCGGTCGCCGGCATCCGATCCCTGCAGCCGGCGCAACCGGCAGAGGACGACTTTTTGAGCGCAGCTCGGCGATATCTCCTACGCGCGGCGAGCGCAAGCTTCGAGGGAGCATCCGCCGAGCGTGCCGCCGACCTGTTCGATGCTGCGGTGGACGACGCAGCTACGGGCTTGGTCGGGCCGGGGGCCGCCTCGGCACCGTTGCTGGTCGAGGCGCTGTACCACTTCTTCAGCCACTCGTTCCGATTTGAGCAGGCGGTGGCCTTCTTCGACCCGCTCGCCACGTTGCTCGGCTGCTGTGCGGAGCGGGTGGCCGCTGCCCAGCGCGCGCTCGGGCAGCTCCCCGAGGCGATCCTCACGCTGGGAGCGGCGCTCGACGCGGCGCCATCGGATGCGTCGCTGCTGATCGCGCAAGGCGAGCTGCTGCTGCAGTGCCAGATGCTGGACGCGGCGTTGTGCGTGGCTACGAATGCGGTGCAACTCGGCCCCAGCCGACGCCGGGGATGGATGCTTCTCGCGCGTGTTCAGCTCGCCAAGGGAAGGGCTGTGGCTGCGCTGCGCACGCTCAATGCCGCGCCTGTGGAGCTGCTACGCGAGGCCTCGCCACCCGGCGCTTGCGAGCTGCGCCGCGCTGCCGGCAAGGGAGCATCGGGGCGAGCGCACGAGATGGAGGCAGCTCAGGAGCAGACGAGGACCGCGGCTTATCATGTGCTGGCTGAGCTGCTCCGGGACGTAGGTTGGGAGAGGCTGCTGAGCTTTCGGAGCGCTTCATTCGCCATGGAGGGCGACCCGACGTTGCCGGCCAGCGACGTGGCAGGCGCGGCAGAGCACGGAGGGAGCTGCGCGGTGAGCGCAGCCACGCACGGTGCAGGCGGTGACATGCGCGACGGCTCGGGCGGCTTCACGGGCGGTGGGTACCGGTGGACCCACGATCCCACAAGCCTGAGTCGCGGTGACAACGAGTCCGGACTTGACGAAGCTGCGCCGTGCGCGCGGCCGCTGCCCGGCACTATCGGCGTGCCCTCAACGGACGGCCCGCTGCGCAAGCCGCTGTGCCATGCATGGCTCGATGAGCTCTTCGAGCAGTTGCATGCCGACATGGTCGCGATGGCGGCGTGGCGCGCGGAGGACGAGAGGGGGGCTGTGGCTGATGGGAGCACAGCGGCGCGACAGGGCGGCATGGAAGGTGGGGCTGCCGCCGATCGGCACTCGGCCACTGCCGGTATGCCTGGCGGCGTGCCCAAGAAGAGCGCGCAGGCAGAGGCCCAGCGGTGGCTCGAACGCGCGCGTCTGGCCGAGCGGCTGCTGCGGCCTGCCGAGGCACGCGCCGCATACACACGCACGGTGCAGGCGATCGAGGAGGTGCTTGATGGGACAGAGGACACCGCGCCCGCCGAGGGCCCTGTGCGTGCGGGTGCTCAGGCCCTATGGACGGAAGCATGCACTACGTTGATGCGTCTCCATGCCGCGGGCGACGACGAGGGCGCCTCTGTCACCGAGGCCCTCGCTGCCTCCCATCGTCTGCTGGACGAATGCAACCCACAGCCCACGACGGCGGCGGTGGGGTCTGCGCCCGTGGCGCCCCGCGAGGTGACTGCGTGCGTGTACGCACTCGTCTCCGCGCATGGGCTGCAGCGTGTGCGCGCCGCTCAGCGCTCCGTTGGCGAGGCGCACCCGGCACTCAATGCCATCTTCCACGAGGTCGTCGAGCGCAAGGTCCACGGGTTTGATCGTTGACCGTTTCATTGCCGATTGCGGTGAGCGCCGCGTGCGAGGTGACTACACCCTGCTGGGACGTCGTATCAAACATCCGTAACGGAAAAGTAATCCAATTTAATGAAGCGACGAACTTAAAGCGGACGCCGGGCCCGGATTTCACGCATTTCACACACGATGCCGACACGTTCTTCATCGTGCAACCCTGCGTCGTGGCTACGAAACAACACCGCGCGTAACAGACCCGGGGGAACGGCGATGTGTACTCAGATCGTTCACCTCCGATTTGGCGGCAGCTTCTCCAGCCCCTGGACCACTGGGCGCCGGCGTGCGCACGTTCCACGGCACAGCCGATACATTGCGCTGCCGATCTGGCCGCCGCAGAAGCATGCGAGCAGCATGAGCGCCGCCGTGGGTAGCATGCCGAGACGATCGTGGATCCAGAGGGACCCGAGCGAAAATACAGATTCGCTGCGCGGCGCGCGCATCGCCTTCGTCGACGGCGGCGGCGGTGGGAAGGGAGGTGGCGGCGAGGGGTGGGGCGGCTTTGGGGGCCTCGCACTCGCACTCGCACTCGCACTCGCCAACTGCTGCTCGACAACAACGGTGCGCTGGGCAAGGCGGTGGTGTACCCATCCGACCAGGCTGGCCACCAAGCTCATCGCGGGCGGCGGCGGTGGCGGCGGCGGCGACGGCGGCGGCGCCGACGCCGCCGCCACCGCCGCTGGTGGAGGCGGCCGCTGCAGGAGTCCACTGGCGCGGCCAGCTTGAGCGTGCAGGCATGGCTCGTGGGTGCACGCGGGGGCCGTCGAGGCGGTGGTGGCCACCGCTGTATACGCGGCCGCCGCGCTGTGTGCGCGCGTTTGCAGCTGCAAGAGCTCGCCGTCGCTCGTCGCCAGCCAAAGGGCGCCGTCCGAGGGACGGAAGAGGGCGGCACTCATCGCGGCGAGTGACGGGCGGATGAGGACGTCCACGACTAGTGGCGAGAGGCGCAGCCGCAGCAGCGCCCCCGAGCGGCAGCCCAAGTACGCCGCGCCCGCGCTGTCGTCTGCCGCGGCCGTCGTTACCTGCTCGGCCGAGTACCGACCGTGCAGCTGCGTGCATGCCTCAGCGGACGATGGCAGCGACGTGCCCATGCGCACGCGACACAGGCGCGGCGGCGCGGCGGCGGCCCAATGGGGGCGCGAGGGCTCGGCTTCGGTGTCGGAGAGGAGGAGGAGGAGGCGCGAGGCGGGGAAGGCGAGCAGCAGAGGCAGTGCGCCCGCCCATGCCGGAGAGAGCGTATCGGCGCCCCGCGGCGGCGCTGCTGGCTGGCCACCACGCATGGGCACGCGTAGTAGGCGCGGCTGCCCGGCCGCCGAGCCGGTGCACAGCAGGTATAGGGTGGCGGTGCGTGCGTCGTATTGGGCGGCACGTGGCGCCGAGGGCACGTCGAGGCGAAGCGCGTGCACCGGCTGCAGCTCGGGCAGACGGAGGGTGACGAGCTCGGCAGCAGTGGCTGAGAGGGAGAGGAGCACCGCATGAAGCCACCCGGGCGCCACAGCAGACTCACTCGCGTCGCCGCCGAGGGCCAGGGTGCCCACCTCAACCATATCGGGCGAGCCGAATGACCCTGTCGCCCCCACGAGCGCCATCGACGGCAGCGCTAGCTGCAGCACGCTCGGGCGCCGACCGCGTGGGCTCCCTGAGGGCGTGAGGCTGAGCGCCACGTATGCGCGGCCCGCGCGCCAGTCGACGGCAGAGGCCACGACGGCGCGCGGAGCTAGGGGCTCGGGCGGCTCCGACTGCCAGGCGGAGGCGAAGGCACCGCCAATGGCCGCACTCGCGCTGCGCGCACCCAGCGCCGTCGCTGCCTCGTCCTCGCGCAGCGCCGAAGTAGCGAGCACGCGCGCCGGCTCAGCAGCGCCTAGCGAGGCTAGCGTGCTGAGCAGTTGCGGCGACGGCGATTCGGGGGCACCATCGACGCTCCAGTATGCGACCTGTGCACCGGGTGGTAGCGCCGTCGCCAGCGGCCGCAGTGGCCTGGTCGCGTGCACTTTTGTGCGCGCCGTCACATTGAGATGCAGTGTGGTGACCTGCAGAGCGACAGGAAGGAACGTTGCGAGCGGCGGCGAGGGTGGTGGCGAGGGCGGCGGCGCGTGCTCAGCGCAGTCGTAGCCCGCGTAGCCAAGGTCGCACACGCAAGCACCCTCGGCGTCACCCAGCGGGCACCGGCCGTGTCCTGAGCAACGGAGCGAGCACCGCGGCTGCGAGCAGTTATCGCCCCCCCAGCCACGGAAGCACGCACACACGCCAATATGCGAGCAATTGCCGTGGCCCGAGCACGGCGTTCCACGCATTGTGGACGGGCACGATGGGAATCCTGTAGTCGACGCCGCGACGGCGGGCGGGTCCACTGACGGGAAGAGCCTTGTGGCGAAGGCATCGCTGCTTGGGAAGAGGTTGCCACTTGGAAAGAGTGCCTGCTGCGCGCCGAGGGCTCCTGCTGCAATCGGAGGAAGCGGGCACATGGGTGGGACTGTGAGCAAAGTGTCGGCCCAATGAGCGCTGTGGCTCGAGTGTACCTAGAAGGTTGACCAAAGAATGGAAGGTGTACCGCATGGATAATGTTGTCGCCTCACAGCGGTGTGAACGTGAAATGTGTCAACAAAATTGCGGGGGCTTGTGTCTGAATGAATCGAAGAAGACTGTTAGAGCGATCGAAGTGGCCAACTTGGTTCACGTGTGCTTGGGGGCGCGCCGGCCGGTTCACGTTCACGAGTGCCGGCCGGCTGAGATGTTGAGGCTCACGTCCTCTGGACGTAGCTGCGGTGGAGCGGCGCCACAATTTGCCATCGGTGCTGGCCCACGACCGGCGTCGCCGGCCATCCGCTCGCCTCGCTCTTCGCTACTTGCGAGCGGCACCGACGAATTCATCATCACGACGCCGCTGGATGCCAAGGGCAGGAGCGAAGGTGCTGCGGCAGCCGAGCTGGTATCGGGATCGCAAGACGGTCCCGAGGCCATCGTTCTCACTTTGCCGGACGCACCACCGCTCACGCCTGCGGGCACGAAGGAGATTCCGGCAGCGCCTTCGTGCGCGCCCTCCCCGGCATACCGCTTCACACCTGACCACTACGTGCCCGCGGCGACGATAATGCTACCTGCGCCGCTGACGATGCCGTCGCCCGCGGGCGGCGCGCGCGTCGTGCCGCTGCCCGTGCCGCGCTACACTTTCGGCGCAGACGTGCTCGACTCGACATCCTGCGCAAACGTGGTGACCACGCCGATGGTCATATTGCCACCACGCAAGCCGCCGCCGAGCAAGCAGGAGCGCTCCTTAGCTGTGGACGACCGGCCGCTCTTTGCCGCGCGGCCCGTCGCCACGATGCCGATTCCCGAACCGGATCATGCGCTGCCCTCGATGGTGCTCCCGCCGCCGTTGCCCTCGGCACTGATGGTGCTGGGCACGCCGAATGGGAACCTGCGCCGTGGCCTCGAGCCGGCGCCGGCGCCAGTACTGGCGTTTGGCTCGACCTACGGCGCCAGCACCGCCGCGCTCTTCAGCGCCTACATGCCCGGCCTGCCGGCTGCCACCTTTTCGATGACCACCTCGAACGCCTCGAGCGCGGCGCTCGCGGCCGTTACACGGAAGAGCTCCATGGGTCCGCGCACAATGACTACGATGGCGCTCAAGCCGCTTCGCTCCGTCGGCCGCTTTTCGATGGCAGTTGACCCAAGCCGGCTCAGCTCCTGGCAGTTTGACGTCCTCAACCGCACGCAGCCCGATGCGGCGCTCACTCGGAAGGCGGCCGTGCACATGGAGCGGGGGGGGCGGCGCACTCGGCCGCCGTTGCGCTCGCCGTCGGGCGCGCTCGCCTCGCCCTCGAGCCTCTCGTTCGACATGAGCGCATCGGCCACGTTCGACATGGCCGAGGCGATGGCGTCGGTCGGTACTAGGCCCGCAACTGGCACCGCATTGTCCATCGGAAGCAGCCACGCGCTGCGTGCGTCATGCAGCGAGCCCGCCTTCCTGGGCACCGGAGGGCACGCCACTCCGATGGCGGGAGACGGGGACGCAAAAGCGTCGGCGCATGCCGATGCCCAAGTCGCAGATCCTCGGCTGTCGATAACGGCGGATGCGCAGACGCTGCGGCCGCGGCGAGCCGCGCACGCCCACAGAGGGGCGGGCGAAAGCGAAGGCGGCGGCGGCAGCGCGCCTGCTGTGGGTCGCCGCGCGCACACACCTGGCATGTCTCTAGGAACGCCCGCCTTGCCTCCACGCTCGTTCAACGAGAAGCTCCTTAGTAAGCTCGAGGTTCTGCCGTGCGCGCCGCAGCAGATGATCAAGCTTATGCGCCGAGGCGATTGGAATACGCGAGGGCTGTGAAAAGTAGGGAAACATGCCCCAGCCTACAACGCGATCGTGGCACGCGAGCGCAGCCCGCAGCGCGCGGAGCCTCTCGTGTCGACACGCGACCGTTGCATGAAACGGCGCCTCACACGGCGTTTAGATCCCGCTCCGACCTGGCTTTTTTTACCTTTACTATGTCAAGCTGCTATTTCGCTGTCATAGATTTAGATAACTCGGCATCGAATCTTTTATCTCCGCAGTGGGCGGGGCGGCGACCCCGCGCCGCCGGCCGCCGTGCGAGATCCGCATGGCCGTCACGACCTCACGTGCGAATGAACGGCCCGCCGAAGCCACCCGCAAACTTCAGCGGCCTGCGATATCCAAGCGAACTCATCGCTTCATCAACATTGAGACCGCTGGCTCGCTTCTCGATTTCGCTGCCCGCGGTAGATATCGGCTTGCTGGTCACATGAGACGGATTTCTGTCGATCGGCCTTGCCCTGTCCCGCTGGCTGACCCCACCGACCCCCGAAACCTGATGGCCTTCGAGCCGTGGTGGCCCGGCGAGTGAGTAACTGAGCGATCCACGCGATTGAGAGTGACCGTCTTGACGATTACGTTCGTCGGTGCCCTGCTCGAGCGGCCCATGGTGCGTGTTAGCCGAAGGGCCCGTGCGGGCGAAGGCCGAGGGCACTGGATCAAGATCAGCCACGCCCGTATGCGTCCAGGCTTTGGGTCCACAGTTGTGAACTGATTGCACGCCGACCATGCTGGCATGTGCACCGCCATAAGCTTTTGACCACACAATCGGTACATGCGTGAATCGCGGCACATTACGTCGTGCGGGCTCCAAGTATTCACATCGGCTGGCTGAGTACGAGGAATAAGACGTAGCGTCGTAGCCTGCCTCGGTGTATTTACCGCCGAGGTCACCAGCAGCCGCGCCGTAGTCATCACCAGGCTCGCTCGTTCCGTGGTTGGACTGACTTAACGGGTGTTGAAATGCTGTGCGCTGGCTGTACTCACCGCAGGATTCGATGAAGTCACCACCAGTCTCGCTCGCTCCGTGGCTGTCCTGGCGTGACTGTTGTTCAACTGCAGTGTATGAGCGCTTACAGATGCGCTCAACGGCGAGTAGTCGTGGCAGATGTGGTTCAACCGTGGCGCCCTGGTTAGAATGGCAAGGACGGTGCGCTGCGAGCTCGAGCAAAGGGCTCGGCACTAGAAAAACCTACATGTACATGTAACGGAATTCTTTGGAAGTTTGTGTGAAATGTCTGTTCTGGCGTTAGAGTACATGTATAGCGTTTGTTGAGGAAACTGCTTTTTCCGACGAGCTTATTCGGGGAAGTTGGCGGAGAGTGCTTTGTGAGGAGTCCAAGCCAAGCGCTCTCCAGCCGGCCAGGGCTGCAGCCGGCCGAATATGCCCGCCGAGCGGGACAAGGCCGGGCGCGCCATTCCGGAGGTGTCGACCATGGCGGCGGCCGAAGCACCAGCAGCGGATGTAATACTCGCCGTGGGCTCTGCCGGCGGCGGCAAAGGGTCAGCCGACTTAAAGGACCCTGGAACGCCGCTGGAGGATGAAAAGGCGAGCAACCCGGAAAAGGGTAGCAACATCAAAGTGGTCGTGCGTGTAAGACCACTTTCGGCAAAGGAGAAAGCTCGAGATTCGTGGGCGACCGTGGAGGTGATCGACGAGACGCATGTGGCAGCATTTGATCCCGACGACAAGATGGGCGGCCTGGACTACCTCCGTCTGGACAAGACGAAGACGAAGCATTACCGCTTCGACTTTGCATTCGGACCCGATTCGACCCAGACCGAAGTCTACGAGAAGAGCAACAAACCGCTCGTGAAAAAGGCAGTTCAGGGCTACAATGCGTGTTGCTTTGCGTACGGCGCGGTGAGTCTCGATAGTTGCCGCACTGCCCTCCCTTTCCCCCTCCCTTGCGCCCCCTTCCCTCCTGACCCGCTGCCGTGCGGAGACACGAACTCACACCCCTGGTGGCTGGGACTGGACCCGCGCGCGCAGACCGGCGCAGGCAAGACGTTTACTATGACAGGCAACCTCGAGCACGCAGGAGTGATTCCACTCACGCTCGTCGATCTGTTTGAGCTCATCAAGGACGACGACGAGATGGACTTTAAGGTGTCGATGCAGTATGTCGAGATTTACAACGAGAAGATCAAGGACCTGCTAAACCCGAGCGACGCCAACCTCGACGTGCGCGAGGTGCCTTCCAAAGGCACCTTCGTCGCCGGCGCGACAGACAAGATTGTCTCGACGCCGGACGAGATGATGACGCTCATCCACGAGGGCAACCTGTACCGCACGACGGAGGCGACCAAGGTGAACGAGGTCTCCTCGCGCTCGCACGCCGTGCTTCAGGTTTCGGTGCGTGCCAAGCCCCGCTACCAGTCTGACGCGCCGACCAAGGTGGGAAAGCTCTCGATGATCGACCTCGCCGGCTCGGAGCGCGCGGACAAGACGGACAACGTGGGGGCACGGCTAGTCGAAGGGCAGAACATCAACCGCTCGCTGCTCGCGCTCGGTAACTGCATCAACGCGCTTGCCGACAAGACGAAGAAGGTTGCGCACGTACCGTACCGCGACTCAAAGCTCACGCGGCTGCTCAAGGACTCGCTTGGAGGCAACTGCCTCACGACAATGATCACCAACGTGTCGCCGAGCCACGATCAGTTCGACGAGACGCTCAACTCGCTCAAGTATGCTAACCGCGCCAAGAACATCAAGCCGCGCGGCGGGCTGCCCATCGTCGTCAACGAGCAGCGCGACGCGCCGCTGCTCTCCGAGCTACAGAAGCTGCAGCGCGAGCTGGTCGCCATCACGCAGCGCGAGGGTCACGAATGGGTTGAGCCGCACGAGGCCATCGCGGCCGCCGTCGCAGCAGAGGCGGCCGCGCAGGGCCAGGGCGGTGGTGGCGCCCACACGCATCACAAGGGGGCGAGGCGAGCGCAAGGGCCCAAGGGCGGCACCACGCAGCAGCAACAGCAGCAGCAGCAGCAGCAGCTGCAGCTGCAGCAGCAGCAGCAGCAGCAGCAGCAGCAGCAGCAACCGCAGCAGCAACCGCAGCAGCAGCAGCAGCAGGCGGGCGGCGTACCTGGCAAGGGCGGCGCGCCCGGCAAGAAAGCGGCAGGCGCAGCGCGGCTAGGCGGCGTCATCAAGAGCGGCGGTGCGCCGGGAGTGCCGACCGCGCTTCCGCCGCCGTCGAGACACCCGTATGGGCTGCCACCGCCGCCGCCGTTGATTGTGACGCCCCACGGCGAGCCGCTTTGGGGGCCGCTGCACACGCCGCACCCCGAGGGCGAGGATGAGGAAGTCGACGCTCAAGGACGCCCGATGCGAGAGCCGCGTGTCGATGCACGTGTCGAGGACGCGCAGCACAGGCACGATCAGCACGCCCTTCTGACACGAGAGCCCTCCTTCTTGCGTGGCATGCGCTCACCAGGGCTGGGGCAGCGCAATTGGGGGCAGATGAACGGCATGTTGAGCCAGATTTCGGCGTCGGTCACGCAGCCGCGGGCGCTCCAGATGTACCAGCTGCTCGACAACATGGAAGTGGAGGAGACGATCGCCATCCAGCAGGAGGCGAGCGCGCTGCACGATGAGCACACGCTGCTGCTCGAGGACCTGTACAAGACGGTGCAGGACCTGCTGCTGCTGCGACTGCGCCCAGGCTCCGAGGGAGGAGCTCCGAGCGCCGCCCCGAGCGCCGCCCCGAGCGCCGCCTCGAGCGCCGCCGCTGCCTCCTCGGAGGCAGACGAGGCGCGGCGCGCGCAGGAGCTGAGCGACCTCGAGGAGGAGCTCGAGAGCTTGCGCGGTCAGGTGAAACTGAACCTGGACCGCATCTCGACGCTCATTCAGGAGCTGCCCCTCCGGATCATCTCGATTGAGCGGCTCCAGATCCTGTCCCTCACGCTCCAGAACCACGCGCTCAATGTGCAGCGGCGCGAGCGCGACTTGCAGGCGGCTACAGTGCGCCGCGTGCTGCTGCGCACCAATGAGAGTGTGGTCGAGCCGAGCGCGTTGCTAGTCAAGGCGCTCTCAAAGGTGGAGATGCTGCTGCCGGGCAAGGTCAGTCCGGCCGAGCGCGTGGTGCGAGAGGTCATTGTGCAAGAGGTGCTCGAGGCGTGCTCCAGGTTGTACGGCGGCGGCGAGGAGCTACTCAAGCTCGCTCAGGGTACGGGCAAACAACGGTGGGAAGCGAGCTCGGCCGACGACGCCTGGGCGGCACCCACGCGCGACATGCTGCGGGGCAAGCCGAGCGGCACCCATGTGCCGACAGCGCGCTCGCCACACCTGTCGCTCGCTGCGGTGGTGCCCACGCTCATGGAGGTGCGGGATGAGGAGGAGATGGTCGCAGCGGTGATGGAGGTGCCTGACCCGGCCACGGAGCCGAGGGCGAGCTCGCCCTCGCTTCGCCCCCGCCACAAGTCTGTGGGAGAGCTCGCGCGCGAGGCAGCAGCCTTCTCGACACGCCGCGGCACCGAGCCCAACCAGTCTCTGGACAAGGAGGACGACGCCGCCTCCAACGACGCCTCGGTAGGCGCGGCCTGGCCGCCCGCCGCTAGGCCTTCCGTCCATCCTCGCCGTCCTCCTGCCGCCGCCGCCGGCCTACTCAATCCCTACGCGATACCCTCGGAGGAAGAATTGCCGCGGGCGGCGGATCCGTTTGGGCCGCCGAGACTCTTTAGCAGCTTCGCCAACGCCTCCCTTGCCGCGTCTTCGTACGCCTCCGTCATCGCCTCCGCCCTCCCATCATCCACTGCCTCGGCCATGCCCTCACAGCTCCCCTCTCCCGGCCGCGAGTCGCCTTTCGCCTTGCTCGCGGCCGCTCCTTCATCAGAGACACACATAGAGCAGCATGTCTCTACCGATGCCCGCGAGCGACCCGCAGTGCCGCCATCGATCACAGCGCTGCCCCTCGAAGAGGTTCACCGAGCGAACGAGGGGCATCGCTCGAAGCTCAAGGTTACGCCGCCAAAGGGCATCTCGGACGCCTTTTTCAGCCAGCACGCAGCCTTCGTGGCGCAGCACACCGTGTACACCGCGCCCTCGCCGCATGCGACGCTCGGACAGTTCGGCCAACGCGGCGGTGCCGCCGTCGCCCGCGCTCGCTCGGCCAACTCGGCGCCCAACTCGGCGCCGCCGTCCACACGTGCATGCGCGTCGGCATCGTCCTCGTCGCCGGCTGCGGAGTCGATCGCCAACCCGCCGGCGACCGCCCTCATTGTCCCCGTAGACGAGGGGCAGAATTCGAAGCGCAAGGGCAAAGTGCCCTCGCACCGGCGAACCGCCTCCGACGGCGGCGAGACGAAGACGAAGAAGACGAAGAAGAAATCGCCGCCGTCGAGCCCCAAGGAGTCCAAGCAACGGGCCTGAGTGAGTGGCCGCTTCTTCGCTCTGACCCATCCTCCTGCTCTAATCTGCACATCACCTCTCTAGCAACCGCCTGCCGCGCTCGTGCATGGAGCTACGTGTACACTTCCTGGCCCCTGCGTCCCTTTGACGCTGTTCTGGTCGGGGCAGTCTCTAGGGCAGTCCGCTCGAAAGGCGGCGAGCCTGTGTCAAATGCATCGTTGTGGCAGTCTTCTGTCTGTGCGCGCAACCATCGCTTCTGTTCCATGCTGCATGCACACCACCATCGTGTGACGTTTGACGCGGCAAGGGTGAAGGGAAGCCCCCTAGCCCCATGCCGTTTTGACCGGTTTCTCGTTTGTCTCGTACCGATCGGATACTTACGTACAAATCGTTGTTTGAGTTTCGCGTCAGCCGTCACGCGTCCGGCGTCACGCTCTCCACGTACAAGCTACACGTGAGTCGTAACGGCACGGGCGGTCCCGGCGATGTACCGCCCCGCTTTCGGCACGCTTACCGGTTTATCGATAGACCGGTAGGCCCGTAGCAGCGCGTCGAAAGCGCTTCCCCGAGTAGCAGCGTAGCTCGCGTTCGGCCGTAGGTGGCCCGGCGGGCGGGGCAAAGGGCGGGGCGTACCGTCGAGGCGTACCGGCGACGGTGCGTCTAGCCTCTAGCGGGCGAAGCGCGTCGGAAGCGCGAAGGCCGCGACGCGCGGCCCGCGCTCCAGCCGCGACGCCCCGCACCCGCCCTCCCCCGCGCCCCGCGGAGCGCGGTCCTCGCGTGTGGACCGTCGGTCGCAAGGCCCCGCCCGACGGCGCCGCACAGCGCTACACAGCGCGCGGCCGGTCGTGCGGTGCCGCAGCGCGCAGGCGGTCGGGTCCCGGCGCGCGGTGAGGCGCGCGGCCGGTTTCGTTCCCTGCCTTTCCGACGCCTGTGTCCGCGCACCACCACGAGGCGGCGCGCGCCCGCGCGCGTCCGGTTACGATAACCTCAGGAAAACCTCAGGCGGCGTTCGGGTTTGTGCTACCATTAATTTGAATTTTGATGATATGAGTTTCGGTCGGGGCGGTGACGCGGTCGTACTAGGTACCGGCCGAGGGCGCGGCGAGCGCGGATCGTGTCGCCGATTAATGTCGCCGAGAGCGCCTGTGGTGGTACCGCGTTAGTACCGCGTAGGTACCGCGCTCCGCGGCCCGAAATTACCGCGTAAAGCGTAATTTGGCCGCCGCGTTGCGCATTAGGACGGGCGACGAGGCCGCCAGCGCCACGAGTTCGAGGCGACGTCGCGCCGACGAGTTGTTATAATTACGTCAAACCGAAATAACGTAGTTCACGTCATCGGATCGCTGCGCAGTCTCGATGCGCAGTCCGGAGCACAGAGTGTCACTGAACCTCTGACTGAGGGGCGCCGTCGTTATGCCGTCGTGGCTCTGAGCGCCGCGCCCGCACTCCGTCGACTGCACGGCCCCCATGTGCGTGAATGCGACCCCTGTAACCCTTACGACCTGGACTGGGATTTGTCCGTGACCTCCAACCACCTTCAGCTCCTCACAATTCTCCTTTTGTAGCAGTTTGCGAAAGGCCCATCCAGCATGGGCTCGTCTTGAACTCGCACTCAGCGTTGCCCTTTCGACCCTCCGCCCAGTGTACGTGCGTTCCCGTGGCGACGACCAGCGCATGCGCGGCGTCGACAGCGCGCCCGTCGAGCCCGTACTTGTTCTCCGGCTTGCCTTCCGCGGTCTTGTACAATCGGAAGAAGTCTCTCAGCTCGTCGACGCGCGTCTTCGGAATGTCACTCACGTCGCGCCAGTTAGGCGCGTCGGCTGCGTCCACATCCACGACGAGAAGTTTCCAATCCGTCTCGCCCTCATCGATCAATGCGAGCCCTCCGAGTACACGCACTCGCTGGATGGCCCCGCGTTCGCACGGAGACTCGTTGAGCTGCAAGACGTCGATCGGATCATTGTCCCCGCCGAGGCCTGTGTCGGGATCCTTTTTGTTCGGGTCCTCCCAAGTTTGCGTAATGGCACCATAGTTGACCAGCGAGTCAGAGTACATGTAGTAGCGCAAGCTCCCGTCCTTCTTCACGTCCTGCAGCAGCGGATTATATGGCTCAGACTTGTGGATTTCGATTTTAGGACGAGAGTTCCGCGGAATTTCGCACACAAAAGACAACAGCATCGCACCGCCATCATCCTTTCCCAGCGTGAATGGGATGTCGTGCCAGGGAGAGATCTTCGTCTTCGATCCGTCCTCAGCGGTGTACGAGTAATATATGCCACGCGATTCGTTCTTCCACGAAACTCTGCTTCGGTCGAAAGCCCCAGCGCCTGCACCAATTAGCAGCAGAGAGAACAAGCGCATGCGGAGCGTCGTGAGGACCGAACACGCGACGTGTGCTTGTTCACATGAACTGTACCGGATAATAGTTTTCCGAGCCGTAAATGGACCACCGTCCGGATAGTTCAGGTGCGCCGTCCGGTCCGAACAGATCGGAAAAATGTCTGTGAACCCTTCGAAAGCATTCTCCGCACCGTGCGGAATCCACGAATGGCTGCTCCACGACGCAGGCGTCTGTCGGGCGAGCCACTGCCGCCCACCGCGCCAGAGCAGCCGCCAAAACTGACACCGACAACAGAGGAGATATTCAACGACCGTGCCAGCCCTGATGCAGTCGTGCTAGCCGCGAAGAAAGCCGCTAAGCCGATGACAATGTTGCTGAGCGCCTGCTTTGCAGCGCTCGCCGTCGCATTGACCATCACGATTTTGACGTCCATGAGACAACCAACGTGGCCATCAATCCTGGGTGTGCTGGTGAGCGTGGCGATGATAAGCGTGGGGGTAGACAACGTGCATGGAATTGCAAAGGATCTGCTCTTGTGGCTGGCACCGACAGGACCCAGAGCCTTGTCCTGGCTACATATTCCCCTCACGGATGCAGAACTGAGTGTTGGCACGATCAACAAATTTGCGAACAGCTGCCAGGTGCGTGAGAAGAGCTTGAAGATTCTGCAGTACTTGCTGAAGGGCACCGCATACTTGAAGCTCTTCGACAAAGGCACCAGCAAGCAGCTCAATGACATCTCCAAGGTCACGAGCATCGCCCGACGCTACTTCAAATTTTGCCGCTGGGTCAAACACTTTGACGATCTGAAGGAGGCTCAGACCGAGAGCAACAGCATACTGCGCGTCCTGCTGTACCTGCGAGTCGCCGCTAACCTGGGTGCAGATTGGGCCGAGGACGTCTGCTCGCTCGAGCGCATCGGCTTCTTGCCAAAGGGCACGCTGAGCGTCGAGTTCATGCTCTTTGCGGAGTACTGCCAGCTCGCGCTTGCTTTGATCGAGATTGGTATCTCGAACGCGCTGGTGCGCGCGCAGCAGGAAGCGAGCGATCAGGCCGCCGCAAGCAAAGCTGCCAAGGAGCAGCGCAAGCTCGCGCTTTTGCGTCTCGAGCTCGTGAAATTTATCTCCGACGTTGGCAAAGCAATTTACGACTGCGAACTGAAATTCTCGCACGAGGGCGTCTTCATAGGCTGCGCACTCTTCTCAGCCATCATCTCGACCCACAAGAACATGGTCAAGGTCCTGAAGTGAGGTTAGCGAGTGAGGTTCGCAACCATTTTTTGAATCCAGTAGGCACTACTGGCGATGGACAGCGAGGATAGCCGAAGGCGAGAACGGCGATAGAGTCCATTGTTTAAGGCGAACTCCACAGGCTAGCCGGGCGGCCAAGGGTTGCAGAAGGAGCACGTCAACACCCCAAGCGGATTCGCGCGTCGACCTCACGAAACTTCTCGTCTTGTTCCTCTCCGCACAGCTGTGCTAACGATGGCACAGGCGCGGCGGAGCGGTACTGCGTTCGGTACCTGGCCTCGCTCCTCGCCTCGCGTTGGATGTGAGGTGAGGCCAGGCAGAAGCTCGACAGAGCGCGGAGAGCGAGAGGCGAGGTTGCAGGTTCAACCTGAGGTTCGGAGCACGGAGGCGTCGGTTCGCACGCGATATCGTTAGATACCGCGGTGGAGGCTTAAATATAGTTCGTACGCGATTGGCGTGGTTATACGAAAATGCATAGTACCACTCTCGCGCACTCTAATAATCCTTTAATCTCGTGTACGTCAGCACAGCCGGCAGCATGCCCGCGGTCGCGCTGTCCGCGGTCGCGCGCGTGTGCCCGCGTCACACGCGGGCGGCCCCCGGGGCGGCGCTCCGGCGCGAACGAACACCGTCGCGCCCTGACGCCCTTGACCGTACAAACGCACGGCCGCGCGATCTTAGTTCTTACCAACCATGCTTGCCACCATGCCCGGAGCCAGTGCCATATGCTAAAGGGTCCTTCAGTGTCGCGTGTCGTACTACGAGGATGCTGCCGTGCGCACCGCTCGTCGGCATCTCTTTAGCTTGGTGCGGCTGCGTGACACTGTTCTGTGCACAGGCGGCGCGGCGCGGGGCCAATGGTTTGTCGGCAAGCGCGCGTGAAAGCGCGGCGCGGAGCGAGATAACCTCTGCTTGCAGACTCTCCACTTGAATGTCGTGAAGCACTGCAAGCGCCTTCTCTTGCAGGCCGCTCGTCTGGTCGTCGTGCGCGGGGGCTTGCTGGCTGACCGTCTTAGTCTGAAACGTGCGACGAGGGCTACCACTGCTGTTCGCCATCCCTCCGATGGCTAGCGCCGGCGCGTCGGCACCAGCGTGGCGCTGCCTTGGGCTCGACTGCGGGATGGTGGGCAGCCGTGGCGACTTAGCTGCCTTATCATCTGCCGTCGTCCGGGCCGCGTCTGCGAGGCCTTCTTTGGCCTCACGTGCGCCAGCCGTCCCAGGAGCTACCGCCATCGAGGATGGTGCGCCCGGCGGTGGACGAGGCAGCATATGTGTAGCCTCGGCGGACGCCGCCAAAGAACTCGGCGCGCCCGTCGGCACGTGTCTTGTGCCCTTGGGGTAGAGCAGCTGCCCGAAGCCCAACTCCATCTCAACGAGCCGGTGCATAAGCATCTGGGCCCGAGTTTGCGTCTCCTCGTGCAGCGAGCGAGCGCCACCGAGCTCGCGCTCCTTGGTGAGCAGTGCGACGCGCGCCTTTTCGGCGCGCGAATCCGCCTTGAGGCGTGCGGCCTCGGCCCTGCAGAGCGTCGCCTCGAGGAAGTTGATGCGCTCCTCGTGCACGAGCGCCTTTGCATGCGCAACTTCGAGTTCAGCGCGCAGCGGTGCCTCGATCGCCTCGAGGGTGCGCACAGTGTCGATTGAACGCCGATGGGACGCGCGATGGTGCGCGAGCGCTGCCTCAAGCGGCTCCAGTGCGTTGCGCGCGTCCTCGACCTCGCGCCGCAGGTTCGCATTCTCGGCTTCGAGCACGCGCACTCGCTCAGCCATGTATACGCCTATGTCATTGGCTGCGACCGAGCTGCTTGGCGCCAGCAAGCCACCCGCGGCGGCAAGTGCAGCGATTGCATCGTCACGCTCCTGCGTGACCCGCAGGAGCGTGGCCTCGTTTGGCGCGGCGGCCATGAGATCAGCCACTTTGTGAAAAAGACGAGTTTGGAAACTTTGTGAAACGAACCAGTACGAAATCCTCCTCAGGCTCGCGCGTTCCACACAGTACAGTGTAGGTCTTGTGAAATCCCATTAACTTCATGATTAACTTACACTCACACGACATCGGCCCCTTGTGCCTCTGGATCGCGCCACACACAAGGGACGCGAAACCTCATCTCACCTCCCTGTGCTCAGCGGCGCTCAGATAAAAGC
>Ga0209550_10002150_pt1 | contig 18975 bp, 15 predicted proteins | sample LauGreSuBDMM15SN_2_FD_187567 | JGI IMG/M metagenome (GOLD analysis project Ga0209550, IMG submission 187567) | Freshwater lake microbial communities from Lake Michigan, USA - Su13.BD.MM15.SN (SPAdes) (version 5) | ecosystem: Environmental > Aquatic > Freshwater > Lake | place: Lake Michigan...
ACATTGAAACCTTGTTTGGCTTGGTAGCTCAGTTGGTACGAGCGAACGACTGAAAATCGTTAGGTCGCCGGTTCGATCCCGGCCCAAGCCACATTTGTAACCCGGGTTACTTCAAGTGTTGAACTTCACGTACATCATTTGACACAAGTTGCAAACCAAATTCTAATAGATGTGATTTAAATGGTGACAATACTTAAGCCCCACAGGTGATTTTTGTGATTGAACTATGGAACTCAAATTCCATTACTTTGATGCATCTAAAATTAAGGTCCCATCTTTAACATGATATATTTTATTGAAAAAATTTACGTCTGGTTCTTTATGTGTAACAATCACTATAGTTGCTACATCTTTTAATCTCAGCAAGTAATCTTCAAAAAAAGTAGAGCTAGATTTGTCAAGAGAATTGGTCGGTTCGTCAAGGATAATCAATTCGGGTTCTGCAAAAATAGTCCTTGCAAGTACTACCCTTTGCGTCTGCCCCCCACTCAACTTGATACCATTTTCCCCTATTACCGTTTCGATTCCCTGAGGAAGGCCCAATATAAAGGGGTAAATGGAAGCATTCTCTAGTGCCCTGATTGCTTTCTGTCTCTCGTCTGCAGTTGGGTGAACTTTCAGGCAAACATTATCAAGAACAGTTCCACGCACCAAGTGCGAGCCTTGTGGCAAATATACAATTCGCTTATCTAGTGCCAATGAGAACTCTTTCCTAGGTAAGCCAAAAAACTCTACGACCCCTGAAGTTGGAGGAGTAATCCCAGAAATAATGTCGCAAAGTGTAGATTTTCCTGCTCCTGATTCACCCACGATTGCGACTGTTTCAAATCGAGCTATATCTAGATTAATGTTGCTCAAAGCACAATCATCACTATCATTGTACTTGAAAGAAACATTCTGTAATGAAACCGCTAGGTCGGTATTATGCTGCATTAATTGATCACTTTCTGAATCAGGGAAGTATGCATGTTCGGAATGCAGAATGCTTTGAAGTATGGGCAATGATGTTTCAGCGTACCCAAGGCTACGATTGAGTCCTAACCAATAACCCTGAAGCCGAAGCAGTGAAGGTACAATACGACTAGACGCAACAAAGAAAATGAAACTCTTCTGCAAAGCTATAAAGGAGTCTGAAAAAAAGTTACTTGCAATATACAGTAGAAGCATTCCTACTATTGCAGATATCTCAAGGAGATACTTTGGTAACTGTTGATTGTACTCAGAGCTTGCATATGACTTTGTACAATTAGATCTGGAAGACATATATCTACTACTGAGAAACTCTTCACTTTCTTGAAGTCGAAGTTCCCGAAAAATTATCTTTGTGTCAACTAGTACTGCTCGCCCTACGGTCGTTTCGAGAGTGAGTGAGGCTCCGTATTTTTGCATTCGTCTCCCAAGAATGCGGTTCAATAAATATGCAACTGTGCCAAATATAATGAGTGCGAAAACAACCATCAGTAAATCGACTGTAGTAAGAAGTAATACAATTGTAAACAACATAAAAAGTTCACAAACTGCTAACAAAAGGTTGCCAATGAAGCCAATTGTTACGGCATTCATGCCATCGGTTAGCGCATATGTAAATTCTTCTGGTGCAATATTTTTAATCCACAACCAGTCCTTCTTTGAAACCAAATTTATGCACTTTGCAGAAAGTTTATTGCTATGCCTAGCTAAATCTTGGTACATTTTCCTGATAATTAAGATACTTAAGAGATCTTTTATAACAATGCATAAAACAATAAGGCAGATAATGGTCAGTATATCTAAGTCTTGAGGAATTACTCTAGTGAAAAATCCGTTCAAGATACCTAGTTTGCTCGAACTTGTTTCTGGGGGTCCAATTGATAAAATCGCAAGATAGGCCAAGACTGCAGACAAAAGAATTCCTAGTAAATCTAGTAGCGATAATATAAACTGCAACAGTAGCGTAAGAAGAAGTTTAGATTTTTCTCTCGAATTAAGAGTAGAGACAGCTAATTTCCAGACCGGTACGAATTTAGTTACCAAGGTTTAGTTATCCTCTTCTGTTTGTCAAACATTTTAATAGAATTTTTGTCTGACATTTTAGAATTCATGAATTTTGAAATTGAAACCAGACATTGCTCGCCCGTCAATTTTTTTTCTTGCCCGATACAACCAAGGTCGCGAAGGCATATATAGGTCACTTACCGATTCGGGTACGTCACTAAAATTGGTACTAAACTCATTTTTAATGAAAAAGGCGTTCGCCCCGGTAACGTTACACGCAACTAGTCGATATCCAAATCGATCAAATAACTTTACAAAAGCGAGGAGACTGGCACCAAAATATGAAGTTAAATCCCATTTGTGTTTTTCATCATAAACCATGCACCAATCTACATCTGGAGGGAAAGTGGCGTTGTACTCTTGTATCCAGACTTTGGGCTGAACTCCTGATTCCAATAATGACCGACAGAAATGCCAATCATTTCCATCCAAATCGAGAGAGAGTACGTCAAGATTATTTATTTTCAGAATTTTTGGAATGATTACTTCTTTCAGTGTCTCTTGTGTAATCCAGCATTTATAGAACTCCAGTTTATTTCGGAACGCACTATGGGTATTGAAAGAAATTTCTTGCCCTCCGAACCAAAAACCCTGCCATCCCCTCGCTGCCAATAGCAAAGTATTGTTTTCTGTACCATTTCCAACTCCAAGTTCGACAAAAGTCCCTGGGTTGCTTTGACTTGGCCAGCCTATACGCTCAAGAATAGCTTCCAAAATTGCATCTTCATCCACTTGCGAAAAATAGCTGGTAGATAAATCAATTCTAGAAAGCGGATTTTTACTCTTTGCTATTATTTCTCTAAAAGATTTTTCTAAATTCATGTCATGGACATCTGCAAAGCCAGCAAGATAAAGAAGATGGTTTATATAATTCTTTAAGTGTGCCTTGAGACCCATTACAACTCCCTCGATTTTTACAAATTACTCTAATATCGTAAGTAAAGTTGATGGAGTAGTCAAGCACTATTTAGGGTCTATAGGAATAAATTCTATTTTATATGCATTTCCGTGTCTAAACTTCATAATTTCCTCCCAAAAAGGAGTTTTAATTAGGTCCGTAGAGGGAAAATTACAAATTTGGTTTAGAAAGTAAAATAGATCTAGTAAGACAATTACTCAGTAAAGGTGCAAAGAGTAAATAAAATAGTTATGCTTCCCATGAAGCTTGAGATCGATTGGGGAATTAATGAATTTTTCTGAATTTTATGCAAGTTGTTACAATGAAATACACCAACAGAAGGCTTATTCTAATGATGCAATTCGACTTATTAGTTTTCTTCAAACTATGTATCCCGAGCACCAATTCGCACGATTGCTCGATTTTGGTTGTGGAACAGGGCGGCATCTAAGCGCCTTAGGGGCAGATAATTTCGAGTTGTGGGGTTATGACCCCAGTATAAATATGATTGCAGTAGCAAAAGAAGCTTTCCCTGAAATTCATTTTAATTCAAGCCTCCAGGCGATACCCAATGAAATGGACCTAGTTTATAGTTTCTTCGACGTAGTAAGCTACCAATCAGTGGGAGAGCAACTTGACGTATTCTTCGAGTCTATTGCCGAGAAAATAAAAAATAGTGGTGTAATTATTGTTGATGGTTGGTACCAAGAGGGTGTTCAGTTAAGTCCTCCCCGCATAAATATAAGGAGTTTCGATTTTAAAGGGCGCAAGATTTGTAGGAGAGTGGAACCCAGTTCGAGTGACGAGTTTAAGACAACTAACTTAAAAATATCCCTAACTGATGAACGCTCTGGGGAAGTCTTAGCATTGGAAAATCACACAATTACAGCACACTCACAAGATGATTTGCGCACCTCTCTTGAGGTTAATGGTTTTAAACACATTGTTTTTAGAGATGGTAATGACTGGGGGCAGACTCTTAACAGGAGTTCATGGAAGTTTATGGTCTCTGCTGAAATTTGAGATTCTACTAGTTTAGTTTTAACATTGGTATCGAATTCGATTACAGCTAACGTAATCTTGATCTAAATATTTTGATTCATGGCTGTTTCTTTTGAATTTGACGTATAACCCAATTTTTTAACCTGAGCTTGAAAAATCGAATCAGACTCTGCTTCAGAAGTTTCTTATACTCTCTTCGTCTCTTGTAAAAATTCCAGATTTTGTCAGGAAAGTTTAACTCGCACAACTTTTTTGCTTCTAATAAGTTCGGATTTTCTAAATGAAGTATCCAGTGATCCTCCAATGACTCAATCGTCCTCGCCCAAGACCATTTGCTAAATTCATCCTCTTGAATTCTGTATTGTTCCATTCGAATTAGAAATTTATTTCTAAATTCATTGTAATCTGAAAAATAGGAATCCTCACTCAGGTTAAATTCCAGATGAAACCCTTGCCTTGATATCAACATTTCACATTTAAGCAAAAACGCATCTAATGCTCCCATGGAGCCTTCATCGAAACCCAGATAAACGTACAAATCTAAAGTATTGTAAATCGCAGTAAAGTCAGAGTATTTTGGGTAATCTAACTCGATTCCATCATAAACTTCAACATTTATACCCAGTTCTCTTAGTCTACTATATATTTTATTCCACCCAGTTCCGACAATCACTAACTCGCAACTCTGTATATCTACTTCTTTTGCTAACAATATTAGCCATTCTTCATTCTTTCTGCTGTCTGGAAATGTTTTCGTGAATAACCCAACTCGCATTTTTCTTCTTTGATCAACCAAGTCGCTGCCGGCTAAAATATTGAAGGGTCTCTCCCTAAATTCCAGAAGCGTTGAGATACTATTTGCATGTTCTTTAGACATAAATATTAAATCTATATTTGCATCCGCAATTTTTTTTACTTGTCTTAGTTTATTAGCGTCATCAACATGTGTAACTAGCGCAGACTTAATTTTAGTTTTATAATTTGAAAGATTACTATCAAGAATTCCCAAATCTCCATAATACATCCAGAAAACTACGTCTGAATTTCCAATAGGTTGCCCCAAGATTTGGACAGAGTATCCCTTGGCTTCGAAACCTTCGGCAATTTTTCTTGCAATTTTTCCTAAAATCCATCCGGAGTTGATTGGGTCAACTATTAATTGAATTACCATTTGGGGTTGTTGCATTAGATCTCCAATTTAAGTTTTGCTATCCTACATAGTTTTGTTTAAATCTAGGGTTAATTTCAGTAAAATATTCCTAAATGATAACTTTTTTGTATGGTTTATACTAAGATTCCTACTGATCCAGGGGGGATTATTTTGAGCTCAAAAAAAGTAGCACTGATTTTTGGGATTACAGGCCAAGATGGTTCATACTTGGCAGAATTATTGATTGGTAAAGGTTATGTTGTCCACGGGGTCAGGAGACGTTCTTCGTCTTTTAATACTGGTCGGATAGACCATTTGATTAATGACAAGAAGATTTGGGGCAATCAGCTATTTCTACACTATGGGGATTTAGGCGATACTAGTTCCATAGCACAGGCAATCTCTTACGCAAAACCAGACGAGATATACAATCTTGCTGCACAAAGTCATGTTGGTTTGTCTTTTGAAGAACCAATATACTCGGTTCAGATTGATGGGTTAGGTAGTTTAAAGATATTAGAATGTATTCGACAATCTTCAACAAAGAGTGGAATTAAATTCTATCAAGCCTCAACTTCTGAGTTATTTGGAGGAAAAGGAGATAAGTTTTTCAATGAAAGTTCTAACTTTGAACCTCAATCTCCATATGCTGCTGCAAAGTTATTAGCTTTCTGGTCTACTAAAATTTATCGAGAAGCATACGGCCTTTTTGCCGTCAATGGAATTATGTTTAATCACGAGTCTCCACGCCGAGGTGAAACATTTGTTACAAGAAAAATCACGCGTGGTTTATGCAAAATTAAATTAGGGCTCGAAAGTGAACTCATCCTTGGTAATCTGTATTCAATTAGAGATTGGGGCCATGCAAAGGACTACGTAGAAGCCATGTGGCTCATGATGCAACTCGAAGATCCACAGGATTTGGTAATTTCTACTGGAAACTATTACTCGGTAAAAGATTTTGTAAATAAGGTAGCAACAGAACTTCAAATAAATCTACAATGGGAAGGGAGCGGTGTTGATGAAGTCGGGATAGACTCAGCATCAGGTAAAGTCCTAATTCGAGTGAGTGATGGCTACATGCGACCTTTAGAAGTTGATTTCTTGGCCGGTGACTCCACGATAGCCCGCGAAAAACTGAATTGGAAACCGCAAACGACTATAGATGAGTTAGTTACAGAAATGGTCCATTTTGACCTAGCTTTATGTGAAAAGGACTCAACTTTTCTCAAGAAAAATACATGACAAACCTCTGATGTGAACCTCTAACTTAGTTTTTCTTCTTCACTCACCCGCTCTAATTCGTTGTTCAGATTCTTGACAATATATTTAATTTGATTCCTCTTCAAAGAAGGTCCACTCGGCAGGTAAAGTGTAGACAATCCTGCAGCGCTAGCAATTGGGGTCTCACGGGGTGAAATTTCAAATTGCTTCATGACATGAATTTGGTCACTGAATGGAATAAACCCAGGCCTCGCTTCAATTCCTTTCGATTCCAATTTTGATATGAGTTTTTGAGTGGTGTTACTACTAAATTTCTTCAATTTAATCAAGTACATCCAATAAACACTTGTATACCCTGGTAACTCGATTGGCGTTTGAATATTTACGTGCCCCTCCAAATATTCATTATATATACCAACTATCTTCCTCTTATCTCTAAGCATCGCTGGAAGTCGATTTAATTGTGCTAACCCAATTCCTGCCTGAACGTTAGAAAGACGAAAATTATAGCCATCTCTTTCATGAAGAAACTTTTGATGTTTTCCAAAACTTAAGGATGAAATTGATTTTATAGAATCTCTCAACTTTTGATCGGACGTTGTTAACATCCCTCCCTCACCAGTAGTAACCAGTTTGTTGGCATAAAAACTAAAACAACCTATCGCCCCAAAGCTTCCAACTTTTTTCCCAGCAATCATGGCGCCATGCGCCTCAGCGCAGTCCTCAATTATCGGAATTCCGTACTGTTTTGCAATTTCACAAATTTCAAACATGGGGGCTGGGTGTCCAAAAATATGCACAACCATGATCGCTTTGGTCTTACTTGAAACCAGTCTTCGCAAATCCTGTGGATCCATGTTGAAAGTGATTGGATCAACATCAACTGGGATAGGCACTCCTCCCAATTGCAATATGGGGAAAAAAGTTGCCATATTCGTATATGCGCTCACTAATACTTCGTCACCATCTTGTATGCCTAATGCAACTAGAGCTAAGTGCAAAGCACTTGTTCCGCTATTCACTGCAATTGCGTAGTCTGTACCACATAACTTTGCGAACTCATTTTCAAACTTTGGAATGTACTGAGTTGAATACCCAGAAATCTCTTTTTCCTTTAGGGCTCTGAAAGTAAAAAACATTTCCTTTATCCCAATTCTTGGCTGAGCCACCGGAATATATCTATTCATTGATTAAATAATCTTCACTGGGAAAGTATCACTCTTATAATCTTTGCCTGATCTAGGCCCCTGTGTGAAGACTAGAATTTCACATTGAGTTAATGCCTTCATGGCGTGTGGCTCACCAGGCTTTGAGACAAAAAAATCTCCAGCACTCATTTGCAATGTTTTAACTTCACCTGACAATACTGTGGAAATCTCCAAGCTACCTATCACAACAAAGGTCCATTGAGTTGTTTCTTTATGCACATGATTTCCTCGTACTGCTCCCACGTTGAATGTAATCCGAGAAATACTGTCAATCTGTTCTTCTACTAAATCAAATATCATGCCTCTTTCATCTTCAAAAACTGGTGTACTCGATATTAGATTCATTTTTTTAGTATATCACTGGGTTCGGTATTGGGATTATAAATCTTGGGGAGTAGTTTGAATCATCAGTCAAATTTTGCATGATCTCTTTTTTGAAATTCCACGCTAATATTATTATAAAGTCTGGCGCCAGCTCAAGTAATTCTTTATCTGAAATTACCATCCATTTGGTCCCGGGTGCATACCTGCCAATCTTAAGGTTACTTTTATCCGAAATTCCCACAATATTAGAAGTATTGATGCCCAAATAATTAATTAGTGTCATGCCTTTTGCAGGTGAGCTAGCAATACCTACGCTTTTCCCTTCACTCTCAATGTTCCACAACATTGCTAGAAAATCTTTTCTGATATTAGAGACGTCTGTGGCAAAATCCCTCATTCGATCTAGATCCCTCAATCCAAAAGATCTCTCCTCTTCCAGTACCACAAATACGGATTCCGTCACGGGCTTAGCTTTTGAATGCGCTACATGAATTCTTACCGAACCTCCATGAATTTGTTGCTTATCAACTTGGATTATTTCCAAACCATGTTTATGAAAAAAAGCAATTAGTGGGGCTAAAGAAACATAAGAAAGGTGCTCATGATAAACCGTATCAAATTGATTGAATCTTATTAACTCCAAAATATGGGGTGATTCAATTATCAACACCCCCTCTGCATGTAGAATTGAAGCAACGTTAGAAGCCCATGAATTTAAATCATCTACATGGGCAAAGCTATTCGTTGCAGTAATTACTTTTGGTAGTCCCATCGACTGTTTGACTAAATTTGCACTACTATTGCTAAAAAAAGCGGGGATAGTCTCTATGCCACTACTATTTGCAATTTCTGCAGCCGTGCTGGAAGGATCAATACCGATAATCTGCATTCCTAATGATTTGAATTGCTTTAGCAATGCACCTGTGTTGCTACCAATGTCAAGCACTAAATCATTGAGATTTAATTTGTACTGCCTGATTACATCAGATGCAAATCCCAACCAGTGTGACTCACCAGTTTTAGTAATTGTAGAATCATAGGGATAATCTCGCTGATACAGGACTTCTGGTGAAATCACATGAGTTAACTGACTCCAGCCACAATCTTGGCACAAATTAACTTTTAATGGAAAATAATATTGTTCGATATCTGTAATTGGCTCTGAGGTAAATGCATCAGCAAGAGGCAGAATCCCTAAATCTAGGTAGCAATTAAGTTTGGTTGAATCACACAACCTACAATCAAAATCTACTTGATAAGCCACGCTACGATCCCGCCACCTTTCAGAGTTAACAAAGTCAATGCGGATGATACCACTACGAATCTAGATTCTCCTGGAGCTCAGATGAAAAAATACCACTTTCGCCATATGTGAAGAAAAGCGTGTAATGAGCCTAATGAAAATGCTGTCTCATTCACCCAAGAGTCATGAAATGATTCGAAATCAATGTGATGGAAGTAAAATACTCTTCATAAGCTACACGTTATTAGAGTAGCATTTGAATTTATGATAAAAAGAGGTTTTTTAACCGAGACGAAAACATGCCCACAATATAGTGTCAAGAGGTGATCGGTGCTTAGAGTAATCTTAAAGTCTTGCAGTACTCACTTGACGAGATTCAATATTTATTCGATATTTCAATTTTGGTTTTGGATTTTGGCTGGTTGGACACTTTTGTACCTTTCGCGACAATCTGAAATTTGGAAAGTTTCACTATTTGATGAAATTAATTTCATAACCTTCATTTTGGGAATATTAGTGACCATTTTTTGGCTCTGGAAAAGAAGACGACACTTAAAGGTCTCTTATATGGTCCTAGTTGTGTCAATCTTGGGATTTTGGATTTCAACTCAATTCACCTTAGTCAATGTTGACCGCTCTCGATCTTTCTATGTGTTGTCATGGATTGATGCGGGTGAAGTAACAACTGTGGGCGGTCAATTAGATCTATCAAAAGTTGATTCTTTAGAAAAATTAAATTCGGATGCAATTCAAAGCCGTTTAGCTGAGCAGACTCAAAGAGGCTACATTGAAAATCAAAGAAACAATTGGGTCTTAACTAAAAAAGGGAAATCACTTTTGAAAATAGCAAATTGGCTATCTAATAAATTCAAATTGACTGGTTGGTCATCTAACGCACTATAGAGAGTGATTTTCGCTATCCAAATACTTTTCTACGGCCAAGAAAATTAGGAGAAGGCTTGCAATAATTAGCATTGTCCCTTGAGTTGCCAAAATACGAGTCCACTCTGCAGAGATTATCGAGCCCGCAATCACCACATTTAAAATATTGCCGAAAATTAAAGAGTACAGGAGGGTTACGGCAGTTGAGTCTCGCTCTAAAGTATATTTGCTTGAGACTCTCTTTGTATTTGCAATAACAGCAAATATCAATAAACCAAATCCTGGGAGGTATAGAAAATTCTGACTTCCAGGCGATTCATGGAATGGTGTATCTTGAAACTGGCGTTTTCCGGAGAATATGTTATTCAAAAAGTCAGGTACCACAGAAACAGCATTCCCGTAAGCGATGCTGCTTGAAGTAAAGACTCCATAAAGCGCTAGCTTCTCTAATTCAAGTATTGCGCTTGGGGTTCTTCGTAAGAATTCTAGATACATTTGCTTCGAATTTTTCCTGGTCCAAGTAATACCTTCTACACAGGAATTAGAACTACCAGAATCAAGCGCACTCAATTTTTTTTCTAGCAAGCAATTTGGAGCGCCTTTTGATTCTAAAAAAATTGCAAAATTTCGATGAATGGGGGAAGAATCGGATAGCTGGCCTATAACAGAAAAGCCATAATAAGAAGATGGCCAATAATTATTTTGGTTCTGGGACACAATGAATGAAAATAGTCCTATTGAGATCAATGCTATTGCCATTATTTTTTTTAATTTTTTTGAAAAAACTGGCAATAAAATAAGTACCGATGAAGCTAAAATAAAATAATATAGAAAACGTTGGTTCGAAAGTAGCAAACCTTCCACAATTAAAAGCCCAACTGACAGTTTTGTTGCATTTTTCTTAATCGAAAAGAGTGATGCAATTATTAGAATTGCAAGTGTATTTGATAGGCTTTGTGCGTTTGCAACCGTGTCCCATTCAACTTGTTTAGGGTTTGAAAGAAAGATTGCTAACAAAAGAGCACACCAAAATTTTAGTTTCTGACTGATTAAAATTTTATCTAGGGTTAAGATCAGTACAGTTGATGCGATTCCAGAAAATAGTAGTTGTGTTAGGACGATGAAATTTTCAGGGACTAAAGCGTATAAAACTGTAGTGGGCCAGGGTCTTATTGCGTTTCCTAAGAGAGACACATTTTCAAAATTCCAGGGAGAGGATGCTAGATAATTTTGAGAATCCGGGGTTTTAATTAATTCGGGAAAAGCAATTGCTGTAAGACCCCGGTTGATCCAAATAATCAAGAATGGGATTAAATATAATTTCGTATGAAATCGTGGAATTGAAAACCGCATGTCTTTGAGCAGCATGTGTTTAATGTCTCCTCTTTAGAATCTAAACCTTACCACCATCTACTATAAGGGATAAAGTAAAGACGCATCAAGGGATATAGTAAAGACGCATCCAAAATTCACATAAAAATATTTTGCGAGCTGATCATTCTGTTTGAGAATACTTCTCCAGCGTTCAATCACCGGAATTCTCTCCAAAAGTCGCAAAAGTTCTTCATACTTGTGAGAATTTGGTTCTATGTGAAATTATCCCATGGGTGTAAAATTGGATTCACAGCAATTTGTATAACCTAAAACGGGATATTTCTACGTACGTTTCCAGATCCGCCCTTCTCTTGCCTTCAAATAATTAACTCCTGATGAAAAACCGCCCCCGCGTGTAAAAGTAAGCGCAGAATCCTACATTGCCTTAGACTAGACCTCATGCGAATTTTGATAACGGGTGGTGCTGGCTTCATCGGTTCACACCTGTGTGAACGTATGATTCTTGAAGGGCACACAGTTACCGCAATCGATAATTTCTCAACGGGCCGGGCTGCAAGTTTGACCCAACTTCAAGGCCATGAGAGATTTACCTTGACTGAAGGTTCTATCCTTAACACACAACAACTGGTTCCACTTATTAATGAAACTGACTATGTGTTCCATCTTGCCGCAGCTGTAGGGGTCTTCAATATTGTGAATAATCCTTTAGCGAGTCTATTAACAAATATCCGAGGAACTGAAAATGTTCTCGACGCCGCTTGCGCAGCAAAGGTTCCAGTTTTCTTAACAAGTAGTAGTGAAGTGTATGGAAAGAATGTGTCAGATTCTCTTAAAGAGAGTGATGACCGAATTCTAGGAAGTCCTGTTACTTTAAGATGGTCATATAGTGAAGCCAAAGCAATTGATGAGTCTTTAGCTTATGCATATTTTGTTGAAAAAAAACTAGAGACAAGAATTGTAAGATTCTTTAATACTGTAGGTCCGCGTCAATTGGGTGCTTATGGAATGGTCGTACCACGTTTTGTTAAATCAGCACTAAGTAATGAACCGGTCACAATCTATGGTGATGGGAAACAAACTCGCTGCTTTGCGCACGTGTACGACGTGATCGATGCAGTGATAGCTACTGCATTTGCTGAAAATACAATCGGAAGAGTTATAAATATCGGAAATGATTCTGAAATTTCAATCAATGGGTTAGCTCAAAAAATCATCTCTGAAACAGGGTCAACGAGCGAAATTGTTTATTTACCATATGAAGAAGCCTATGGGAATGGCTTTGAAGATATGGAACGGCGAGTGCCAAATATTGATTTAATCAATGAGTTAGTTGGGTGGAGGCCCCAACGCAATCTTTCAACCATTATCAGAGATATTTCTGAAGAAATGAATAAGGGTGCTTAAAGAAGAGTAATACCTTTAAGGTTCTTGATAGTATTGGTACAGTCTAAAATCTGAATTCCGCTGGCGACTAATTTGTTAATATCGATCCCTGGTTGCTTGGTTGCGAGTATTGCAACATCACATCTCCAGTCTAAATCAACAGGTTTTGAGCCCTCCCACTCAGGTACTAGTGGATCATGCCAAGCAACGTCGGCTCCTTGAGCCCTTAAGTGATCCCGCAGTTCTGATGCTGGAGTCTCACGAACATCCCCGACACCGGGTTTATAGGCAACGCCAAGAATTAAGACCCTAGGGTTAGTTATTGTTGAATCAACCATTGCTAATGCTCGGCTTGCTACATATTTTGGCATTCCATGATTTATTGAATCTGCATTCTCTACAAGTTGGGCTTTGCCACCGTGTTGACGTGCCCACCATACTAAATATAAAGGATCCACAGGAATACAGTGGCCACCTACGCCAACACCCGGTCTAAATGGCATAAAGCCATACGGTTTTGATGATGCGGCATCGATAACCTCATGAACATTTATTTCATTTGCAGAACAGAGTTGAGTAAATTCGTTAATTAAAGCGATATTTACTAAGCGAAAAGTATTTTCTAGAAGTTTTGCAGCTTCAGCGACTTCAGGAGTTGCGACAGAAACAACAAAATCACAGATTGATTGGTAGAACGCGGTAGCTTTTGCTTGCGATGCTTCATCAATCGCACCAATTAGGCGTGGTGTATTCTTTTGATTCCATAGAGGATCACCAGGATTTACACGCTCTGGAGCACTTGCGAAGTAAAGGTTTACACTATTGGTAGTTCTATTAGCTTCTACTATCGGGATGATGATATCGCGTAATGTTCCTGGATATGAAGTTGATTCACTAACAACTAAGGTTTCGTTTGAAATATAAGGTGAAATCATTGAAGTGGCACTCCGTAATAGGGTAATATCCGGTTCACGATTGCCATCAAGGGGTGTTGGAACACAGATAGCTATTACTGACGCTTGAGAAACAGAAGAGAAATCAGTTGTGGCTCTGTAAGCACCTTTTGTGATTGCTTCTTGTATCTGTCGGTCTGAGATATCCTCAACAGGACTAATTCCTGAGTTAATCTGCGAGACTTTGGCTGCAAAATTATCTACCCCGATTACGGTCCAACCTGCACCAGCGGCGGCCATAGCCAAGGGAAGCCCTACATAGCCTTGGCCGATTATGGCAACAACCTTGTTTTTTTGGTCGGTCATGAGTGGAATCCTAACCTTCTAAATTGTATTCCTACGCGTGATTCTTACCCGAAGCGCACTATTTGAATGCCTAGGGTAATGGCTGCAGCCCATTTGTTAGCCTCTAGAGGCCGATTTAAGGGAAGATTGCCAGATGAGTCCGGAGTTGAAGCGCCCGATTCGGGTTATGCGCATAATTGCGCGCATGAATATTGGTGGGCCTGCGATTCAGGTATCAGGGTTGATGCGGGGCTTCAACAAGGAAGAATTTGATCATCGCTTGTTTACGGGGTTTTGTGCAGCTGATGAGGCTGACTACTTGGACACTGTCGCAACTGATATTAAGGCTACTCGCATTAATGGGTTCGGCAGGCACGTCAGTTTGAAAAGTGACGCAAGCGCCTTCATCTCTTTAGTGAAAGAGATTCGCAAATTCAAGCCTGATGTCATTCATACACATACGGCAAAAGCTGGATTCATAGGTCGCTTGGCATCGATTGTTTCATTGCAATCCTCAATTCGTGTGCACACATTTCATGGCCATTTACTTTATGGATATTTTGGGAGTTTTAAGCGCTCACTTGTTGTGATTACCGAGAAATCTTTGGCAATCTTTACACATCAATTATTAGCTGTAGGTGAGAAAGTTCGAATGGATTTATTACAGGCTGGAATTGGTTCAAAAGATAAATTTGGATTAATGCCTCCAGGTTTAGCCATTGGTGCATTACCTCTAAAAAATACGTCGCGAGATTTTTTTGGTCTCTCTGCTAATCGACTTGAATGTGCATTCATAGGGCGCGTAACCACAATTAAGCGCCCAGATAGATTCCTAGATGTTGTTAGTGAAATAAAGAAGCGTGGGATAAATTTACATTTCTTTATTGTCGGTGATGGTGACTTATTAGATATCTGCCGAAAAAGAATTATCAATCAAGATCTGCCTGTGACTATTCTTGGTTGGCAGAGCGATATTGAAAAGGTCTTATCAGCCGCTGACATTGTTCTACTGACCAGTGATAATGAAGGCACGCCACTAAGTTTGATCCAAGCAGGAATGGCAGGGTTGCCAGTTGTAACAACAAATGTGGGGTCAGTCCCTGAAGTTGTTTTAGATAGCGTTACTGGAATTGTCACCTCATCTGTTGTTAAAGAAATAGCCGATGCCCTTGAAAAGTTAGTAAGCAGCAAGGTTTTGCGCAGCAATTTGGGCGCTGCCGCTCAAGAATTCACGTTGGCTAATTTTGGGGTCCAACGATTGGTGCACGACCATGAAGAGTTATATAAAAGACTTCTTTCTAGTCTAGCCAAGTCCTAGCCCACAGTTCTAGCATCAACATGGGCCACAAGAGATTATCCTTGTCTTCACCGGACATGTGAATGTCAATAACTTTTTTAACTTCAACAGAATTAAACCAACCACGCTGTCTCGCAGTTGTGTCGGTAAGAGTATCGATAATCATCTCTTTCATTTCCGTACGAAGCCATTCTGCTCTAGGAATACCAAAACCCATTTTTGGTCTGTCGACTAGCTCAACAGGGACAAGTGAGCGTGCGATGTCTTTAAGTATGTGTTTTGTTTCAAAACCTTTTATTTTGAATTTCCGCGGGAGTGATAATCCCCACTCAACAACATTTACATCGAGCATGGGCGACCGCAGTTCTAAACTATTGGCCATAGTTGCAACATCTACTTTTACTAATAAATCACCAGGTAGATAGGCAGCGAGATCTGACCGAATCATTCGGTCAAATGAGGTTACACTGCCAGCCGCAAATTGATTGATGTACCCAACTTCAGCCATATTTGAATGAAAACTGGGGTTGATAAAATTAGCTAGGTCATGTGATGGAGTTAGAGAAAGAATTGAACTGTACCTCGCAGCTAGATTGTATTCGGAAAAATACTGAGATTCCAATTTTTTGAGTTTCCTTTGATTCATTCTAGAGAGTTGGCCGACAATTCTTAAGCATGCATGTGTTGGCCCAAGAATAGGATTTAGTCTTTGCAAAAGTGGTGCCGCTAAATAGCGGTCATAACCCCCAAATACTTCGTCACCTCCGTCACCGCCAAGCGCAACGATCAACTTTTCACGTGCGAATTTTGCCAACAAATATGTTGGAAGGATTGAAGAGTCCGCAAATGGTTGGTCAAGAATATGTGAAATTTTCTCAACTACTAAGGCGGGGTCTGGCCTCAAGATTTCCTCATGATGATTTGTGCCTAAGTAGTTAGCCACTCTTTTGGCATGGTGGGCCTCGTTATATTGAGGGTCTCTAAAGCCAATTGAATAGGTCTGTACTTTACCAGGCAGAAGTTTAGCCATATAGGCAGTTATAATTGTCGAGTCATAACCACCGCTTAAGAATGAACCCAGTGGACGCTCGGATATTAAACGCCGAGATACAGCTGCTTCGAGCAGCTCTTTGGTTGTCTCCAACGCTTCTTCATAAGAGATTTCTACCTTCGTATCAAAGTCCGGAGCCCAGTATGTGGAAGTTGAGACTTTACCATCATGCCAACTCATCACTGATGCAGGTGGAACTTGATGAATCTCATTAAAAGCTGAATGTGGTGCGTTGATGTACCCGTACTGCATGACTTCAGTAATCATTTCTGTGCGAAGTGTTCTATCTGGCCGGGCCAACATTAGAGCCCGGACTTCGGATGCAAAGAAAAAAGTCCCATCGTTTATTTGTGAAATCCAGAGTGGCTTCTTGCCCATGCGATCACGTATCAGGTGAAGTGAATTATCGCGGGCATCGTGGATTGCAATGGCAAACATCCCATTGAGTTTATTGATAAATTCTAAGCCGAATTCTAGATACAGGTTGATTACAACTTCTGACTCACTTGAATCGCGGCAGTGGACTCCATGTTGCTCTAGTTCCGCGCGAAGTTCGCGGTAGTTATAGATTTCACCATTCCAAACAATATGGATTTTTTTGGCGGCGTCAGTGGCAGGTTGTTTACCTGCCGCAATTTCAACTATTGCTAGGCGGCACATACCAATGCCAATCCCATTACTTGTATATGTTCCGGAGTCATCTGGGCCACGATGTTCGATTGATCTAAGTTGGGCATCAAGTAAAAGTTGTTGCGGCGCACTTGGCCCAATGCCACCAGTAATTCCACACATACGAAGTTTGTTTAATCCTCAGTCTTTGGACCATTGGCAACGCTGTGGCCAAACTCTCTAAGCCAGTCAACAGTTTCTGCCAGTGCATCTTCAAAAGGTTTAGGAGTGATAGCAGGGAAGAGAGTATTTAAAAGCTCAGGCGCATTTTGGGATTCCTTAACATCTCCTAAGCGGTTTTCTTTGTAGTTCACTTGTAAATCTGGAAAATGCTTCTCGAGCATACTAATTGTGTTATTGAGAGAGATTCGGTTTCCGTAAGCAAGGTTTATGGCCCCTTCAGTCGTAACTCTTTCTTTCATGGCTGTCATCGCAATATCCAAGACTGTTTCGACGTATGTAAAGTCGCGTGATGCCGTTCCATCGCCAAAAACGTCAATTGGTTGGCCCTGCATTGCAAGCCAGATCCATTTTGGTAGTACAGCTGCGTATTCATGGTCAGGGCGCTGGCGTGGACCAAAAACATTAAAGAAGCGAAGAAGTGTTGTTGGCACGTTGTAAGCCGATGCATAAGCCTGCATGTATCCTTCGGCTGCTAACTTGCTGGCGGCATATGGCGTCATCGGACCAAGCCACATTGATTCATCTTTAGGCAACTGCATATTGCGGCCATAAACAGAAGAGGAGGAGGAAAACACAACATGTGCACCTGTTACGCGCGCAACTTCTAAAACATTGAGCGTGCCGGTTGCGTTTACATCGTGGGTAGCAATTGGGTTTTTGATTGAGCGCGGGACAGACCCTCGAGCCGCTAGATGAAAAATCGTTTCACAATCTTTAAGAGCTGCAGCTAATTTTTTTGGGTTAGTGATTGAAACTTGGCAAAAAGTAGCTCCTTGTTGATCAACGTTTGACAATAGGCCGGTGCTTAGATCATCGACAACGGTTACCTCGTAGCCTTCGGAGAGCAAGCGCCTGGTTAAGTTCGAGCCAATAAATCCGGCGCCACCAGTAACAGCCACTTTTGTCATGTGGGTAATTCTAAGGGTTGCTAGGCTGGTTTCTTGAATCCCAACCGAATCGACAGGAGTTAATACCTGAGCGATAGGCGTTTCCACTACCATTTCGGATGCAAGGGGAAAAATCAGGAGGCTCTATGGGTAAGCATGAAAAAGACAAGAACCTCAATCAGAAAGTAATCGATGGTTTTGGTGATGAATGGGCAACCTTTGATTACGCCCTTACTGAGACCGACGAGGCTTTGGATGCCCAATTCCTTGCTTACTCCGCGCCGATTGAATTAATTCAGTTCGATGCAAAGTCCGCTATTGCGGCGGATTTTGGGGCTGGTAGTGGGCGTTGGGCTTCGCGTATATTGCCACATTTCTCTTTGGTTTACGCACTTGAACCGAGTAACGGTGCCTGCAAAGTGCTTCATAATAAATTTGCAGGTGAACCAAGTATGAGAATTTTGCAAGAGACTGTTGGAATTAATTCGATTCCCGTTGGTTCGCTTGATTTAGCTATGTCCCTTGGCGTACTTCACCATATTCCAAATACTGGTTTGGCAATTAAGGATGTTGCATCGAAAATTAAGAGTGGCGGGATTTTTCTCTGCTACCTCTATTACAAGTTAGACAATAAACCAATTTACTACCGGGTTCTATTCTGGGCATCGAACTCGCTTCGTTTAGTAATTAGTCGCACACCGTACGCGCTGCGAAGGCTTACTGCACAAATTATTGCTGGTGTTGTTTATTTGCCACTGGCTCGAGTGGCGAAGTTACTGGGTGATAGAGGGAAAGATATTTCGAATTTTCCTCTTCACCATTACGCAGATATGCCATTCATAATGCTTCAAAATGATGCTCTAGATCGCTTTGGAACACGTTTAGAACAAAGGTTTTCTAAGAAAGAAATTACAGAGATGCTTGGAAATGCAGGCTTTGATTTATCAACACTTAAATTTTCTGATGT
>Ga0209550_10002151_pt1 | contig 18971 bp, 19 predicted proteins | sample LauGreSuBDMM15SN_2_FD_187567 | JGI IMG/M metagenome (GOLD analysis project Ga0209550, IMG submission 187567) | Freshwater lake microbial communities from Lake Michigan, USA - Su13.BD.MM15.SN (SPAdes) (version 5) | ecosystem: Environmental > Aquatic > Freshwater > Lake | place: Lake Michigan...
GTGCAATTTCAAGATGTCGTTCGATTAAGTCAGCGGTTTATTGAATTAGGGAAAAAAGACTGGGAACTAGCAGTATATCCTGTAGAGGCACATGGATTTAAAAATACGTATTCTTGGCAAGATGAATACAGAAGGATATTAGAATTATTCGAAAAGAATTTAAAAAAATAGCATAGATGTTAACAGTTAGAGAATTAGTAGATAAGCAAGAAATGATCAATAATATATCAGTTCTTCAAGTGTTGTATCCAAGTTTAACCTTAGAAGAATACGAGGCTGAATTGGAACAAATGCTGCCCCATAATTATGGACAAGTTGGGGTTTTTGACGGTGAAATCTGCCTTGGAATTAGTGGGTTCTGGATAGGTACTAAATTATGGTGCGGTAAATACTTGGAGTTAGACAATATTGTAGTTGTTGAGAAATATAGGAGCCAAGGAATTGGCAAATTGATTTTTGACTTTCTTCATAAAAAAGCAATGGAACATGATTGCACCATGCTTTCATTGGATTCTTATACCATCAATTTCAAAGCACATAAGTTTTTCTATAATGAAGGATATAGTCCGAAAGGATTTCATTTTATAAATATTCTTAAGAAAGAGAATGTCCGATAATATTGTTAATTTTAATAGATTTCAATTAAACTATTGCTGAAGGTAAATTTTTATAAATTGAAAAAATCAAGTCGGGAATTAATGCTAATTTATTAGTGAAATAATTATGATGAAAAACAAGGGTATATTTTTTGGTTTTATTTTTTTATTTGGAGCTTTATTTTCTAGTTGCAATTATGTTAAGACGGCTCCCGTTGAGGTAGCTCGTAATGAGAATGTTACAACTGAACAGGTTTACCCCGCCAAAAAAGATAGTGTTGTTATTTCGGAGGAACGTGCTGTTGCATCGCCAAAAATGGAGATTCCGGCAACGGAAAATGAAAAGTTAATTGTTCACCACACTGCATATAGTCTTTTATATAGCGAGGAACACGAGCAAGCGATTTGGATCGCATATGAGTTAACAAGCGAGGAAACAGATCGTAAGTTTGAACGCTCAGATAAATTCTTGGTCGATGGCGCTATCAAAACAGGTTCGGCTAATGATGGCGATTACAAAGGGTCTGGGTATGATCGTGGGCATTTAGCGCCGGCTGCTGATATGTCTTGGTCTAACCAAACCATGCTGGAATCCTTTTATTATAGCAATATGAGTCCTCAAGATCCAAGTTTTAACAGGGGAATTTGGAAAAAATTGGAGGAGTTAGTTAGAACTTGGGCAAGAGAAAATAAATCTTTGTATGTCGTTACTGGGCCAATATTAAGTAGTAATTTACCTAGTATTGGTCCGAATAAGGTTTCAATTCCAGCATATTATTACAAAGTTTTATTAGACTATAGTCAACCAGACTTTAATGCCATTGGTTTTATCATCCCTAATCAAGGGTCGAAGGCTGATTTAAGTAGTTTTGCGGTTTCGATCGATAAAGTGGAAGCGCTAACTGGCTTGAACTTTTTCCCTAATCTACCTGATCAGCAAGAAAATGCATTGGAAAGTTCAGTATGTGTTCCTTGTTGGACATGGAAAGCAACTAATTCCTCCAATAGCAATGATCATTCGTCAAATACAATTGTATCGGTTCAATGTAAAGGAATTACACAAAAAGGGGCACGGTGCAAGCGAATGACCTTAGACCCCAGTGGATTCTGTTCTCAGCACCATTAAAACGAGATTTTTGTTAACCTTCTAGTTCAAATTTGATAAAGATAACTTATTGTTGATGTTATAGTTGACTGGTTCAATTAAATGTATTTTAGCGCTTAACTACGAAAATTGAAACCTTGCGGAAATACCTAGCGTATTACTTCACAGTTTTAAAATAGTAACTATGACAACCTATATGCAATCATTAAGAACAAAGACTATTCATCAAGCTAGAATTAAGTTATCAAAGCACCGTGATTTAGGTGAGCAATCTAGCTTAAATATTTTTCAGGTGGCAGATTTAATGGATAGGATTCATAACGCAAGTAAGAAGGCAGAGGAAAATAATTCTGTTTTCTTTTCAATTGGTATGAATTAAGCGCTTATTACTCCTGAGCCTACTAATTCTTCTCCAAGATACCAAGCAGCGAATTGTCCTGGTGTAATTCCTTTTTGTTTTTTGTCAAACAATATATATAATTCGCCTTCTAATTTAATCAACTTCGCATCTTGTAACGCTTGTCTATAACGGATTCTCACGTGGCAACGTAATTCAGTATTATTACTTATTAAATCATTGTTAATTAACCAATTAATACTATTTGACTCAAGTTTTAGTGCATATCTATTTAGGCCAAGGTGCGCCGCTGATTGACCTGTGTAAATAATATTTTCTTTCGTATCAAGACCAATAATAAAACTAGGCATTGGTTTTCCTCCAATATTAAGTCCTTTGCGTTGACCAATGGTATAAAATTGCGCACCCTGATGTTGCCCAACCACCTCGCCCATCGACGAATTATACGAAAAAGGGGTGGATAATTTGACCACATTTTCTGGATTCACGGGAATTTCATCATATGCGAGGAATGGAGGTAAATTTTCTGGTATTTCTATGATTTGTCCCGTTTTAGCTTTTAATTTTTGTTGTAGAAATAAGGGTAAACTTATTTTTCCAACAAAACAAAGTCCTTGGGAATCTTTCTTTTCAGCGGTAACAAGTGCTAATTTTTTCGCAATTTCACGTACTTCTTTTTTTTCTAAATCACCAATAGGGAATAGGGCTTTAGAAAGTTGGTATTGCGTAATTTGGCACAGAAAATAAGATTGATCCTTTGTTTTATCGATGCCTGCTAATAAGGAAAAGGTACCATCGTTATTTTCGGCTTTACGACAATAATGTCCAGTTGCTACGTAATCAGCTCGCAGTTGTAACGCAGCTTCCAGAAACACGTCGAATTTAATTTCTCGGTTGCACAACACATCTGGATTCGGGGTTCTTCCTCGTTGATATTCATCGAACATATAGTCCACAATCCGGGATTTGTATGCTTCGCTCAAATCAATTACTTGAAAAGGTATACCAAGATGTTCAGCGACTAATAAAGCATCATTTGAATCTTCTATCCATGGACATTCATCAGAAATGGTTACACTCTCATCGTGCCAATTTCGCATGAAGATACCAATTACTTCATACCCTTGTTGAATTAATAGATAAGCTGCAACACTTGAATCGACACCACCAGAAAGACCAACTACAACGCGTTTCATTCGGTAAAATTAAACAAAGTAAATAGCTTAAGGCGGATGAGAATCTATTTTTTACTATTAATAATTATCATGGCAGCAATCACTCCGGGGATCCATCCTGCACCTGTTAATAGAAAAACAATAAGTATTGATCCACAGCCTTTATCCATAACAGCTAATGGTGGAAAGATTATGCACAATAATACTTGAAGACAAGACATTTTTTTTTAGCTAAAATACAATATTTATTTTAGTCAGATAATGTAAAGGGATTACTTCTATACACCTCATTCCGTCAATGGCTGCAGAGACAATTCCTCCAGCGTATCCCGCACCCTCTGCACAAGGATAAATTCCTTCTATTTCAAGGTGCTGCATAGTTATTGGATCCCTAGGAATGAGAATAGGGGAGGATGTTCGAGATTCAGGAGCATGAATTACTGCTTCATTTGTTATGAAGCCCGGCATTTTTTTCTCAAATTCTATACACGCCTTTCGGATTCTTTCGATGACAAATTGAGGGAATACTGAATCCATTTCTACACTTGTTACGCCAATAAAATAAGACGTTTTTGGGAAATTGATTGTTTTTTTTCGATCAATAAAATCAGCTAAACCTTGAGCCGGTACTTTTTGATTTTCTCCTGCAGCTTTCCAACATGCTTTTTCAATTGATTTTTGAAAATCTAAGCAAACAAATGGATTGCTTTTATAATCTTTAAAATCGGAGGGATCAATGCTCACCACGAAACCGGAGTTTGCGTAGGGATTATTTCTTTTACTGGGCGACCAACCATTGGTAACAACTTCTTCTTCGCTTGTTGCGCAAGGCGCAATAATTCCACCAGGACACATACAGAAAGAATAAACACCTTTTCCATCAATTTGAGCGACTAAACTGTAAGAGGCAGGGGGAAGATATTGGTCACTTATACGATTGTGGTATTGTAATTTATCAATAAAAGATTGCTGATGCTCAATTCTAACTCCCAAGGCAAAAGGCTTTGATTCTATTCGAATTTGTCTTTTATGCAATAATGAAAAGATATCCCTCGCTGAGTGGCCAGTAGCAAGAATCATGTTTTTTGTATCCAACCAATGTTCATTATTAATTTGAATGGATCTTAGCTTCTTCTTTTCATGCTTTATATCCGTTAATTTGCTGTTAAAGTGAACCTCACCGCCGCATTCAATAATTTTCTCTCGAATTGCCTCAATAATTTGTGGAAGTTTATTGGTCCCAATATGAGGATGCGCATCAACAAGAATGGCATCATCCGCTCCAAAATGAACCAATATTTGTAAGACTCTTTCCACATCACCACGTTTTTTAGAACGTGTATATAATTTTCCATCTGAATAGGTTCCTGCGCCTCCTTCCCCAAAACAGTAGTTAGATTCAGGATTCAAGATTCCCTCTTTGTTAAGTTGTGCTAAATCAAATCTTCGGGCACGAACATCTTTTCCCCGTTCATAAATGATTGGTTTAAGATTAAGTTCTAAGCAACGCAAGGCAGCAAATAATCCAGCGGGTCCAGCACCAATTATGATAACAGGTTTGGCATTAGCGACAGATAAAAAATCAAACGATTGCAAGTGGGAGGGAAGTTCACTTACAGAAACATCGAATGTGCAATTAATCTTAATATTTCGACCTCTTGCATCGATGCTTTTTTTCTTCCAACGGAAATAAATCTTCTTAGGGTGATGAATTCCTGAATTTTCGCGTAAAGTATTTTCAATAAATTGATTGTCTTGGGCTTGTTCAGGTGAACATTGAAAAGAGATTGTCTCCATTATCCTTCAAAGATAAGTGACAGCGACCACACTTTATTGTATAGCTTATTGATAGGTTCGGCTATGTTCGTGTTGTCTTGAATAAAACTATTGATAAATCCATGAGAATATTTTATTTCAATGCCAAATTTGAAATAGGGAGCAAAAAACTCAATGCCACCACCAATTTGCCCTTGAATATCATTCCGTTTAATTTTTATGTATGGATCAATATAATTTTGTGAAGCTTTTTCTTGAGATTGTAAATCAATTGAAAATTGTCCGCCAACCAAGGCATAAGCTGTAAAATTATTGTATCTCTTTGTTCTAAATTGTAGCATCAAGGGAAAGTCAAGATTAGTTGAGTTGACTCTTTCTTCGCCAATTTCATCAGTATTTAACAAGGTATCTTCAAAAGTATAGCGCAATAATTTCTCTTGAAAGGATAAGGTTGGAATAAAGCGTAACCGTAAAACCGGAGTTCCTAATTTCATAGTCGTTAATATGCCTAGTTGCCCACCAGGCTGGGCATCATTTTCCAATAATTTCAAGCCATATTGCTCGTAGGCATTTACATTTTGATAAACGGTAAAGTCTGAGGAGTTGAATCCGAGCATAAATCCAAAGTGAAAGGTTCGTTTATCAAAATTTTTGTAGCGTTCTTGTTTAAATTTTTGGGCTTGGGAAGAAATTCCCATTACAAGAAAAATAAAAAGGATTAGAAATCGATTCATGCAATTCATTAAACGCAAAGGTAACTTGAAAGTTGCAACTTTATTTTAATCCAGTATATATTGTTGCGATGCCACCACTTACGGTTTTTGATTCAATGTCCTTGTACCCAATTTTTAATAAGATATCTTCAAAATCCTTTCCTTCAGGAAATGCTGCAACGCTTTCGGGTAAATAGGTGTATGCTTTTGCATCTTTCGATAATTTTTTTCCGAAGAATGGAATAATATAGTTGGAGTAAAACCCAAATACTTGTTTTATCGGAAATGCTTTTGGTTTAGAAAACTCCAGAATTATCGCTTTTCCACCTGGCTTTAAAACACGCAACATCTCCGCTAATCCCACTTCTAGATTTTCAAAATTCCGAACTCCAAATCCAACGGTTAAGGCATCAAAGTAATTGGTTTCATACGGAATGTTTTCGGAGTCACCAAGCTGCATCTTAATGATATTATTGAATTTTCTTTTAATCATTTTTTGCTCACCAACTGCCAACATTCCGGCAGAAATATCCAATCCAATCACTTCTTCAGGGTTTAGTTTTAGCGCTGCAATTGCAAAATCACCTGTTCCAGTAGCAATATCAATTATTTTTTTTGGCTGAATAGATCGAAGTTGTTTGATCGCTTTACGTCGCCATATTTTATCAATTCCCAAGGATAAAAAATGATTCAAGAAATCGTAACGTGCTGATATATTATCAAACATTTCGGCAACTTCTTCCTTTTTAGATTTGTTTGCTTGATTGTAAGGTTTTACTTCGATTTTTGACATACCATTTTAACAATTTATTGAGTCAATAGTTTATTCACTTCTTCGAGCAATGCACCTTTATTGATACTGACAACTCCCGCATGTTCACAAACCAAACCGCCTGCTATATTAGCAATCTCTGATATTTTATCGTACGATAAATCTGCTAGTAAGCACAAGCAAGCAACCGCAATAACAGTATCGCCTGCTCCACTTACATCACTGATTTTACGAACGTGAGCTTTAGCGGTATGCGTTAAGTCGCCCATTTTTATAAAAACACCAAATTCAGATAGTGTAATTAAGGATATTTTATTGTTTAGCTTACTTTCTAGTAGCGCAACCACTTCGATCAATTTATCCGATGAAGTATGCATATTTATCTCGCACTTCAATCCTTCTTTTAATTCTTTTAAGTTTGGTTTGAATAAATCAACCGATTTGAAAGCAAGGAAATTATCGAATTTTGGATCGACACAGGTAATTATATTATTCCGTTTAGCAAATGATAGAATATCTTGAATCAACTCTTCTGTAAGTACTCCTTTGTTGTAATCTTCAAAAATTATGGCATCAATTCCATCATTGAGGAGTACTTCTAGGCGATTCATTACTTGTTTTGATTCCTCAGCAGTTATAGGATCAGTGGTTTCAGTATCAATTCTAAGTAATTGTTGCTTATTAGAAATTATTCTTGATTTTACTGTTGTTTGACGATCGCTACTTTGAAAGATACCTGCTGTGGAAATATTATTTTCGATGAATTTGTCGATGAGAATTTTCCCTGCATCGTCATTACCAATTACGGAGCAAACGATGGGTTTAGCGCCAAGCGCGATTAAATTTAAAGCTACATTTCCTGCGCCACCAATTCTATTTTCTTCTTTCTCAAAAAGGACAACAGGAACAGGAGCTTCAGGACTCATGCGATGAACCTTTCCAATCTTGTAATTATCCAGCATCACATCGCCAATAACGACTATGCGAAAGTTAGAAAAGGAATCAAAGACATCATTATAGTTCATATTGTTAATTTAGATAGCGCCTCCTTCATTCTTCGCATAGCTTCTGTTAACATTTCTTCCGATGCGGCATAGGAAATACGTATACAAGTTGGGCTTCCGAATCCTTCACCGCTCACTAATGCAATTTGTCCTTCTGCGAGTAAATACATGCATAAATCCTGCGCTGAATTGATCTTATAGTCATTATATGAACTACCAAAAAAGGAAGAAACATCAGGAAAAACATAAAACGCACCTTCTGGGACATTACAAACAATACCTGGCATTTCCCTGAGTTTTTTTATGACTAAATCTCTTCTAGAGTGAAAGGCTTGTACCATTTCTTTTAAGATACTTGGGTCAGCATTCATGGCTGAAATAGTAGCTTTTTGAGTTATTGAACAGGTTCCTGATGTAAATTGACCTTGAATTTTATTGCAGGCATCCGCAATTATTTTTGGAGCTCCAATATATCCCAGACGCCATCCAGTCATTGCCCAAGCTTTTGAAACGCCATTGACTGTAACCACTTGATCTGCTATTTCACTAAATTGGGCCAAGCTTTCATGCTTACCAAGAAAGTTAATGTGTTCATATATTTCATCGCTCATCGCTATAACAGATGGATTTGCTTTTAATACCATTGCAAGACCTTGTAATTCGATTTTTGAATAAACAGATCCAGTTGGATTACATGGCGTAGAGAAAATAAAGAGCTTTGTTTTTGAGGTAATAGCATTGGAAAATTGTTCCGGTGTTATTTTAAAGTCATTTTCTAAACTTGCATTAATTACAACGGGAACGCCCTCGGCCATTTTCACGATTTCGATATACGAAACCCAGTATGGCGCAGGAATTATCACTTCATCACCTGGATTAATTAAACTCAACACAACATTGGCAATAGATTGCTTCGCTCCAGTTGAAACGACTATGTTTTCTTTTGGATAGCTTAAGTTATTGTCTCGCAAAAATTTTGCTGAAATACTTTCCCTCAAATCATCATATCCCGGAACAGGTGAATAGGTGGTAAAATTTTTATCCATGGCCACAAGCGCCGCATCCTTAATAAATTGAGGCGTGTTAAAGTCTGGCTCACCCAACGACAGTGAAATAATATCTTTTCCCTGTGCTTTTAATTCACGACTGATCCGTGACATGGCTAGCGTCGCAGACTCTTCCATTGCATTAAGTCGATTTGAAATCTCAATCATTTTTTGTAAAATTAGAAGATGCAAAATTAACCATTATAATTGAAATGGTAGAAATAATCAATCCTTCCTTTCTTTTTTTAATAAGTCTGGACGGCGTTCTTGGGTTCTGATAAGTGCCTGTTCTTCTCGCCATTTTTCAATTAAGTCATCGTTTCCTGATAATAATACTTCAGGGACTTTCCATCCATTAAATTCCGATGGACGCGTGTATACAGGTGGCGCAAGTAAATCGTCTTGAAAGCAATCGGTGAGGGCAGAGGTTTCATCATTCAAAACACCAGGGAGTAATCGAACAATGGAATCAACTAAAACGGCCGCGGCTAATTCTCCTCCAGAAAGCACGTACGAGCCAATGGAAATTTCTTTCGTAATGTAATGTTCTCGAATTCTATTGTCTACTCCTTTATAGTGCCCACAAAGAATAATGACGTTTTTTAGCAATGACATTTTATTAGCCGTCCCTTGTTCCAATACTTCCCCATCTGGTGACATAAAAATAATTTCATCGTAGGTGCGTTCACTTTTTAACTTTTCAATGATCGTTGCAATTGGCTCAATACTCATTACCATTCCTGCACCGCCACCGTATTGGTAATCGTCCACATTTTTATGCTTGTTGGTTGAATAATCTCGTATGTTGTGAATCTGAATGGTAACATGTCCTTTATCTTGTGCACGTTGCATGATTGAAATGGAGAAGGGACTTTCCAATAATTTGGGTAAAACGGTAAGAATATCGATTCTCATGATACAAAAATACATTGATTTTAATTCAAAATAGCTAGTTTTAACACTCTAAAAACCAAATATGCGTTTTACTTTACTTTGCTCTTTTTTATTTTTACTAATTAATCAATCCATTGCTCAAAAAATGGATTGGTCTGGAAATACCTCTCCAGATTACACTAGCCTAATCAATTATTACAAACAATTAGCGAAAAGCAACAAGCGCGTTGAGTTATATTGCATGGGAAATTCGGATTATGGTTTGCCTATTTTTCTGTGTATTATTAATGGGGCAGGTGATTCATTAGCCACCTTCAACAAAGCAAAAAAACAAACGACTATTTTAATCAACAATGCCATTCATCCGGGCGAACCTGATGGGGTGAATGCTTGTGCTAGTTGGATTGAAAAGGAACTCGAATTAAAGTATACTGCTAACAGTCCTGTTGTAGCGATTATTCCAGCGTACAATGTTGGTGGGATGATGAATAGAAATGGTACAAGTCGTGCCAATCAAAATGGTCCGGTAGAATATGGATTTAGAGGGAGCGCTCGAAATTATGACCTGAACCGTGATTTTATAAAAATGGACACGGAAAATTCTTTTACTTTTTCAAAAATATTTCATGCTTTAAATCCGGATGTCTTTATTGATACACACGTTTCAAATGGGGCTGATTATCAATACACCTTGACTTACATCTCCTCTCTGAAAGAAAGATTAGCGCCACCAATTGCCAGCTTGACATATGATAAACTTCTTCCTTTTATGAACAAGGAATTACAAATGGTTCCTTATGTTGAATTAAAGGGAGATACGCCTGAAACAGGAATTGTTGCCTTCAATGATTTACCACGATACGCTATGGGATACGCAAGTTTATTCCATTCGATTAGTTTTACTGTTGAAACGCACATGTTGAAACCATTTCCTGAACGGGTAAAAGTAACGGAGGAATTTATTAATGTCTTATACAAGTGGACCAGGAATAACAGTGAAAAGATTGAGAAAGCTAGAATGGATGCAGAAAATTGGGCGCTCGATCAAGCGTATTTGAAGTATAATTATGCAATGAGTGACCTTTCCGATTCAATTACATTTTTAGGATATGAAGCATCAACGCCTGTTCATCCCACGACAGAAGTCGCTCGACTTTTTTATGATAGAACAAAACCATACCAGAAAAAAGTCCCTTATTTCAATCATTATCAGGCATTAGATTCTGTAAAAACCCCACGGTATTACGTCGTTTCAGGAAAAGAAATAGAAGTTATTAAACGCTTAAAGGCGAATGAAATTACTTATAAAACCGTTGATACAAGTTACCAGGTAAATGGGCGGGTAGCTATCGTTCGTGATTTCACAAGTTTAGCTAAACCATGGGAAGGTCATTACAAACACAGCAATACTAAAGTGGATTTTGTTCAAGAACAACTAATAATCAATCGTGGCGATTTATTGATAGACGCACATCAATTTAAAAGTCAATTTATTCATGCTGCCTTGCAACCACTTACTGAAGATAGTTATTTTTCATGGAATTTCTTTGATTCGTATTTACAGCAAAAAGAATATTTTTCCGCCTACGTTTTCATTGATAAAATCGATGAGATTTTGGCTGCTGACCCTTCATTAAAGCTGTCATTTGAAGAACGAAAGCTGAAGGATGTTGAATTTAGAAATTCAGAAGCACAGCAGTTAGATTATTTGTATCAAAACAGTCCTTACTTTGAGCAAAGTTATATGCGATTACCTATCTATTTTATTGATTAACGAAACTATTTTAGTCCGTAAGTATCTTTGAGATGAGCTAATATATTTTCCTCTGATTCAGATAGTTTTTCCTCTCTTCTTTCCATCATTCTATTCGCGTATTCAGTCGCTTTTTCAATACGAAATGGAACCAAGGAGTTTGGCTCACCCCAAGAAAATGAAGGGGTGTTTTTTGGAAAAAATCCTGCTCCGTATAGGTTACAAGAAACTCCAACAACAGATCCCGTATTAAACATGGTATTAATTCCAGTTTTAGAATGATCCCCCATAAATAATCCTAGAAATTGCCGATCGGTTTTTACTTGCTCATCTTTTTCATAACAATAGGTACTTACGGACCCATAATTATTTTTTAAATTGGAAACATTGGTATTCGCACCTAAATTACACCATTCGCCAATGTAGGAATTGCCAAGAAATCCATCGTGGCCTTTGTTGGAAAATCCTTGAAATATGACATTGCTTAATTCACCACCAACTTTACAAGAAGGGCCGATTGTAGTTGCACCGTATATTTTTGCGCCCATTTTAACGACCGAATTTTCACACATCACAAAAGGTCCACGTATGTTAGATCCTTCCATTATTTCTGCACCATTACTAATGTATATTGGTCCTTCCGTTGTGTTTAAAGTACAAGCTTCTAGCGATGCGCCTTCTTCAATATATATGTCATCTTTAGAACCAATTACAGTAATGCTTTTTGGTATTTTCTGGAAAGAAACACTTTCTTTTATGAGTGAAATATCATGGATAATTGCAGCTTCATTTACTGATAATAGGTCCCATCTTTGGTTTACAATTATGGGTGTTTCTCCTGTAAATGTGATTGCATTATCGCCATTTCCATGCATGGCAAGTGTGATTCCGTTCAATACTAAACGGCAATCATTTTCTAAGTGAACCACTGCAGCAACAAAGTCTTCATTTGGAATGACACATGCATTGACTATTACCCCATTTTCCAACTGTTCAAATTCATCACTTAAGTAACTTTCTGTATGAAATCCTATTTCATATTCAGGTAATAAGATCGTCCAACGTTCAAAATTAGTGAACATACCTACTCGAATGTCACCAATTGGCCGCGTTAAAGAAAGGGGAGCAAATCTTAAATGTGCGTTGAGGTCAGCTAAAATTATCTTCATAGGTTATTTTTTATTGTATCTGCTGATTGAGTACTCCTAATAAATAGTAAGCCAAAGGTAATACTTCCATTTAATAATAATAATTCATGTCCAAATACATAGCCATTAAAAAGACTGGTAGAATTAGTTTGCAATAAATAACAAATGATTGGAGAGGCAAGACAAACGATAGGCACCATAACGTTTTTAATCGTTCGTTTTGTCAAAATACCAAAAGCAAATAGGCCGAGTAAAGGACCATAGGTATAGCCTGCAATTAAAAAGATAAGGTCAACGATGCTTTTATTGTCCATCCATTTGAAGTAAAACACAAGCAATAAGAAGAGGAGCGCGAAGGAAAGATGTATTATTTTTCTTACTCTAATTTGTTGATGTTGATTCCATACTTCACTTCGTTCGAAGCCGAGAATATCGATGCAGAATGAGGAGGTAAGTGCGGTTATTGCTCCATCAACAGAAGGGAATAAGGCAGAGATTAATCCCACTATAAAAATAATAAAGATTCCTAACGGTAAATGTTGTTGGACAATCGTAGGAAAAACATCATCGGGTTTAAAATTTAATCCTTGCTGACTCGCATAGAGATATAAAATCCCACCTAGGAATAAGAATAAGGCATTCACTAGTAACAATACAAAACTAAATACAACCATGTTCTTTTGGGCATCTTTTAAAGATTTGACGCTGATATTTTTTTGCATCATTTCTTGATCTAATCCTGTCATAGCAATGGTAATAAAAGCCCCGCCAATTATATGCTTAAGAAAGAAATCTTTTCGCAAATAATCGGTACTCCAAAGTTTTGTCATATTTGTTTTTTCCAACTGACCCCAGATGTGACTCCAACTCCAATTGAGCTCAGACTGAATAGCAAAAATGCACACCACGAGCGCTAAGAGCATAAAAATGGTTTGTAGGGTATCTGTCCAAACGATTGTTTTTACGCCGCCTTGCAAAGTATATGCGATGATCATGGCGATTATTATTACACTTGACAACCAAAAAGGAATACCAATTGAATCGAAAACAAAAAGTTGTAATACGTTAATCACCAAATACAAGCGAACGGTTGCTCCAAGTGTCCGCGATAAAATGAAATAACCAGCTCCCCATTGATAAGCGCTGAAACCTAGTCGGTGTTCTAAATAACGGTAGATTGAGGTGAGATTGTATTTGTAATAGATTGGAAGTAAGACAAAAGCCACCACAAAATAACCTAGAAAAAATCCAATAACCATCTGGTAATAATACCAGCCACCATCAAGAACGCCTCCGGGAACTGAAATGAATGTTACACCAGACAATGAAGTGCCAATCATTCCAAATGCTACTAAATACCAACGGCTTTTTTTGTCGCCTGTAAAAAAACTTTTAGCGGTTGCATTACGTGAAGTGAGGTAAGCAATTAGAAGGAGTAAGCCAAAATATGCGAAAAGTACAATGGTAATAATTGTCGATGCCATGGTTGAAATTTATCTTGTAAAGATATTAAAGCAAAGGATAAAAAATTAAATTGTAACTAAACTTTGTACACATGCTATTATATTTGCACAAAAACTAACTCTTATGACTGAACTTATTTATTTATTCGCGCTACTTATTTCAAGCCTATCGATACTATTTGTTGTCGTTTTTTTTGTTAAAAAAAATCAAAGCGTAGAGCAAGCAATTTTGATAACCGAATTAAAAAAACAACGTCAGGAATTTTTCTTACCAAATAGGGTAGAGGCCTATCAACGTGCCATTTTGTTTTTAGAGAGAATAAACCCTAATAGTCTTGTAATGCGCATGCAAAACCCTGGACTTCCGGCTCCCATGTTTCAAGCATTGTTATTAAAAACTATTCGTGATGAATACGATCATAATGTGGCGCAACAACTATTTATTTCCACCATTGGCTGGAAAATATTACAAGATTCTAAAGAAGAAACGATTAAATTGATAAATATCGCTAGTGGTAAAATGGAAGAGAGCGCTGATTCCTTAGCGCTCTCTTCATTTATTTTATCCTTAGCTGGTGAACTTGATCAGTTACCAACTGAAATTGCTATTGACTTTCTTAAAAAAGAAATTCAAAGTCTTTTTTGATTATCTAATTAAATGGATATATCCAGACTTCTCATAGTTTTGAAAGAGTAATTTGTAGAAAAGAACGCCATCAGAAATTTCATTTCCTTTCATATCTTTTCCTTGGAATTGGTCAGTATCTTGTCCTTGTTCGAAGATTAATTGTCCCCATCTATTAAAGATGTACAGCGTATATTCGTCACAAGAACTAAAATAGGTTTTAATATCAAGGATATCGTTCGTATTGTCTCCGTTAGCAGTTATTACATTGGGAAAGTCGAAATCGTTTAAATCACCAATGTTAGCAATAGATGCTACAACACTACTTGTGTCGGAGATACATCCGAATTCTGAAACAACATAGGCAATGTAAGTTCCCATACCGTTAGGCATAATAGGCATCGTTACAGTAAACTGATCCGAAGAGAAATTATTAGGCCCAACCCATGAAATCGTTGAAAATGGCTCAGCAGTTGCTGTTAAGAAAATTGGATCTCCAGGACAATCAGGGGTTGTTACAGAAAGGAAGGGATCTAAAGGAGTCTGCTTCACCAATAATGTAAAAGTTGTATCAGAATCGCAGCCAAATGAGGAAATTGCTGAAAGGGTTATTTGGTAAGAACCAGCAGTGTTCATCGTGTAAGATAAATCAGGATTAGAACCAATAACACCCCCACTAGCTTCCCAAGTATACACTAAAGGTTCATTCGTTGATACGAATGATTGATTGGTGAATACGAACGGAATATCCTCACATACCAATGAATCTGCTGTATAAGCTAAAACGGGATAATCATGAACGAAGAAGTTGAAACTGATGGTATCATCGCAAAATACAGTTGCTGAAAATGAATCCACCGCTACTAGGGTCATCGTATTACTTCCTGGTGTATTAAAAATGTAACTCAGGTCCATCGTGGTATCTAATAACTGATTATTATAATACCATCCAAACTGGGTAAATGCAGAAATACTAGCGGTTGTATTATTGAATAAAACAGGATCGTCCATACAAGCTTCAGCAATGGTGAAGTTAGCAGTTGGATTATTAAATACGGTGAATTGCTGAGAAATAGTATCCGAACAGCCATTTTCTGTAATTGCAACCAAATCTACTTGGTAATTATTGGGGCCATTGAAATAAACGGTAACCGTATCTCCAACCAAGGTATCATTATTTACGTACCAATAGTTAGTGATGGTATCGTTTCCAAGTAAGCTACTACTAGCATTAAAAATCGCCGTTTGCCCGAGACACACATCGTCAAATCCAAAGGAGGCTATTGGATTTTCGAAAACCTCTACTGTGGTTGTGACCGTATCAATACAATTTGCTGTATTCTGAACTATGAGTTCAACATTGTAAACTCCGGGGCCAGGAAAAGTATGGTTAAAGTTAAAAGTAGTATCGGTATAGCCATCAGAAGAAGACCAATGAACACTATCTACAGCTGAGTTAGCAAAGGAAGTTAGGTTATATAATAGCGTTTGATTTCCAGCGCATACGTTCGAATCCACGATGCTTCCGATTACTTCTGCCGGTAAAACTTGTGTAGTTAAATTGGCAACACATCCATTTGAGGAAGTAATGGCGCAGTTTACAGAATCCTGCGTGATATTTGGAATGTAAACGGTCTGACCTACCCCCAATTGAGCACCATTTGATGCGTCTGTCCAAACGTAGTTAGCAAATCCCGGAGGAGCTGATAGGGTCGCAGAGTTGCTGTTGCCATTTTCACAATAGAGCGCTGACAGGTTAAGTGAACTACACGTAGCAGAAACATAAGCGTAACCATAATGTCCTGATAAGGAACAGTCACCTGTTGCTACATCTAGGGTAACTGTTTGCCCTACATAATTGGTCACTTCTACTCCGAAAGTGGTCCAATTTTTATATCTTATTTGACCACAAGAGCCCCATCCTGGAATTCCTTGGGCAGCAGCTTCTTGGTAAAAGGTACAAGGTATTGGATTTCCTACTTGATCAAATAATTGAATTTCAAATCGAGGCTGAGACATTACCGAGTGACCTGCATCTTGCAAAACAACGGCATATTGTACAATGATTAAGTTGGATGTTGGGGTTACCGTGAAATTGTATTGCAGTCTAGCAGCTTGCGCGCCAGTGCCTGTCCCATCACCAACTCGAGCTGAAAAAGCAGCGCCTGGAGGTACCGTTGGTAACTGAATACAACCGATAGCTGGATCAAAACCACCAGTCATAATTTCGTGCTGTCCTGGTTGAATACCTATATTTGGGGTATTAATACCGCAGCAACTGCCGGTGGCACCAGTCCAGTTTAAAAAAGAATTTTGTGAGAAATCTGCATTTGGGCATCCGGATACTTGAGAAAACACTTGATTTTGTGAAAATAACAAAATGCTACAGATAAATAGAGGTAAGAATTTTTTCATTTTTTTTATTTTTTACAGTCCTAAGACGTTATAAAATTAAATAAAATTGCACACAAGTCAAAATAAATAAAAAGTTACATTTTTATTAAAGGATGAAGGACAATTTTATGTGGGTATTATTCTATATTACGTGCCTTCAATTTGCTTTTAATTACTTCGAATAACATCGGTAAAATAGATAGAAATATAATTCCAAGACACACTAAATCTATGTGTTTTCTAATCCATTCTACTTCTCCAAGAAGATAACCAGCAAGCGTTAGACTGAAAATCCATAAAAAGCCACCTAATAAATCAAACAAGAAAAAACGATTATAATTCATTTTGCCTATTCCAGCTGCGAAAGGAGCGAATGTGCGAACAAAAGGTACAAAGCGCGCCATGATAATTGCTTTTACACCATTTTTTACAAAAAACAATTCTGTTTGATCAAGGTATTTCTTCTTTATAATAGGTTTTGCTCGAAATTTCAATTCAAATACACGTAAACCGATTTTTCTTCCAATCCAATAATTACAATTATCACCTAGAACGGCAGCAATAAGTAATAATATAAGTAAGTACGATAAATTTAATTCCCCTGAAGCGGCAAAGAGACCAGCGGTAAATAAAAGCGAATCGCCGGGTAGAAAAGGCATTGCTACCAATCCAGTTTCAATAAAAATAACTAAAAATAAAATAACATAAATAGCTGATGAATAGTTTTCAAAAAACCAAGTAAAATCTAATTTGATGATGTGTTGAAATATGGCAAAAAGTTCATTAAAAAATTCCATGTTAATCGATTTCAATAGTAGGGTCAATAAAAGTTTTCCAAGCTGCTAAGCCGCCTTCAACAATAATAATATCAGAGAAGTGAAATTCTTTCAGCAGCAAATTCGCAACTGCCTCAGCTCTTTTTCCTGACCGGCACAGAAGCATAGTTTGTTGCGCGGCATTAAATTTAGAACTAATTGTAGCGATATCGCTCATTGGAATGTTTATAAAGCCAATATTACCTAGTTCATATTCGTAGCGTTCTCGAACATCAATGCATTGAATCATAGAATTACTTGCGATTAAATCGCTACAGACTTTGGGGGAAAATTGTTGAATTGACATTTAACAAAGTTAATACTTTAAGCTAAAATTAATGGAAATCTTCGGTCAATTTCAGAAATAATCATAGCCAAACTTGAAGTAACATCTATCTGACTTGATTTGATGTGGACCGCAGGATTTTCTGGTGCTTCATATTTACTATCTTTTCCTGTGAACTGCAATAAAGTTCCATCCTCTACTTTTTTGTATAATCCTTTACGATCTCTTTGTGCACATTCCTCCCATGAACAATCGATAAATATTTCAATGAAGTTACTTTGCCCGATTAAGTCTCTAGCGGTTTCTCTTTCCGCTTTAAAAGGCGATATTAACGAAACGATTGCTATTTGTCCTTGATCGTTCATCATTTTTGCAAGACAAGAAGCTCGCCGCATATTTTCCTTCCGATCCGCATCGGTAAACCCTAAGTCATTGCATAGGCCATCTCTTAAAACATCCCCGTCGATGCAAAAATAATTAATGTTCTTTTCTTTTAATTTTTCCCCAAGTGCATTTGCTAAGGTTGTTTTGCCAGACCCGGATAGTCCTGTGAGCCATATTGTAATTGATTTAGGAGCGGAATTTTCCATCATTTATTGAAATTAATTAACGTCCATTAATAAATCCGAGTCGTAAAGTTGCCCTGGTGAAACCATTAGTTCGTTGTATGGAATGTCATTGCCATAACGCTCGTACATCGTTTTTCGAATTAGCGGTGCATCAATATTAAATTCCCTTAATTCTTTTGGTTTTACCAATGGAATCTTTGCAATTTCATTGTATATTTTCCACACATATTCAGAACAATACATTTCCTTGTCTGTCCATGAAAAATAAATATCATAATTTTTCCCAACTTGTTTTTGTGCATATTCCCGCATAGATTCCCAGCTTTCACTCATTAAAATTCCTCGATCGATGAGTCTGCGAATCTTATATTTCTCTTCGACACCACTTTTTATCCAATCGATTAAAGTTCGTTTTCCAACAGGTTGTACTGCTTCGTATACATAGGGTACTCCGTTTTCAATAAAAATAATTCCGCAAT
>Ga0209550_10002152_pt1 | contig 18969 bp, 12 predicted proteins | sample LauGreSuBDMM15SN_2_FD_187567 | JGI IMG/M metagenome (GOLD analysis project Ga0209550, IMG submission 187567) | Freshwater lake microbial communities from Lake Michigan, USA - Su13.BD.MM15.SN (SPAdes) (version 5) | ecosystem: Environmental > Aquatic > Freshwater > Lake | place: Lake Michigan...
TATTGTGGGTATCTATCCTTTTTACGAATGTAACAACATCTCCAACTACCACAAATTGGATAGGAAATAAATTCTCAGGCGACATGTTTCCACGCGTGAAAGAACTCATCGACGCATTTTTCATCGTCATTATCGTCGGTCTTTCATTATGTGCGATTTTATTGCTGCCGATTGTCAAGGAAATGAATGCTGGTGGACTTGAATCGATTCTGAAATTCGCCGAATCTGTTCAGGTGTGGCAGTTCAATAAGAATGATTCAAACCCCATTCGGGGTGGATGGGTTGGTTTCTTCACGTTTATCGTCGTATTCGTCATTTGTCTCTCGTGGTGGTGGGATTATTTGGTGAGAATAAAACCGGAAAAAGAGGCAACCACCGGTGCGTCATTACCTATCGTTCCCGATAATTGGGGATGGGCGATCGCATTTGTGGTTCTTCTCGCAATTTGCGCGATACCCACTGGTTATCATATATTTTCTGATGGTATTGCTGAAGATTTCGAAAAAGAAAATGTGGTGAAACGTATCTTACGACAACTTATGACAACTATTTATCTTGTACCGTGGTTGATTATCGTGTTGTTCCGTGCCGGGTTATACTCAGTTGCGTCTTTGTCCGGTATCCCCGATATTGTCAAGAAACGCGATGAAACCATCGACCTATTGAAATTCTGGAAATGGGATGCCAACAAGACCGACCTTCGCATGTTTCCGACTAATAATGATCGCCCAACTCCTAAGAGCGTGACATCGGTTCTCTCTGATGCTGCTGCCGCTGCTGCTGTCGCTGCTCCTGCCGCCGCTCCTGCTGCTCCTGCCACCACTGATGCCGGCATCAACGAAACCAAAGTAAGCGCAATCGGTAAGCTTATCAAAGTGATTTTGCTCACAATTTCATTCGTCATTCTAATTCTTGCGATTATTTACTATGTCTATAAGATTGACGCCGAATTCATTAATAAGAGTGGTGACGCTGATGCCACAGCATCCGGTGGTTTCGCAGCACAAATGAATTCGCCCACCGCACACACCATCTATGTTCTTATCGCCATCGTAGGTATTGCTGGTCTCGTCGCATATCTTCGAGAGAAATTCAAGACGGCCAACAATAACAAAACACCCGAAAACTATTTATTCGATGACATGAAAACAGAAGACGAAACAAACCCGCTCCGCCAACTCGCATTTGGTGCTACGCATATTATTTACGTTATATTGATGATCGTTGTTTGGATATATGACCGCGACAAAGATGATAAGAACTTAATGTCAGTTACGGGAATGACCGTTCTAGGTATCGCTATCCTGTTTTTTCATTATGGATTAGAATTTATCGATACATTAAATCCTAACAAGAATGCGGCGGCAACTGACGCGGATGGCACAGCGAAACAACCGCCATCGGTCGCAGACCTCTTTACGAATATCCGTTTCATCATCAACACCGTATTCTTCATCGTGTTATGTGCGCTTGCGTATTATAAACAGCACGGTGTTATGGTTGTATTGATACTCGCCATGTTCATCTTTCATCTCACAAAATCGGTAATCGGACTGAAGCTACTTAAATTATTATGGCTAGGCATTATTTACATCCCCTGTCTCTTCCTAGACTTTCTTCAATCGTCACAAGGCGCGGTAGGTGATACAACGCGTCCCATCTGGATTATCGTCGCAATCGAATTGGTCCTTATTGCTATTTTGTATGGCGGACCATATCTCCTGAACTATATCGGCGCGTCGGCCTCGCAAATCGTTGCTGCACCTGTGAGCTTGAAAGATAAATATGATACGAATTTAAATACACAAAGCCCGCAAATTTTTATTTTCCACAATACAGGAATCGATCGAACACCTGAAGACAAAGTGGCGAATTGCCCTGCGGAAGAAAAGAAGCGGTATAACTACTCTATCTCGGGTTGGTTCATTTTAAATAACACAGTCGATAAGGGCAACAGAGATTTAGACATATTTAATTTCGGCGATGTTCCTCGTTTAACATACAATACATCTACGAACCAAATGAAATTGTGGTGCAACACGTTGGATATGTCTGGTAACCCATATACAACGGCACAAATGATATATAATTCAAAGGCTAAATATAACGCTATTATTTCTGGAAAATCAAAAGAACAACAAGCTAGAATAAAGATGTTGATCGATAATGACGAAGAACTTGACGCAACAATTCCTCTTCAAAAATGGAATTACTTTGTAATAAATTACAACGGAAAAACGATGGACTTCTTTTTGAATAACAAACTTATTAATAGGAGTGATTTCATGATGCCAGATATTCAAATGAAACCAATTACTATTGGTGACGGCGATATAACAAAGAAAACGAAAGGATTGAACGGGTCGATTTGTAATTTCTCATTCCACAAGGTTCCATTAACAAAAGAACAAATAAGATGGACCTATACTATGTTGAAATCCCAAGACCCGCCTATGATTGGAATGACGACCATCGAAGATGATGTCAAAGCAGCCGGGTCTACTACAGTGTATGCGAAGTAAATAAATGTATGTAATAGAATAACGGTAATATAATATCTATAATATTTATACGAAGATATGAATTCAAAACTAGTTCTAGCAGTTATCGTAATTCTTCTGCTATTGTATGTCATTTTTAAAGCATTAACTACGACTTACACTACTTTAGGAACGATGCAAAAATGGTCAAACAAAACCACTTTACAAAGTTCAAATCTACCTAGCACATTTAAAGCAAATAGCGCTATCTCGATTTGGTTTTACATTAAGAAGTGGGTCAACGGAACAGATGTCGTACGGTTTCATAATGCCGCAGGAGGATTAAGCGATGCTAATACAATATTCCGCGTATTATTTAAAAATGGTACAAATACGATCCAGATTTTTCCAAAGAGTGGAACGACCGATTCGCAGTTTGATTGTGAAATCTCGGATTTCCCTCTTCAGAAGTGGGTTAATCTCATCATCAGTTTCAACGGTTCCGCGATGGATGTCTATGTCGACGGTAAATTGGTGAAATCGTGTGTTGTCAATACCGGTTCGCGTATTCAAGAGACCCAAAGTATTGTTTTAGGAGCTGAAACTACGGATGACGTGGGTTTTATCACAAATGTCAAACTGAAGGCGGCACCAATCGCACCTCAAGAAGCATGGGATATTTACTCGCAAGGTTTTGGCGGAAGCCCCTGGAGCGACCTTCTCAACAAGTATAAGGTGAAGTTAAGTTTCATCGTTGATAATCAGGAACAAGTTAGTGTTAGCACGTAATCGCGCCACAAGCATATCGTAGTTTCTATGATTCACACAATACTTTCATTTCTAGTATATGAATGTATTGTTTTTTTATTCGATTATATTAGTAACCAATTGTAAAAAATATGAATGACAGCAGCAGCAGCGGCAACGATGAAGGTGGGTTTTTAAAAGGAATAACATCTAGTTTTTCGAAACCAAGTGATGCGGGATTTTCATCATCTGGAACATCTAGTGGAGGTTTTGGTGTGAGGGATTTTATGGAATCTAATAGCCTGGTCGCAAAATTTGCTTTTATTTTAATGGTGTTTATAGTGTTTTCTGTGGCGGTGAAACTGTCCATTATTGGATTATCATATTTTATGCTTCCATCTACGTCACCGTATGTATTGAACGGAACCGCGAATACGGAAGATATGGCGATGACTATATCACAAGACCCGTCCAAGCCAGATTCGGTTTTTATTTCACGTTCTATGAATGAAGATGGAGGTTTAGAATATACATGGTCGGCGTGGTTTTTCATCAACCAAGTTCCACTTAAAAAAGATAAGTATTCAAGAATCTTTAGCAAAGGCGGTGAAGGAACAAAGTCATCTGATGATGGTATTTATTACCCCAATAACGCCCCAGGGTTATATATCCGCTTTACAGATTCAGTAACAGATACTAATCCGGATAGAACCGATAAAGGTGTAAACGTATCTTTACTTGCGGTTGTGGATGTTACCGGAAAAGGTGAGGGGGGTAGTGGCAGTCGGGATAATTTACACGAGAAACTTATTGCTACCGATATTCCAATTAAAAACTGGGTGAACGCGGTTATTCGAATTACAAACAACGTTATCGATTTATACATCAACGGTCGTCTAGCTCAGCGACGCAAAACGGCCGGAATCCCCCTTCAAAATTATGGAAAGGTGAATATCGGCGAAGATAAGGCGACCAACCGTTTTAGTGGATATATTTCTACGATTCAGTATTTTAATTATTCTATTGGTGCAAATAAAATCAAGGGCATCGTTGATGAAGGGCCTAACATGAAGATGATCACATCAAGTGGCGACGCGTCAAATACAAAGAACGCGGGTTCTTATTTATCAAATAATTGGTACATGCGGTAATATTTTTTTACGCTCACATATCAGCAATACTGGTGTAAAAAAATATAATGGGTGACGTTTCTCCGACATGGACACCATCATTACAACAAGACAGCCCAACAAGTGATGTTTATTTTATCGGAGACTATGGGCATCGTTATAACGTATATGCTTTAAATTATACAACAACATTTACGCTTTTACCGGGTACTTTTACATTACCAAGTACATTACCTGGTGTGGGTCCTCGTGACACAGATGTACCTGCTGAACTTGTAAATCGGCGCGGGACGCTTATTGGTGTTATTCCACTTATCAATTTAACCTCAAACAATACAAGCACCGGAATCACTTTTTCATTCCCGACAAATAATTACGCAGTATCTGTGGTATCATTCAACCGCGACTATTATGTTATTCCACAGGCGTCTGGTAGCCCTGGAAACGTTCCAAATATTGGCGGATTATATAAAAATGGATCAGGTGCGGCTGATATCCGTCTTCCTTATCGAAATGCCCTTATTATCAACGGTATTTTCGATAGTACTGGTGGATATCGTTATGATAATCCGTCGATGATCGTTCGCATGGAAATAAAACAGGCGGCAACAATAGCCGGTGTCAGTCCGGCTTACTCCGAAAAATCGATATTCGTTCCACTTACGATTACGAAAACCCGAACAAATATCGGTTTAATTCAACCCTTTACGGGTATCGGAAGCGATATATCAAATTCAATACCAAATGCGAGCGGTAATATCGTACGTGAATACTTGAACGGTATTATTGATTTAAATTTCACGGATTTTGCAACAACAGACCGCAGGAATATACAGGATGGAACGTTCGATTATACTCAAATAGAATATTATTTACAGGTTGGTGGTCCAGTTTTGAGGACATTCACCAAGAGTAACGATTTTATAGAAATAACCGGCAACCGAATTAGAATCAAAAAAACTACTATATTGCCGAATGGCAATCACACCGATATTTCTATCAAATTTCTCCAAGAAGAAACACCTATGTATCAACGGTCGGTCCAACGTATTGGTGATGAGGCCGGTTACCTAACAACAATTCGAATTATTATCAATAAATCTACACCTAAATTTTCGAATCAGTTCCCTATAGATAATACGGGTGATTTAAATACGATTTACAAATTACCTGACATGAATAAAATGACATCAGAAGGTTCATTTATTATTACACCACCAACTTCAACAAATACAGATACAGACGCAAGTTTTAGTTTTGTTATTTCTTCATCCAACGAAAATTTATTGAAGATTACCGTTACAGGGACAGGCGCGTCTACTGTTTATAGAGCAAATATCTACGGTTCGGGTACAGCAATCATCACCATCACACAGCCAGCAACCACAAACTTTAATCAGAAAGTTGCCACATTCAACGTAAATATATTTGAAATAACCCCATCAATTATAAATTGTAATACTAATCTTTTTTATACAAATCCATATAATCGCCAGTTTTGGACACGTTTTAAACCGGAATGTCGTTCATCGAATTTGGTGGATAGTGTAACCGGTCGACAACTTTCTGTAAGCCAGGTCGATGAAGTGTATGATATGCGACGTAAGGCTGAAATCCTTAAATACAATAAAAACGTCGGCGGATTAACAAAAAGTCAGAAATATGCAAAGGCGTCCCGTGGCGAGCTAATGAGAAATATAGGTAATTCTACGAAATATACAACTGATGCTGCTAACCCGTTTACGTTGATTTGTCCTCCGTCTGCGTCGAATAGTCGATTATTATGCGGCCTTACATCTGCTTGTGGTGTTCCTGGGAAAGAGCGTTTATTATGTTATGATCCGTCTGTGAATTTGTATAATTACAAGCGCACATATCAATATGAGGCAGGTCTTCAACTCACATCGAATATACCTACCACATTATTGACCGAACCTACAAATCTGCGTATCAGCAATTATGATAATGAGAATAAACGCATAACATTAACGTGGGACGCGCCTGATTCGAATGGCGGATTTCCGATCACCGGTTATGTAATTACTTATTCGGTGAATAATAAAACATGGGCTCCGTATGAAAGCGTTTTTCCATACAAGCCTCCGGCGGGAGTCGTTCCTACATTTAATCAGATTTCTGGCGAGATTAACGGAAATTCTGTTGTTTTTCAGAAAAAACCGGGTTTAGTTGATGATATTGCGGATAATACTGTATATTATTTATCGGTATTTTCTGGGAATGAACGTGGGTTATCAAGCGTGCCCGCCACAATCACTTTGAAAACATCATCGGTTCCATCGATTATATCGGATTTTGGGTTTACAAACGCACCTGACGAACGTCAAAATCTTATGGTCGACTTGAAATGGACCGACCCAACTAATACTGGAGGTAATAATGGATATAACGGACCTTCTATTATTATGTACAACTTGTATTATCGCAAAATTCCAGATACAGTATGGACAAAAATAACACTCAATATAAGTAATGTTATTATTTCTTCTGCGGGAAGTCAGACTCGCCGTTATGTTTTACGGGATTTAATAAATCAGAGTAAATATGAAATCAAAATAGAACCTGTAAATAGTGTGGGTGTTGGCCCTGAGTCGGCCATTATAACCGCGCGAACACTAATGAAACCTGGCATACCGAGTAATGTGATTATGACAACGAAATATGGATTACTCCCGCTAATAATAACAGATACTAGCCGAAACTATATTAATATCACATGGAACAAGCCTGACTCGGGTGGTAGTGCTATTAAATATTATAATATTACGATTACACCACCGGCGTCAATGGGTTCAGTTATTACATATCCATACAACGTGGTATCCACAAATACGATGACATCATATAGTGCCAATATTGGTTTCATTAGTAATTCTTATTTGGTAGATGGTTCATACTCAGTTGTAATTGGAGCGTATAATGGTTACGAACAAAGTAACGAAAGTAGTAGAGCGTTTGTAACTGTTAATCCAACATCGGCAAAGGCGTTTATATTCAATATAGACGGTTACTATAGTCAATCCGGATTAGAATATGCGCTAATGACATTTTCTATCAATTCTCAGTGGCAGCCGGCAAACCCGATATCTTATGTACGAATAAATGGATTGAATAATCCTTATTTGGCTTATCTTAATAGTGATAAACAGCCTATTTCAGGAACTGGAGAACATAAAATAATAATACCGTCATTTTTTGGCGGTACTGAGATTATTATTGTTGGAACCGAATATTCGATTACCATAACACTCGTATATAGTGATGGACAACAACAAACGAGTGAATTATTTCAATACACCCCCGAAATAAAATATTTAACAACGTAATCTATTATTCTCTCAAAGTAGGATCGACGCAAATATCTTGTCGCGAAAATACTTGTCCAGACATACATTTATCGCCGGCTTCTACTTTCACGCAACTTCGAAATCCTCGGTCCTCTCCAATATAACAATAACCGGCTTTCCCGGATTGATGTTTCTGAGTTACACTCGTGCTGTCGTCGGCGCGCGGCGCTGGGCCAGTATAACTTCTATCGGCCTTATCCAAAAATGTGTATTTTGTCTCGTCATTTACGAATCCCGGCTTTTTATCACTACTATTGTTCATACCAGGTGGGACCGGCGGGTGATGTGGCTCAGACGATGATGACTTGCGGTGAACCGCCGCTGTAGCCTTACCGTCGCTCTCGTCGCTGTCGCTGTCGCTGTCGCTGTCCGAGTCGACGTCGTATTTTTTACCTGTTGCGCGAGATATTAGCTCTTGTCCTTTCTCTTCCATCGATTTGAAAAATACGGTAATATTATCCCCGAACTCCCCCATTCCTAAATGAAAATCTCCATTATTTGATAAACTACTCCACATAAACCATAGGATTACAACGATAAGGATAAACTTGATAAGGGTTCCTATAGAAAAAAAACTACTGTTGTCGGCGTCATCGGCGCCACCGTTACTGTCCGATACATCGAGAGATGGCATGTTCACATCTTTGAATGTGTCTTGAGCCTTTTCACGAATCCCGGACAATATATCCGATTTTTGCATTTTAGATGCGAAAGATAACCCGCTATTTGCACTTTCATTATTTGTGGGCGCGCCAATATTCGTGAATTTAAAATTAGGAAGTGACATCCGTGTATATACAGTAGATATAGAGATTATTCATATGGACTATACTTTTTTGGTGCCGTCGGTGTCTGCGGCGGCGGCGGCTGTGGGGGATGTTCTGATTCATTCTCCGACCTATTCCGAACAATAGTATTCATCGAGTTTAGAGCCTCTAACCGCTTAATAGTACGCTCTAAATCTCCGTTTTTGTCTCCTGAATAACCCGACGATGAAAACAGATAATCGGTATCTGGACTAATCTCATGTTGTTTTATTTGCTTATAAATCGAGCTGATATTTCCAATAGCACTTTCAATCATTATACGGTCATTAATCATTTCGATTTTACTGTCGTATTCCGTAGTAAGAAGTGAAATAGCAAAGTATATGAGATAACGACGCTTCTTGCGAACCCCCGGCGTGAATCGAATACAGTATAATCGTAACAGACTATTCACTATTTTTTGTGTAAGGAGTGAATGGTCTTCCGCGTCGTTACTTCGCGCTATAATCATATCCCATATCATCCATATAGGGTCAAATTGGAGCTTATCATCGACCGGGATATGTGATCTACGTTCGCATCGACACGTCTCTTTCTTCGCCTTGCAAATCGTCTCAAACTCTACGATCCATTCCACCCAGTAGCACGCTAAAAGTGTATTTTTAGAGTCACGTGAGATATGATATGCGAATTCATTCATAGCTATGAAAATCTCCTTTGGGTCTCTTTCTTTAAAAAACTCCTGAGCATAATCCACGCGCGGCGCCTTCAAACGCTGCGACATCGTGGCAATATCGTATTCTTCTTTCTTCTTTATTTTCACACTATCGTATTTATGCTGTCGCTTCGAGTTCGAGAGAACACAAACGATTTCCGCGAATAATGTCCGCATCTTTTGGTGATTTCGTAGTCGGAGTTCATTCCCGGCGTAGCCGTTGGATACAATCGATTTGAAACTCTCGTATCGCATCTCAATATAAAGCGGTAATTTAGGATTCGCTAAATGAATGTACTTGCTCGCAAATGTGATAATAATATCCCAGAGTTCGAGATAGTGGCCCGAGCATACAAGTTCTGCGCTCCAGTAACACGCTGGTTCTATTTTAGAACTGGATAAACTATTCAATAGTTCTTTGCGTACGTCCGTTTTTTTATAAGACGAAAAGGTTATGCCTCTAAAGTCGGATTCGCTTCGAATATCATTTATTTCGTTTGCGTCGGCCATACTGAATAATATAAACCAGTCTATCGTTATTATGTCTATGGTTTTTTTTCGTGCGAGAATAACGATAATATTTTATATCGAAATACTAGTAGTGTATATTAAGATAGATGGCGTCATTATATAAATCATTTTCCGCGTATATTCAATCCATATCACGATGGGAAATCCTTACATTTTTATTCATATTATTGATGATATTCTGTTTTATTAAGCGGGATTTATCGAGTCATGTTGAAGGTTTTGAACAACAGGATAAATACAAGGTATATGAAAATGATACGATCTACGATAATTTTTATGCCGATATCTACGATGAGCTCTTCATTCAACCGAATAAAATAGAGGCCGAAGTGGACGAGATTATTCATATCACCGGTGCGTTGGAAGGTTCGGAACGCGACAAGAAGAATTTCAAGATTTGTGACATGGGGTGTGGTCGCGGGCATCACGTGCATCAACTAAAAAAGAAGGGTGCTATGAGTGTTGTCGGATGTGACAAATCTGACGCCATGCTTCAAAATGCGAGAGATTTATACCCTACGTGTAAGTTTATTAAGGGCGACTTTATGAAACCGATGCTATTTAGTGAGGAAGAATTTAATGTGGTAACATGCTTTTATTTCACTGTATATTATGTCCAGGATAAGCGCGCGTTCCTCCGAAATTGTTATCAGTGGCTGAAACCCGAAGGCTACCTCATTCTACATTTGGTGGATCGCAATCACTTCGACCCTGTTGTTCCTGGTGGAAAACCTCTCTTTATTGTCTCTCCTCAGAAATACGCGAAAGAACGTATCACGAATTCTCTCGTGAAGTTCCGGAGTTTTCAATACAAGTCTGATTTTACAGCGCCACCTCCATCGAAAAAGGGGGGCGGGGGCGGCACGGGAGAGAAAAACATCGGGAAGTTCGTCGAAAAGATAACCGATGATAAAACCGGTAAAGTACGAGAGAATATTCATACATATTACATGCCAACCAATCGGGAAATGTTGGAAATCGCGAAAGAAGTCGGTTTCACCGTAACAGGACAGGTGGATTTGATTCATGTTTTGAACGAATATCAGTATTTGTATATCTTAAAGAAGGTCGCGTAGGTTGGCGTATGTGTTTTTATCCTTGTAATATAATGGAAGAAGGTGTGGCATCGGTGGTCATTCCACCCTTTCTGTTTCATTATATTATCGTGTTTGTATGCATGACATTTATCATTTGTGTTTGTGTATTGAAATTCAAATACTTATATTGGTATAGCCAGCCGTTGACGTTTCGGTTTACGATACAGCGGTTCCGCGGCGGTGGCGGTGGCGGTGGCCGGCGGCCCCAGTCAAGTATTATGAACCCATTATCTCTCGGCGATCGATGTTATAACGCCGTAGTTTATCCGTTTTTGAATAATGTAAATCATACGAGTGTACGGGTCTATAGATGCGGTCTCGACGAGAGCATTAGCGACGCCCCGTTCGAGAGAATTGCAGACTTCTTATCTCGTCGAGAGACGGAAATCATAATGCCCGGGCGGCGAGAGATTAAAATGAATTCCTATATGTGTATCCCTGAAGATACACTACGCATTATTCTCTCGCAGGATACGTTTGGTCTCTCGGTGTTTATCGGCGTTCTTAATGACCCTACGACGCGTGGCGGCGGCGGCGGCGGCGCTGATGTAATAAAAGGAGTATCGATATTAACACCCAGGATTATGTTGTCATTTGAATCATCTTCAACGTCGGTTCCTTATCGATCTGTAAGCATTTATATGTGCGATTATCTAGCATGGGATAAATACATGGTCGGGGAACGCGAATCTCTCGAACTTCTTGAAACAACCGAATATATTCAGAAGTCTCGAGAGATTGCAGGAGAGCAAACATTATACCGATATCGCGAAATTCCATGGTTTGTTATTCCGTTTTCGACAGTGTATTCTTATACGTTTTCTATGCCAGAATCCGCGGCTAGTTACAACGCCGGCACCGGCATGTCGGTTGTCCCTGTGTCATCATCAAATTTCGCCCTTTTTTATTCCTTTGTAAATGAATGTTCGAGAGATTTTCGGTGTTGTATCCTTAACGAACTCACACAACTCCAATCTCTCGTTGATCACGGGGTGTATCGTATTTATATGCTGATATTCAACCAAGTTCGCGTGGTTGCGGTGTATTTGTTTGCACCTTCATGGATGAAGACGATGAAGCCGCAGTCCTCTATCATGTCTAAAACCGGGACCAAGAAGCGGATGACAACAAAGGGAAATCGTATATCAGATCTTCACAAATACATATCAAATACATCTACAGCTCTCGTAAAGTATATACCCCCGGTTATTACGCCCAAATACGACGCGTTTGGAAAAAGGATCACTACGACTACGACTACGACTACGAGTACCGTCGCAGAGACCGACAAAAGTATTTTATTATTGATGTCGTCGATCCAACATAAAACATTATGTGATAAAACCGATTTCGTGTCCGGGTTTCAATTAGCTGCACGAATGGTATCGTCAATTCATACAAAAAAGGAAGACATATGTATTATGATAGATACGCTGGCACATAACTATCGTTTGATTGATGAGATAACTGCGTCAGGAACGAATGCGAGCGCGTGGAAACTGTTATCACAGGATAAATGGTATTACATTCTATATAATGCCATTATACATGAGCAAACGTTGTGTAAAGATATTCTAATTATCTGAATTTATCTTCTGTAATATTGCGTATTTGCACGTCGGCTTAACCCACCGATTCCGCCGCCAAACATACCACCGCCACCGAGCCCTTTACCTGCACCACCCGATGCTGCATGTGTAAATGTATCAACTACAAATATAATGAATATGCCTAAAAAGCAATACAAGACAAGTTCTTCGATAACGTGACCGGTTTTTTCGTCCTTCTTCTCCTCTAGCATATGAATGATATAGTTCAACTTTTCAATCAGGGCAGCATTCGTTCCGGACATATTACCATTAGCGCCGCCACCTCCTGCCAACTGATTTGCGAGTGTTTCGGCATAAGGCACGAATTGTTCGTAATACTGTGAGGCATATGTACTTGATTTCGAATTTGTGCTAAATGGTGAAGTGGTTGTATTGGCGGCGGCGGCGTCTTTCTTTGGCGCACCGGAAATTCCGGTTAATTTCTCAAAATACGGCGAAACGCCTGCGGCGGCGGCGGCGGAAGCAGAGTCCATCCCTTCTAATAATGTCGATGAATACGATGACGACGGATTTAGGGAATTCATCTGGGTTGTTTTGCGAACTACTTGTTGCGGCGATGTTTTGCTAGATACAGTTTCTGCTCCTCGAATAATTCCAGAATGCGATACGTTTGTCGCATAAACACCCATTCCTTGTGCTGGATACGACGGAAGAATCGACGACGACGACGACTCATCGGGGTCTTCTTCACTATCCTCCCCGCCTTTACGGTGGATATTCTCAATATAATCCTTGATTTGCTTCATTTTCTTTCCGGTCGATGCGGCAAGTTCATTCGGATGATTATTCGGTTGTGTTGGCATTTCTTGATTTCGTGGAATCTTTAGGGTTCGATTTTTAAGTCCGCCGCCGCCGCCGCCGCCGCCATTTCGACGAATATTGGTTTTGGGTTCATTATTGTTGTCATCGGCATATTCCGAAAAACCTAAAGATGTCATGTTCTCCTATAAAAAAATGAGATATTAATTCGGTGAAGATTTACCAGGTTATATACGAAAAATATATTTGTTATGTATATAAGACGAAAATGGTGAAATTTAGCAAGGAACTCACTTTAGGTGTTTTATTGGTGGTTATCGTTATTATGGTTCTTAAACCCAACCTTCTTGGGTTTTTGTACAATAACGTGCTGGGCAAGCTTATCTTTGTTGCAGCTGTCGTATTTCTTTCTTTGAAGCATACCGCCGCTGGGTTGCTGGCCGTCGTGTTTGTAGCGATTATTGCTTCGATGAGCGGCTACCACGGGTTTGAGGGCATGGCTGTCCCCGGCGATGAAGAAGTTCTCGAAGGTGAAGAAGGAATGAAGAAGGACGAAAAGAAGAAGTGCGAAGGTGAGGACTGCGATACCGACAAGATTGAGGGCGCGGAGACTCAGGCGCCAGACCTGATGAAAGAAATCAACGATAAACTGAAGAAGAAGTAATGCGAATCTGCACGAATATCAATACATGTATGTCGTATATATGTATTGAATTATCTAGTCTAATAATAGTAGTCGTATCATATGGAAATTCAATATTATATTCAGTATATTCTATCATGGATTTATCATAACGTGCTTTATACAGGTGCGACATTTGCGATTATTCGTATATTACTATTCATCGGGCTAGTGAGCTTATTTGTTTATCGTGAGTACGTATTATTTACTGTATTATGTATTATTGTAATATCCGCGGAGTGTTTTCGATTTATGAAAGAGGCGAACGGTTCGGCGTTAGATAATATGTTATCCGGATTGACTACGGCGGTATCGGATGCACGTGTGTTTGATAAAGATGAACTTACGAAAGGGGTTCCGATAACCCGTGAGGGGTTTTCTCTCAGCTTCCCGAAAATTATCATGGGAGATGATTCTGGGACAGATCATCGGCGTTCCAATAAATTCATAGAGGAAGACAGTAATGATTTCACGGATAAATACTTCAATAGCAAACAGTGCTCGATTGGTAGCGGGATCGGGGGCATATCTATGTTCGGCAGTAATGAACTTCTTGAAGGTACAAAACGAACCACCGTAATCAGTGGAATCTACGATTTTGCGGGAAAATATGGTAGCGCGATTCGTGATGACTCGAATATCGCCCGTGCGACATATTTCAAAGATTGCGTTTATGACCCAGTATATCGAAGCCAAAACGGGGCGGGTGATTTTAGAGTCATTAAAAAACAGATGTATGATGATATCAATAATCAAATTATCAATATAAAGAGATGCGTGGCTAGGTTCAATACCGAAATATTATTCACTACAAGTTCTGATATTACAGCGGATATAAGTAATAGGCTATCTTTATCAAACATGAAAACAGATGGTACCGCATATACGTTGGATGTTGATAATACAAACAAACTTGTCTATGTTTCACTCGTTAAAGGAGTTACCAACGCAGATAAAATGAAAAATATCCAACCTTTGAATAAAGGGTCAAATGGTGATAGCGCCAGCGACCAAACATATAGCAATCTTCTTCAATCGATAAATTCCAACGGACGATATATTTATAATGACGCGCTGAAACAAAAACACCTGAATATATATAGTAAAGTATATGGCTATCGAAAACGTATCGATGAAATTATCTCGATGATGCGGGATCAAACCAAGAACGATGCGGCCAAATTATACACGATTCGCGTTGACGAGACCATCGTTCAAGAACTGCGGATGATATTGTCGTATCTGATGATTATTGAACGAACAAATGATATTATCAAGTTTGAAATGAAGGATGATAAGACAAATAATGGAATGGATATTTATGGGAGATTGGGTGAACTGACTCTCACAGAGTTGATTGTTAGTGATATTAATAAAGTACTGGCCGATAATATTACAGGCGCTAATAGTATTTTCAAGATACCGCTTGAGGATGATACATACAATACAAACGACGAAAAACGGTATTTATATGGCATCACCTATTATTTCAACCGCGGTCCGTAGTAAATATTATATAGGAATAATATAGGAAAATATTACTAGTACCAATAATTCAATTATAAAGAATGAAATTACGTACCGTCGCGATATTAATACTCATGGCGTGTATCGTCCTTATCACGTCTGCATTTGGCGCTTACCAAGACGGTATTGAAAAGGAGAAGGAGAAGACCCATCACGCCGTTAAGAAAGAAGACAAACCGAAACACAGTAAAGAACTCGTTGGTGCCGCTGGTGCGGGGACTTCGTATAAACAAAGCAACACACATCTAGATGTATCTGAAAAGGTGGACGGGCCTTATGTAAAAGAAGGACCGAATACATATCGCGGTAAAGCCGGAGGTTATGATTTGCGGGACACATATGACAGCGACGACGAGAGCGACGACAGCGACGACAGCGACGACAGCGACGACAGTGACGACGGCAACAGCGATAAAGACGGCAAGCCGATGACCGACTTTCAGAGGAAAATAAAATATATCAAAACGATGTTTAAAGAGATATTTAGTAAATGGAAATCCCAGGAATCGATTATGGCGCCGACTAGCATAGAAGAGGATCCCGACGATCCACTTGGTGAAGGATTCAAAATCCGTGAGAAATTTAAGAAAGGTGCACGTCAAGGTATGCGAAAGCTGAAAAATGCGTTCCGTGGACGAGTCAAATCATAAGAAATAATCTATCGTAATTGTAATTATAATGTCAAAGAATAAACGTAGTCGCACAGCACGTAGATCGGTGACGCCAAAATCGATGTTGGCAAATCAAGTAGCGGGTGCGGGTGCGGGTGCGGGTGCGGCGGTAGCAGGGGGCGTCCCGAAACCACCGCAGGTAGGCGGAGCGCCCGGATCTATCGCTTCATCGCCCCTTATCCCATCCATCACCCTGAAATCATTTACGGATTTATTTTCCGGTAAAACGAACTTTTTCACACTACAATCGCCGGCGAATAATATCATGAACTCGAAAGTTCTTACCGCCGCCCATAACTTCTTCCACAACCTGAATACGAGCACATTTTTCGCCGGTTTTGTGATGATTATCCTGAATATCGGATCACGGTATATCAACCTGGATTTGAATTCATCGACGGAATCATGGATTAAATACCTGATGAGCAAGGAAGTGCTTGTCTTTGCGGTGAGCTGGATGGGTACGCGCAGTATTTATTACGCACTTGTTATTACTGCGTGCTTTACTATCATCGCAGACCATCTCATGAATGTAGACAGCAAGTATTGTGTGATTCCTTCGAAGTTTAGGGACTTACATACGATGACGGAAGAGAAGCACGGGCCTCAGAAAAATGTGAGCGATTTAGAAATCAGTAACGCCCTTCACACGCTTGAGAAGGCGAAGAAGGAGAAGGAAGAAACTGACCATTTAGAACTGGTCAAGTATCACCGGATGTTCAAGGATGACACGTTTGAGTCGTCACAGCCGGCGAAGGTGGGTGGGGGTGCCAACGGAGCGAAATAGCGTAGCGTAAGTTTGACGAGAAGAAAAATAGAATGAGTATATAGTTAATTATAGTCATTCTATAGTATAAAGAAAAAATGTCACAAACGGTTGTGGATCCCCTCAACGCGATGAGTGGTAATATAGAAACAATATTTGATAATGTAAAAAAACAAAAATTCAATATCCAAAATAAAAGACAAGCTAACAAAGATGCTGTGTTTGATAATATAATAATTCATGAAAACCAAACTTTTCCTGAAATATTGAATGACATAACTGATAATATTAGAATAGCGGCAGGATATGTACCGGGTAAAAATAATACGACATACAAAGATGATGCTTTAACCAAAATAAACGCCCGTTTTTCAGACAACGCATATCAATTTACACAAACTAATATTATTGGTAACGGTTATTATTCGAATACTGATGTTGTAACACTCGTAGCGTTAAACCACTATATGCCGAATTTATACGCGTATGTATTATATGTTATTGGAACCTTAACTCGCAGTAATGAATTGTTAAAACAAAAGTACAGTAATCTGCGATATTATTACAATACAGCGAAAGAAATATTTAATAGTATACCTGAGTCTGACACGCAAAATGTTTTTTTACAACGTTTTAATCAATATATCATACAACAAGAAGAAACCCAGAAGAAAGAAAAAGAAAATAAAGAGATGATAAAAAGAGAGAGAGACGCCGCCGGAAGGATAAACTCAAGCTATACTGAATACGTTATTAACAAACAGTTTAAAGGCCTTTATCAGATTCTTACACCTTTGACAACGAGTTTTAATGATAGTAAAGGTAATAAAGTAACAAAGGCATTTTATATTCAAAATTTCGGCGGCGGTGGTGATTGTCTTTTTTTGACATTACTTGCTATTTTAAAAGTATATCGTCCGGCTCAGTTGGTTGAGATACTTAATGATTATCAAAAATCCCATAGGGATGATTTACCTCAATCGTATTCCGATGATGTAGAATATATAAATTCTGACGCGTTTATCTTACGACATGTAATAGTAGATTATATTTTAAAAAACCTAAGTACCCATGTGTATCCAGAAGTTGAGAGGAACCAACAACAAGAATTGACTGCATCAACTAGAGTCGATATGTACGGCGGCACATATAGGAATCGATTAACATTACCCCCAACAATCAAACCTAATGACCCCGCACCTAATGGTGGTGCTAGTCCAGCTGAAGGTATATTTTTATTTTTGGATGGCGTCGTAACAACCAATAATGGTACTATTACAAATATTGATAAATCTAAGAAATATGAGACTGAAATGAAAAAAGGGGATACATTTGGGACCGAGGTAGAATTGGCCGCAGCCACACAGTTATTTAATATCAATATATTAGATATAAATACAGATGGAATTGAACAACCATTTTTAACCAGACTGGATGATGAGTTTGAAGCTTATATTTTTCATCAAGATCATGCTCATTATATGAATATATGGCCGAACAATTCTGGAAAAAATGATGTTATATTTGCTGTGGATTTTCCATTAGTACAACCTGCTATTCATCCAGAAACTAAAGCACTACCGTCAGCACTACCATCAGCACATGAAAAGAGTATTCCCAGCGGAGTCGTCGTTCAGGTTCATGAAGGATATACTGCGTCAAAATGGTCCAGCAACGATAATAATTGTGATATCGCCAATATCATTTTTAAACCATTTATTGATACAATAGATAGTCTCATCGATAGTGGTTACACACAAATAGGTATAACCTATTCTGCGAATCAAGATCAAACTATAGAAATGTTAATAAAGTATGGATTCAACAAGACGTCTCAAACATTAACAAATCCATCAATATTAACTAGTGAAATTAACCCAACCGACTTTAAAAATTTACACGGTTCAGGTCAAGGATGGGTTCTCGCATGTAAAAAGGTGGCTTTAAGTGATCCAAAATACAACAAAATAGTTCGTATTATTCCATTCAGCACGATGAGAGATTTCGGTGCTGTGCCGGATTCGACAAGAGACGGCCGACGAGACCCAGACCCAGCTTTACTCGGATCGGTTAATGACTGTATCCGATTTGCTGATTTATTTTTACAACAGCCGAATAGTAT
>Ga0209550_10002153_pt1 | contig 18969 bp, 13 predicted proteins | sample LauGreSuBDMM15SN_2_FD_187567 | JGI IMG/M metagenome (GOLD analysis project Ga0209550, IMG submission 187567) | Freshwater lake microbial communities from Lake Michigan, USA - Su13.BD.MM15.SN (SPAdes) (version 5) | ecosystem: Environmental > Aquatic > Freshwater > Lake | place: Lake Michigan...
CTCCAATAACGGCTCCATTTGGACCAATAAATCCAGAAAATGCCGAATTTTCTCGGGAGAGCAATTCATCTACATTGGGCACATCGGCACGCAAGGCATCTTTTATTTCTTGCGAAATGGTCGAGCAAGAAACAATGGTAAACAACTTGCCTTCAAAGGAATGTGCTGCAGCTCGAATTTTGATGGCTTCGGCCATGTTGTAATCAGGTGGGGCAACCGGCAAGGAAATGTAATTGGCGATGTGAATCAATTCACCTTGAGAAAGCAAAGTAAATCGGGCCAACGTATTGGTGTTTTCGCCACAAGCCAGGGTACCAATTGGTCCTACTTCGGTGTCATATACTTTTAAGGAAGAACCGTCGCCGGAAGTCCAGGTGAGTTTTTCGGCCCAAGTAGGTACCAATTTTCGGTGTTTTCCAACCAAGTTTCCTTGCGCATCAATAATTAAATTGGTGTTGTAAATTTCGCCGTAAGAATCGCCACGTTCGTTAATGCCAATCACCACATGCATGTTGTAATCCCGTGCTGCTTGAAGCAAAGCTTGGATACTAGCGTCACTTACGGCAACTGAATTGCGATACAATTCTTCGTACCATTTGCTGCCTTGCACCGGCGTCATGATCCAATTCCAATAGGGGTATCCGGCTACAAAAACCTCTGGAAAAGCAATGAGTTGAGCACCATTTTCATGTGCTTCTTTGATAAAGGAAATCGCTTTGGCTATCGTTTTTTCTACATCTAAAAAAACGGGAGAAGTTTGAACGGTTGCGGCTTTAAATTTTTTGAATTCCATTTTTTTTAATTATGAATTATAAGTTATAAATTATGAGTTGTAATGTGATAAATTCTATATTAAATGTTTTGATTGATTGTGAACTTCAATATTATTAATTGTCTTAACTAGAGTTATTTTTTTTATACTGAGATAATAAATTTTAGATAACATAAGTGAGTATGAATTAGTAGTGTAACTTTTTTAAAAACTCATAACTCATAACTCAAAATTCATAACTCCTAACTAATCCCTTCATTTCCTCAGAAAATGGCTCCGCTTTGATGCCGTTTCGTTCAGGGTTAAACACTACATTAACCAAGGTCACTTCGCCTTCTAAAACAGCTGTATTGGCTTCATTTACAAATTGAAACCCACAAATGATTGACGAATTTTTCAATTCAATCACCCACAATTTTTTGGTTAGGATTTCACCCAATCGCGCCGCGTTTTTAAACTGAATTTTCAAGTCAACCGTGGGGATGCCATTGGTTTCGTGCATTTTTGAAAATGGACGATCCAAGGCTTCTTCAAACCAATCTTCGACCAGGCCATTGAGCATTTCCAAAAACCGCGGATAAAATACAATACCCGCATAATCAACGTGTTGAAATCGTACTTTCTCTTGTTTAATAAATTGACTCATATATCTTATCTACTTAAATCTTATATTACTTTAACTTAAATCGCTGAATTTTCCCTGTCTCTGTTTTGGGCAATTCGGCCACAAAATGAATCACCCGCGGGTATTTATAGGGCGCTGCATTTTCTTTGAACCAATGTTGCATGTTATTTTTCAATTCATCTGAGGCACTAGTAGGATCTTTCAAAACTACATAGGCACAAACCAACATGCCGCGTTCTTCGTCGGGCAAGCCTACAACGGCACATTCCAAAATGGATTCGTGCTGTAAAAGTACACTTTCTACTTCGATCGCCGCAATGTTATAGCCCGAGGAAATAATCATGTCGTCGCCACGGGCTACAAACCAAAAATAATCGTCTTTATCTTGGGTAAAGATGTCGCCAGTGATGTTCCAACCCTGCTGCACATAGTCGCGTTGTTTCTCTTCGCGATCAATGTATTTGCAGCCGGTAATGCCTCGAACCGCTAATTTTCCTGGAGTATTTCGGGACAGTTCGATGCCCAAGTCATCTACAATTTTGGCTTCATATCCCGTAATGGCTTTTCCGGTGGCACCCGGTTTCATGTTAACTTCATTAGAAGATATGAATATATGGAGCATTTCGGTAGCGCCAATACCGTCTATAATTTTTAATCCGGTGGCGGCATGCCAGTCTTCCCAAACTTTCAAAGGCAACGTTTCTCCAGCCGATACACATTTGCGCAAAGTGCGAATGTCATATTCTGTTACTTTGGTCGTGATCACGCGCCAAGCTGTGGGTGCAGTAAAGCAAATGGTGATTTTATGTTCTTGTATGGCTTGCAACAGCACATCAGGACTGGGTTTTTCGATTAAAAATGTAGAGGCGCCATAATACATCGGAAACAAGACCAATCCGCCCAAACCAAACGTAAATCCAAGCGGTGGACTTCCGGTAAATATGTCGTCAGCGGTAGGTTGCAACGAATAAGCCGGAAAGGCTTCGCAGATGGTTAAAATGTCTTTGTGAAAATGCGCCGTCATTTTGGGTAAACCGGTTGTTCCAGAAGTAAATCCAATAAGGGCAACGGCATGAGAATGGGTTGGGTAATTATTATTTGTCGTACTAAATCGGCGGGTGTGCAGATCAAAATCGGCATGGCCAAAATAGGTGAGGTGTTTGATGTAGGGCGAATGCACCAACTGCATTTCGGCGGCCAAATCGGCGTGGCACAACACGTGGGATATTTGCGCACATTCTACAATGGTTTGCAATTCTTTGGCACGCAATAAGGGCATAGTCGCTACCACAATTCCGCCGGCTTTGAGCACGCCAAACCAACAAGCCACCATCAACGGGTTATTGGCCGAACGAATCAATACGCGATTACCAGGAATAAATTCCAAATCGTGTTGCAGCAATTGGGCAATTTGATTGGCTTTATTGTATAGATCTTGGTAGGTCCAAACTCCGTCAAAACTGCGCAAACATACCGAATCGCCACGACCTTCTCGAATGTGTCGATCCAATAAATAATCCACGCAATTTAACACTTCAGGAAACTGAAATTGTGGCAAATCGGCAAAGGAATACTCGGCTTGAAGTAGTTTGCTTGGAAGACGATCTTCGGCAAATGAATCTTGGTAATAGCTCATGTAGAAAAAGGTTTTATGGGTTATATAATCGGTTTTAAAACGAGTTCACGATTGTTTTTACGGCGTTTACTTTTTATTGCTTTTGGGTTTTAAGGCTCTTTTCATTTGTTCCAATTGCTTTCGGTCGGCTTGAATTTTGGAAGCCGATGTTTTTAGCGCATTCGAATATACTTTTGGAGCATCGGTTGATTCAATCTTTTCATAGGCTTGGGCTTCGCGCACAAAATAGGGATTGGCCAACAAAGGTTTACCCAAAGCCACTAAATCAGCTCGGCCATTGAGCAGCAACGTATTAATTTGATCGATGTCTTGAATGGAACCAACTGTAATTGTAGGGACATGCACGCGATTTCGAATCTCGTCAGAAAAAGGCGTTTGCCACATGCGTCCCAGTTGCGGCTGTTGATGTGCTACGGTGTTTCCAGTTGATACGTGAATAATATCAGCACCAGCAGCTTTGAAGGCAGCACAGCAATACAACATGTCTTCAGCAGAGATGCCATCGGGTGCCCAATCGGTGGCGGATACCCGAACACACATGGGTTTATGTGCAGGAAATGCAGCGCGCATCGCTTGAAAAACGCGAATGGGAAATTTCATCCTGTTTTCGATGGATTCACCAAATTCGTCTGGTCGCAGATTGGTTAATGGCGAAATAAAACTAGCCAATAAAAAGCCGTGATGCGCTTGTAATTCGATGAGATCAAAACCAGCGGCCTCCGCATTTATAGTAGCTTGTACAAAATCATGTACCACTTGATCCATCTGATCCAAGTTCATGGCGATTGGTAATGTTCCGTTGGGCAAAAAAGGGTGAGCCGAAGCGGCCAACAATTCCCAAGGATTTTCCAAGGGTTGATTTTGTCCTTCCCAAGGCAATTTGGTCGCGCCTTTTGGACCGGCATGTCCCAATTGAATGCCAATTTTGGAGGAAGAATTGGCGTGTATAAAATCTACCACTGATTTCCATTTATTTACTTGATTTTGAGTGTAAATACCCGGACAACCTAAAGTGATTTTGGCGGTATCTGAAACGGCAGTACATTCGGCTATGAGTAAACCTACACCACCAAGTGCTCTGCTGCTGTAATGCACGCTGTGCCAGTCGTTAATTTCGCCATCAACCGCACAATATTGGCCCATCGGCGCCATCACAATGCGGTTGGGTAACTGTAAATCGCGCAATTGAAAAGTGGTAAAGGCAGGAGAGGGACTAGTGGTATGGTTTATTTGTTGAAACTCAGCCAACACTTTTTGGGTAAAACTGGCATCACGCAACTGAATATTTTCATAGGTTATCTTTTTAGATCGCGTCATGCAACCAAAGGCAAAACTGTAAAAAGGATGTTGGCTGTGTCGATCCATGTTTTCAAACCAATCGAGCGAAACCAAGGCCGCATATTGTATCATCTCGACCGTATTTCTGCGGCTGGCTTCGTATTGGGCAAAGGCGGCTTGTACATTGGTTGGATTGGCAATCACCGCATCCGACAATCCTATAGCGCTATCCATGGCCAATTTGGTTCCCGAACCGATAGAGTAGTGGGCAGTCGCTTTGGCATCACCCAATAAAACAATATTCTCATGAAACCATTTTTGGTTCGTTACATGCGGGAATTGACGCCAATATGATTTGTTTGAAATTAAGCCATGACCATCTAATTCGGCTGCAAAAATGGCTTGAATTTTGTCTATTGTGTCGGTCTCATCGGTAACCTCAAAACCATGTTTTTCCCAGGTTTCATTGCTGCATTCAAATATCCAGGTGCTTTTTCCCGCTTCATATTGGTAACTATGCGCCACGATCATGCCGTGCGGTGTAGTGCGAAAAAAGTAGGTAAACGCATCCAAGGGTTTAGTTGATCCTAGCCACACAAAACGGTTGGATTTTAAATCAATTTTGGTCCCAAATTCCTGTTGATAGTCGCTGCGAATGCCGCTCGCAATTCCGTCTGAAGCAATAATTATATCGGCTGATGCATAAGCCTGAAGATTATCAATAGTTTGTTCAAAATGCAAATTGACGCCTTCTTCGCGGCAACGTTGGTGCAACAACTGCAGCAAGGTTTTACGCGAACAACCACAAAATCCATTCCCTGCAATATTCACCTGTTGGCCATCGCGCGCAATGATGATGTCATCCCAATAGGCAAATTGATCGCGGATGAGTTCGTAGGAAGCCATATCGCGCTTTAAAAATTCGCCCAAGGTTTCGTCTGAAAACACCACGCCAAACCCAAAACTGTCTTCGGGTTTATTGCGTTCGTAGACATCAATTTGACAATGTGGCATTGCCTTTTTGGTTAATATCGAAAAATAAAGTCCGCCAGGACCACCACCAATAACTGCTATCTTCATTTACTTTCTTTTGATGGAGAAAATTTCTCCTTGCTCGCTGTAGTTAGAACCACCAAGTCGAGCAATGGGTTTGTATAATTCATTATTTATTCTTGCTTCATCGAGGAGTAATTCATCGGTTATATGAATCATCACCACACGACCAATTAGCACACAGGCACCACCTTGTTGATGATCTTCTAAAAAATAATGGTGAACCAATTCACACTCCAATTGTATCGGACTTTCGGCTACGCGAAAGGGTTTTACAAGGCTAGAAGGCACTGGCGTAACGCCCACTAGGGCGAATTCATCTACATCGGCAGCGACAACTGCAGCCGAGGCATTCATGGGTTCGGCCAAGTCTTTGGTAACCATGTTCACCACAAATTGGTTGATCGCCAGTACATTATTCAACGTGTCTTTGTTGCTGTTGTTGTCTCTGCGTGTAGAAAACATTACATGCGGCGGATCGTCACCCACCATATTAAAATAAGAAAACGGAGCTAAATTATTAATGCCATTTTCGCTAATGGAAGACACCCAAGCAATGGGGCGTGGAATAATAATCGAAGTTAATAGGCGATATACTAAAGTATTGTCAATTTTAGTTGGGTCAAATTCCATTATATGTAAAGATAGATACACAAATAAACTAAAAATATAATGAATATATATCAAATTAGATACTAAATATTTAGGATAAAATTGGAGTAGAATTTAGTGCTTTTATTGACTGAATAATGAAGTAATTTATTTCTTTGAGTTGAGTATATTTACCGCTATAATTCAATTTCTATACATGAGCTATTACAAAATTCTAAATTTAGAACATTACTTTAAAATGTATAAAAAGTCAATTCGCGAACCCCGTAAATTTTGGGACCGAATTGCCGACGAAAATTTCACTTGGTACCAAAAATGGGACAAGGTATTTGAGTTTGATTTTCAAAAAGCAGAATTCAAATGGTTTGTGGATGCCAAAGTGAACATTACTAAAAACTGTATCGACAGACATTTAGCCAAAAGAGGCGAGAAAACGGCCCTAATTTTTGAACCCAATAATCCGGCCGAAGAAGCCCAACACATTAGCTACAACGAATTGTATGTTCGTGTATCCAAAATGGCCAATGTGTTGCGCGAACAAGGCATTCAGAAAGGGGATCGCGTCTGTATTTATTTGCCTATGATCCCCGAATTATCGGTGGCGGTTTTGGCTTGTGCCCGAATTGGCGCTATTCATTCGGTAGTTTTTGCCGGATTTTCGGCATCGGCTGTGGCTGCGCGAATTAACGACAGCGAATGCAAATTGGTTATTACATCTGACGGTGGCTTTCGCGGAAACAAAACCATTGATCTCAAAGGAATTGTAGATGATGCTGTAGAAAAATGCCCTTCGGTGCAACACGTATTGGTTATAAACAGAACCAACACTGCGGTAAATATGAAAGAAGGACGCGACGTTTGGTTGCAGCCGTTATTAGACGCCGCTTTAGTCAACAATGTGCCCGAAATTATGGATGCTGAAGATCCGCTATTCATTTTGTACACTTCGGGTTCAACTGGAAAACCCAAAGGCATGGTACATACTACCGCCGGCTATATGGTGTATACGGCCTATACGTTTAAAAATGTATTCAATTACGAAGAGAATGATATATTTTGGTGTACGGCCGATATTGGTTGGATAACCGGACATTCCTATATTTTATATGGACCATTATTGAATGGCGCCACCACGGTTATGTTTGAAGGCGTTCCGTCATATCCTGATTTCAGCCGATTCTGGGAAGTGATTGAAAAGCACAAAGTCACGCAATTTTATACCGCACCAACCGCCATTCGGGCCTTGGCCAAAGAAAGTTTAGACTATGTACAGCCCTTTCCGTTGAGCAGCTTAAAAGTGATTGGATCGGTAGGCGAGCCCATCAACGAAGAAGCTTGGCATTGGTATAATGATCACGTAGGAGGGAAGCGCTGCCCCTTGGTAGATACCTGGTGGCAAACTGAAACCGGTGGAATAATGATTTCGCCTCTTGCCTTTGTTACGCCAACCAAACCTACCTATGCATCCTTGCCGTTGCCGGGAATTCAGCCGGTTTTGATGGACGAAAAAAGAAACGAAATTGAAGGCAACCAAGTAGCAGGTAATTTATGCATCAAATTTCCTTGGCCGTCCATTGCCAGAACCATTTGGGGCGATCACCAACGCTACAAAGACACTTATTTTTCTACTTTTCCTGGAAAATATTTTACCGGAGATGGCGCCTTACGCGACGAAGTAGGGTATTACCGCATTACGGGCAGAGTAGATGATATTGTGATTGTTTCGGGGCACAACTTGGGCACCGCGCCAATAGAAGATGCCATCAACGAACACCCAGCGGTTGCCGAAAGCGCGATTGTGGGCTTTCCGCATGACATCAAAGGAAATGCTTTATACGGTTATGTTATACTGAAAGAAACAGGAGAGAGCCGCAACCAAGACAATTTGCGCATCGAGATCAATCAGTTGATTTCCGATCAAATAGGTCCCATAGCCAAATTGGACAAAATTCAATTTGTATCGGGCTTACCCAAAACCAGATCGGGGAAAATTATGCGCCGCATTTTACGTAAAATAGCTGAAGGCGACTTTAGCAACTTTGGCGATACCTCGACCTTATTGAATCCGGAAATTGTAGATGAAATAAAAGAAGGGAAAATATAAATTTCATCAATTAAATACATAAAGAAGCACAACTGATAAGGTTTTGTTTTTTTTAGCGAATACCCAAGCGAATTTTTAATTTCAAAAACAACAAAGCAAAAGAATAGGCTTGCAAAGCGGTATGTGTAGGATGCAATTCAGGTATTTTATATAAAGCTAATAATTCGGGCGCTGATATAGAAACTTCGGATAGATCTTGCAATTTTCGGTGCATAATTTCTAAATCGAGTGCTTCGTTTCTCAACCTTCCGCAGCCCATGTTGGCCAAAGCCAAGTTGATCATTTCTAAGGTAATATTGATGCGATAGCCCACCAGAATTGAATTGCCAATGTAATTCACAAAATTCTGAATCGCTTCGGGTTCACCCAATTTAGGAAGTTCGCTTTCGATGATAAAGGCATTGGACAGTCCGTTTTCGTGCAGGAATTTATATTGCTGCAACACCATTTCAATAGATTCTTTCACGTTTATGGCATTGTGCTCCACAGCAACAGCGCCCAAAGAAAGCAATACGTCATTGCTTGGACTTGTTCCAGTAGACACAGCGCTTATCACCACAAATCGATTCGTTTTGTGAGCAAACTTTCCCAAATATGACTTCCAAAATTCGGGATGATCTTTGTGCATGTATTTGATCCAATCAAGCATACTTAGGAGAATTTAGTGAGTTGAAAGGTATCTTTAATGAGGTCTTCTAAATCCTTAATGGGTTGCAAAGCATTTTTAAGTTTTTCTTTGTCTGCTTTTGATAGTTCGTCCAAGACCACAAATTGCCCAGTTGAATCATTTTTTAGCCCTTCAATGGTGCGAATGCGAGAAACGGCCATATAGGCTTCGGCGCAATTTAAAAACAACTCAGAATTTTTTACGTCAACCATAGCCAATTGCTTGAAACGCATATAGGTATTGGTGATTCCACGTATATTATGATGCAAAATAAATAAACGTGCTCCATCTATTAACGCCATTTGCACGCGGTTTTTGATGTCAAATTTATCTTTATTGTTGCCGGTTTCTTCTAGAATGTATTTTTTGAAAAAACTAAGCGGCGGAGGCTTGCGCAACGTATCATTTCCTGAATAGTCAAAAAATAATTTATTTTTAAATGTAAGCTGAAACACCACATCCGAAAGCGTCTCTTCAAATTTTGGCTCGCCATATACAAAGTTTAAATCAAAGAAAATAGGATTGCTTTCAGTTGAACTTTCACCTGGATTTTTAATCCAATTTGTATATTGTTTTGTCCAGTCTATCAATGACTTAGACCAAATAATATTTGAAGAATTGTGTTGATTATCACACAACGGATAACCGATGTATTCCAGGTAGGACAACGTCTTTTTGGACAAGCGAATGAAGTATTCTTTTACATCTCTAAAATTATCTTCCGCAACATTATCAAAAACTAAAATATTATCGGTATCTGTGAGCAATAATTGTTCTTTACGCGCCTGACTACCTGTGCTAATCCATGCAAAACGAGCAGGAGGGGAACCCAAATCTAAAATAGCCAATTCGATAGACCGTTTTAGCAAAGCGGTTGTAATTTCGGACGAAATATTAGCCACATGCGACAACGGAATATTTTTTACTATTGAAGTCTGTATCAATTCGGTGAGTTTTGATCGCACGAGTTTTAACGAAACTACGTCTTGCGAACGCTTAATTTCTTTAATTAAAACTCCGGGATTACTGGCCTGAGCCAAAATTAGATCGTGTTCGCGGATGATGCCCCGAATAGCTGTTTTGTCTGTACCGTCTTGTGTGACACACAAATGGCTCACATTGTGCTTGAGCAACAACAATTGGGCTTCGGCAAGGGATACATTTTCTGGTACGCTAATTACCGGACTGCTCATTATTTTATCAACAGTAACGTCTATAGAAAAACGGCCCGTAGCAATTTTTGTACGCATATCGGTGTCGGTAACAATACCTATTGGAAAATTTTTTTGCAACACCAAGACACTATCCAACACATTGTCAGTCATGAGTTGAGCCACTTGTTTTACCGTTGCATTAGGCAAACAAACTAGTGGAGTTTTACTGTATACAAGGGATTGAAACAATTGAATATCCGACTGCTGATTGCCCAAAATTACATTGTCTGAGAGTAGTTTGCCTTTGGTTTCCAAATCACCCGGATTGGTCGAATTGGTAGCAAAACTCTCCAACAAGAAATTAAGCACTTCTGAATTCTGAGCCACAAACGGACGAAACGTGGCAATAGGAATAGCGTAGACCAAACATTCTTCACGGGCTTTGGCCGTCATCATGTAGTTGTTTTTGGCAAAAAAGGGCCGCAATCCAAAAACGTCACCGGCAGTACATTTATTTAGGAAAGTTTCTTCGGCGTCAGAGATCACCGATAAATTAATTACACCAGTTGCCACCACATAGAAACTGTCGTGTAATACATCATTGATGCGAAATAAGGTTTGGTTTTTTTCTAAGTGAATAACCTTAATATGTGTGGCCACCGTGAGCATTTCCAAATCAGACAAGATGCTGAAAGGCAAATAGCTTTTTAGGAATACAGCAAGTTGATTGGCAATAGGGTTCATGTACACATTAAAATAGGTTGGTAAATTTAGCCGTTATATTTATACAAAACAAGCCACACAGTGGGTACATCTTAACAATTTTCTATTTTACATAATATAAATTATAGTTTTAATTGTAGTACGTATTTATGTGATAGCTGAATTCAACTTAATCATCTAGTTGCTCGCGGATGAGTTTGCCAATTAAGAGCGTCAATTTGAGTTTGTAATCTTCAATCAGCCATTCGCGGTAGTTTTTAGAACAATTGCTCAAACAATTGGCATAGCGTTTCATGCGGCTTTCAATATCGGGCGCTAATTCCTTGGCCAAACCTTTTGCTTCGAGAATACCATCTGAATTATCTACACACATGGCGGCATGCTGAAGCAATGACTTTTCAAGTACAATTTTGGATCGTAAATTTTTGGCGATTGCCTCTTTGTGTTCGGCATCGACATCAAAAGAAACATCAAGTGTATTTTTAAATTTAGCCCGCACTTCGGGTGGCATTAGGTATTTGAAATGCAACTCGATGTCTACATCGTCTCGCAAATTTTCTAGGTAATATTCTGGCGATTTAAAAATATGTTGCCAGTCGATTGGTTCATTCCATAAGCCAAAGCGGGCGGCATTATTACCTAAATCTATCACCGTAAAATCTGATTTATTAGGCAATTTTCTGGATCCTCGGCCAATCATCTGAAAATACAATGTAAGCGATTTGGTTGCTCGGTTCAGAATGATGGTTTTAACAGTGGGTTCATCAAATCCAGTGGTTAAAATTCCCACCGAGGTCAATACCGCATCGGGTGTTTTTTTAAACCAGCTCAAAATTTCTTTTCGTTCTTCGCTTGAACTCGTATTGTCTAAGTGTCGTATCGGATAGCCAGCCTCTTTAAAGGTTTCGTAAACGTATAATGAGGTGTTAATCCCGTTATTAAAAATTAAGGTTTTGGTGCCAATGGCTTTTTCGGTATAGGCGTGGAGCAATTTTTCTTGCATCGCCATATTTGAATACAAATCATCGGACGACTTCACGGTGTAATCCCCGTTTATTCCCACTTTTAGAGAAGTGAGTCCAACATCATAACTGTAGGTAGTTGCTTTGGCGAGATAGCCTTTTTGAATTAAGGATTCAATAGGATCGCCTACAATGAGTTCGTCATAATTATCGTGCATCGGCATTTTAATATTTGAACTCAGGGGTGTAGCCGTAACGCCAAGGATAAAGGCGTTTTTGAATGAACTCAACAGTTTTCTAAACGAATTGTAATGCGCCTCATCAATAATTACGAGGCCAATATTATCCAAATGCAATTTGTTGTCGTTGATCCTATTTTTAAGGGTCTCAACCATGGCAACAAAACAGGAATAGTCATTTTGATCGGGTAAATCTTTGATTTTGCTATTAATGATTTTATTGCGAACATCAAATCCGTTGAGCATCTTTGAGGTTTGTTTGCACAATTCGATGCGGTGTGTGAGTACCACAACTTTTTTTGCACTTTGGGTTAAATACCGTCTGACAATCTCAGAAAATATAACGGTTTTTCCCCCACCTGTGGGCAATTGATAAAGTAAATGATAATTGGTGTTTTGGTTTTCAAAACGCTCAAAAATCGCGTCAATATCGCCTTGTTGATACCCGTAGAGTTCCTTTTTTTCTTCTAATTCTTGTGCAAAATGAGCTGAAGGCATTGTGATTGGTAGATTTTTGCAAAACTACAGTATAAAACCGATTAGCCCCTACTCTTTCCCAAATTAGTTTTAAAATTTAATCAAAGCTTGCTGCCATCGCATCAAAAGCGTACTTGTTTGGCCAATTTTGCTCCACCGATTCGATACAAATTTTCAGTAGCCGAGCTTTAAACTCATACAAAATTCCTTGTTCGGACATAAAAGCAAGCGCTTGTTGGGAAGCCAACAACATGCTTTTGTAAAAAGCTTCTTGTTTGCTAGGTTTGTCAGCTGTATAGGATTGTGCGATTTCGATAGAAAACAACATTAAATCAGCAATTACAAATGGATCAACACCCAAACTAATATAATGTTTCAGTAATTTTTGTGCAATTGATCGGCGCAATTTGGGTTTTTTGGCTGAATTTGGAAAATATTCCTGAGCTATTTTTACTCGCGCATCGTTGGCCAATTTTCGTTCGTTAGGATTGAAAACAAAATCATAATAGATTTTTACTGCTGGGAATTTATCATACAAGAGCAGTACTTGTTCTTCCAGTTGAGCTTTCGTGAGTTCTTTTGTGTATTTCTTTAAATTGGTTTTACTCATCTTTATATTTTGTGCAGATTGGCTAATGGACTTTTATTTTGCCTACTATTTATTGTATTTTCGCCAAAAAAACATGAATAAACTATTTACCCAAATTGCAAAATTAGAAGGTATTTCGCTGCTGGCCTTGTTGTTTTTTGCCATGCCAATGAAATACATTTTTCATCAAGAACTCTATGTGCGCTATATTGGAATGGCCCACGGTATCTTATTTATTGCCTATGTTTTTTGGGCAATTTACTTAAAATTTCAAGAAAATTGGGACGTCAAAAAAACAATTGTGGTACTTGTAGCCTCTGTTATACCATTCGGTACATTTTATGTCGAGAAAACGTATTTCAAAAGAAACTAATCCCTGCAGGTAATATGCACTGAAAACAACTCATCAACTTACAATGCTATTTTAATGTAAAAAAAATGTGATTTTTGCTGCAATAGACTTGTTTTTAACACTTTTCTTTTATATTTGCACTCAAAGTTTTATCCTTAAAAAAACCTAAAATCTAACTCTGCTATAATTATGAAAAAAAGTTTATTAGTACTTTCAATTGCATTACTCACCCTTGCTAGTGGTTTTGCACAAAGAAAACAACGAACAGAAGAAGAATTAAAACCGCTAGAAAAAGCAAAAGATACTGCTTCATACAATATGTGGTCAATTGAGTTCTCTTTAGGACAAAGTAAAGGAGTTAATCCCTACACTCCTGGTTATTTTAGTAGCAACCCTAATGCTGAACTAGGTTCTGTAAAGGCAAATAACATCAATTTGGCATTTCGTTATATGATGACGCCGAAATTTGGATTTAAATTTGATGTAAGTTCTGATCGATTAAAAAACAACAGTCCTGAAAGTCTTCCCTTTGATGTGCAACAATACCGTTTAGGTGTTCAAGGAGTCATTAATGCCACTCGTTTGTTTAACGCTGAGTCCCAATTTGATCGTTTTGGATTATTGTTACACGGAGGTTTTAGCTACGCTAGAGTAACGCCTAAATATGATTCACCTATTGTTGGTGAAATTGATAATTTTGGTAAAACAGAAAACACTTTTGGAGTAATTTTTGGATTAACTCCCCAATTTAGAATTTCTAAAAAAACCAGTTTGCAATTGGACGTTAATATGATTACTAATTTCAGACAACACTTTGCCTGGGATGGACACTACTCTGAAACTCAAAATAACCTAGCTGGTAAATTATTAAATGCATCCTTTGGAATAAGCTATTCATTGGGAGACAAACCTGAACATGGAGATTGGGCTGTAATTCCAAGCAAACAAGTTAAAGAAATTGAGGCACTAGAAAAACGCATTGGAGAAATGGAAACATTGATGAACGATACCGACAAAGATGGTGTTCCAGATTATTTAGATGTAGAGAACAATTCTGTTGCTGGCGTTGCTGTTGATACAAAAGGCAGAATGGTAGATTTAAACAACAACGGCATTCCTGACGAAATGGAAGCTGCTTTGGCTCGTTCTTTTGCAAGCAAAGACAGCGTAGCCAAAACAGTTGAGGCAAGTACCGATTCTGCTTTAGTGACTAGGTTTATCAACGACGGCTACATTGCAACTTTCTTTGATGTCAACAAATCAAAACCAACTAATGTTTCTACTGAAGGTATAGATTTCATGTTAACTTATTTACGCAATAACCCAACTGCTTCAATTGATATTATTGGTCATGCAGACGAATCTGGCGACAGTGTTAAGAATGTTAAATTGTCCAACGACAGAGCCATTAGCGTTAAAAATGTATTGGTTAAAGGTGGTATTAGCGCAGATCGTTTAAATGTAGTATCAGCCGGTGAAGACACCAGTGTTGATGGAACATCTGCTGAGGCTAAAACCTTAGTGAGACGCGTTACTTTTAAAGTAAAATAATTTTACCCAAACACAAAAAGCCCCGAGAGTATTAAACTCTCGGGGCTTTTTTTTATATAAATTTAGCTGATCAATCTTCGTCTTGCTCTGTGTTGTTAACTTGCTCAGCAGAATTTGTTTGCGCTTCTTTCGCATTTTTTCTGATTTCAGTATGTCGAATTTCACCACCTGAAGTCCCAACTTCTTTACCCAAAACAACCGCTAATAAAGCTAAACCCAAGGTGCAATAGGTTGCAATTTTTGCAAAACTATATCTTTTGAGTTGCAAAAATAATGTGAGCAACGAAACTGCACCTAAAGCATAAAGTACAGCGGCAAATTTCTCGGCAAGTTCTTCGTGTTCGTGAATAATGTTTTCGCTAACAGTTGGGAAATTCTCAACCATTTCTTCGGCTCCTTCGCCCGTATACATAGACAAAAATCCTGTGAGTGCTGATACTATAAAAAGCACATAAGCCGTGTTTTGCAATAAACTTTTTTTCAGTACAAGTCCTGCAATTAAAATTCCTAAACCAAAAATAGTTCCAATAATTGGAAAATGGTTGATTACTAAGTGATAGTGGGCGTCATTCATGGAGTTTGAGTATTAAATTAGTAAATAAATATGCGAAGGTAAAGTACAAAAATAAGTAAGCAATAAACAATGACAAATATCAGCTAAATCAGTTCCAGCAATTCAGTTTCATTTCCCTATTTTTGTTCAAAATTAGTACTATGAATTTCATCAAAAAAACAAGCCCGTTTTATACACTTACTCTTTTTTACTTGGTAATAAGCATCATTTCTAGAATTGTTTTGCTTTTTCACCCCATAACCCAGTCTAGTTTCTCGGGATTAGAATTACTCAAGATTTTTTTCGTGGGTAGTCTTTCAGACGCATTGGTTTTTGTGGTGGCGAGCGCATTTTTATGGGTCTATTTATTGTTTTTGTCCAACAACAAATTCAACAAACCCTATGGTTTTATCATCTTTGGTTGTTTGTCTACTCTCCTACTTTATGTTTATTTTTTCAACACCATTCTAAATGAATACGGCGGTTCCTTGCCCGAAATTGCCATTTCGTTCATCGCATTAAAAACGAGTCTCTTTGGTCTGCTGTTGTTTTTGCCCAAGTACCGCAGCCAAATCCGGTTGGCCTTATTTTCCTTCACTATTTTTCTTTTTGTTTTGCTAATTGTACAAAATGCAATCAGTGAATATTTCTTTTGGAATGAATTTGGCGTGCGCTACAACTTTATTGCCGTCGATTATTTGGTATACACCAACGAAGTAATTGGCAACATTATGCAATCTTATCCAGTTGTGCCCATTTTTGGTTCATTGTTTATTGTCACATCGGCCATTACCTATTTTATTGTGAAAAAATCAAAAGAGTACTTGGACAACCTGCCCACTTTTACTGAAAAAATAAAATTAATAGGTGTGTACACCGTGTTGGTTGGATTGGCTTTTCTAGGTATTCCTAAATTGGCCTCTGCAGAAAATTCGCAAAACATATTTGCCAACGAACTTCAAGCCAATGGATTGTATAAATTTTACTTGGCATTCACCACTAGTGAACTGGATTACTTTAAATTTTACAAAACCCTTCCCGAACAACAAGCCGAACAACTAGTAGCATCCAATAATCCCATCGGGAATCCAAAGTCAACTGCAGCCGAGCTTCGTAAAAATGTAGTGCTCATTACAATCGAGAGCCTCAGTGCCGATTTCATGAAAACCTACGGCAATGACAAAAATATCACACCGTTTTTAGATAGTTTGGCCACCAAAAGTTTGCTATTTACCAATCTATATGCCGTCGGAAACCGTACTGTGCGTGGCTTAGAGGCGGTAACCTTATGCCTTCCTCCTACGCCAGGCGAAAGTGTGGTGAAACGCCAAGACAATAAAAATAAATTTACTACCGGTTCGGTATTTGCCCAAAAAGGCTACACCGTGAAGTATTTATATGGTGGCGATGCTTTTTTTGACAACATGGAAGATTTTTTTGCCGGAAACAACTACGAAATCGTAGACAAGAAAACACTACTGCCAACTGATATTAGCTTTGCCAATGTGTGGGGCGTTTGCGACGAAGACATGGCCAAAAAAGCAATTCGCGTAATGAACGAAGAAGCCAAGCTAAACAAGCCGTTTTTTAATCATTGGATGACGGTGAGCAACCACCGACCGTTTACCTACCCCAATGGAAAAATTGACATTCCGGGCGATGCAAAATCTAGAGATGGTGGCGTAAAATATACCGATTATGCGTTGCGACAGTTTTTTAACGAAGCAAAAAAACAAGCCTGGTATAACAACACGGTTTTTGTGATTGTATCTGATCACTGTGCTTCGAGTTCGGGCAAAACAGAATTGCCGCTAGACAAATACCGAATTCCTGCACTAATTTTTAGTCCAGAATTGGTTGCACCCCAACACTACTCCCAACTCATGTCGCAGATAGATGTGATGCCTACCTTATTTGGACTTTTACATTTTTCTTTTAGCAGTAAATTTTACGGACAAAACGTTTTGGACAAAAACTATAAACCGCGTGCGCTAATTGCTACCTACCAGAATTTGGGGCTCATAAAAGATAATGTGCTCACCATACTTTCGCCTAAGCGAGCCGTGAAACAGTTGAAGTTGACGCCTCGTTTTGATAAAAAATTAGGCGCTGCATTTCAATTAAATTTTGATCAAGAATTACTCAAAACACCACGCGAGGATTTGATAAATGAAACCATTTCCTATTACCAAACGGCTTCCGCACGATTAAAAAACAAGCGTTACAATGCCAACTAGTTTACTTACAACAAACCGTTGTATTTGCGGATAAACCACTCAAGAGCCAGGGTAAACACAAGAAAAATCAACAAATACATCCAATCCAATACCGGTGTTTTTTGGGTGACCTCTTTTTGGATTTTTTGGTAGTTTGGATTCTTCAACAGTTTATCAATAAGTAGATTGAGCTGAGCAGGATAATACAGTTGTCCCTTAGTATGAATAGCCAATTGGTTCAACTGCTTGCGATTTGGATTGACAAATTGTTTTTCGATTTGAAAATCCAATACCTCAAAACTTCCTTTATAGGTAGTGTTGCTTTGGGTTTCTTTTACGGTAAATGTATATTTGCCCGCCCCCAAACCTTCTAAATTGGCATTAAAATAGGAAGCTTGCTTAAGCATTTCCAAGGTTTGTGTAGCTTTTGTTTTGGTATTGACACATTGCAATTGCAGTTTTGCATTTTCGTCAAACTCAAAATTTTTAGTAAAATATTGTCCCGTGATTACTAATTCTTCACCTGCATTATAAAAGCGTTCATGATCAACTACCAAGGATTTTCTAGCAGTCGTGCTGGCCAAGTATTGCATTATTTTATCAACAAACACATCATATTTGTCGTAAGATTTGTTTTGAACATGAAAGTGCATCCGCCATTTCCAACTATTCTCTCCCAATAAATAGGCAGTACGATATTCGCCTCCACCAAAACACAACAGCGGTTGTTGGGTATCAACACCTTGAATTTTTGCTCCCAATGATACCGTAGTTGAAGCCGCAGCAGAAATTGTTCCAAATGGATTTTGCAGCGGAGGAAATTGGTCGAAGCCCAAATCATCTGATGCAAACAGCGTGAATTGATCTTTAAATTGAGGTAAAAACTCTTCGGCCTGGGTACTCATTCTACACGTCAAATCAGACTGCTGTTGATTTAAAAAAGAAAAATCAGTTTGCATACCGGTCACCACCATATGCGGTATTTTGGCCCGTTTAACATCGGCATAAATTTTTGCAAATTTGCTAGTTGGCTGATACAAAATCACCACAGCATAATCTGCTAAGGAGCTAGCATCTGCAGGCTTTACAATTTCTGCTTTCGATTGTCCATTGTGCTCGATTGACCGTTTTAAAGCCGAAATATCTGGATGACTTATGGACGAAACAATTGCGATAGTGCGGTGTTGATCAAGTACGTCGACCAGAAATTTTTTGCTGTTATTGATCCGGTTTTTTTCGGGTTTGGGTGATTGAACAACCAACTCATAAAGTTGTGGACCCAATTGGGTAGCGGGTACCAAAAAAGAAATCATTTGCGCTGCTTGATTGGGCTGTAAAGTGACTGTTTGGTTGTACACTATTCGATTGGCTTGCATCAACTTGAGCTGGGTAGTATAGGCTTGGGT
>Ga0209550_10002154_pt1 | contig 18968 bp, 19 predicted proteins | sample LauGreSuBDMM15SN_2_FD_187567 | JGI IMG/M metagenome (GOLD analysis project Ga0209550, IMG submission 187567) | Freshwater lake microbial communities from Lake Michigan, USA - Su13.BD.MM15.SN (SPAdes) (version 5) | ecosystem: Environmental > Aquatic > Freshwater > Lake | place: Lake Michigan...
TTACTGCGGTAAAGGTGTTGCAGAACGCGCTAAAGGTATGGGCGCTGATGTAGTTGTTACCGAAATTGATCCAACGAAAGCGCTGGATGCAATGATGCAAGGATTCCGCGTTATGCCAATGCTTGATGCTGCCAAAGTCGGTGATGTATTTATAACCGTTACAGGTAACCGCGATGTACTGAGAGATGAGCACTTCGCTGTAATGAAAGATGGCGCAATAATGGCTAACTCTGGCCATTTCGATATTGAAATCGATGTGGCTTGGTTGGAGCAGAACGCGAAGAAGAAGAACGCAAAGATGCGTCATCAGACAGATGAGTATGTTCTTGCTGATGGCCGCCGCCTGCTACTTCTTGCGGAAGGTCGTCTGGTAAACCTCGGCGCAGCCGAAGGACACCCAGCATCTGTAATGGATATGTCCTTCTCAGATCAAGCGCTAACTGCAGAATATCTAGTTAAAGAAGCTAAAAATCTTCCAGCTGGAGTTCACAACGTTCCGACATATATCGACAAGGAAGTTGCCAGCCTGAAATTAATTTCTATGGGTGGGCGCATTGATACTTTAACTCCTGCGCAAGATATGTATTTGAACTCTTGGGAGCACGGTAGCTAATGACGTTAGTTATGGTCGTCGATGACGACCAGGATCTTGCGGAGATGCTTGGCATCGTTTTAACTGGTGCCGGCATCGACGTGGATCTAGTAAGTCGTGGCGATGAAGTTCTGGAAGTTTTTAGAAATAATCCACCAGATCTCGTGCTACTAGATGTAATGCTTCCTGGTTTAGATGGAATTGAAGTCTGTAAATTAATTCGCGCTGAATCTATGGTTCCAATTGTGATGCTTAGCGCTAAAGGTGATACCCACGACATAGTAAGCGGTCTTGAAGCGGGCGCAGATGATTACATGGTTAAGCCATTTAGACACCCTTCGGAACTAATCGCAAGAATTCGCACGCGACTACGGCGCACAAATGCAGATGTCTTGGGATTGCTCACTATTGGTGATCTCTCAATTGATGTAACTGCACATGAAGTAAGCCGTGGTGGAAAAACGATTGCTCTTACTCGCTTAGAATTCGATTTATTGGTTGCGTTGGCTAAAGAACCGGGGCGCGTTTTCACGCGAGATGCGTTGCTAGGCGAAGTTTGGGGTTATCGTCATTCAACAGATACTCGCTTGGTAAATGTCCATGTTCAGCGCTTGCGTTCAAAAGTAGAACATGATCCAGAACATCCAGAAATTGTTATGACGGTTCGTGGAGTGGGTTACAAAGCTGGAGTAATGGGCGGTTCCTAGAATGAACCGTTTCTCAACAAGGCTAAGAAATTCGCTTGCCTCAAAGGTAATTGTCTCGACAGTACTTCTATCGCTCGTAGTCGTCTGGCTGACGGGATCTGCGCTTTACTCTCAACTCTCTGATGGCGTAAAAGAAGTAAATCTCGAGTCCTCACTTGCAGAAGCTAAATCTTCATTTTTTAACGCCCAATATCAGTTTCTAGTAATTGAGCGAGCGGCAAATCCAGTTATTTTAAAAGCGGTGCAAGATGTAATTGTTTCATCCACTGAGGTCAGTCTTAGCCAAGATAGAAAATCTATATTTTTAAATCGATTCGGAAGACCATTTAAAAATTCGCTAAATGTTGCAGCTCCTGACTACAGCACATCAACGGATGGATTAGATGTTTCATCCGTTCCAGATGAGATACGCAAAAAGGTCCGCTCAAGTGATTTAGTGGAATATGAGTACGCGAAAGTGAGTTATCAGGATCGTGCCGATGCCAGCGTTTTAATCGTGGGCCGAAAAATTATTATTCCAAAATCTGGAAATTATGAGATGTATCTGGTCTATTCGCTAAATAATCAGAATCGAACTCTCTCAATCGTTAAGAACGCACTTTTATTTACTGGTTTCGCTCTTCTCTTTCTTATCGGATTAATCACCTGGCTGGTCGTACGTCAAGTAGTAAGGCCAGTTCGCGAGGCGGCGAGCATTGCCCAAAAATTTACTCAAGGTGATTTTTCGCAACGAATGAAGGTAGAAAGTTCAGATGAAATCGCAACGCTGGGAAGTGCCTTCAATGATATGGCTCTCTCGCTAGAATCTCAGATTTCTCGTTTAGAGAATTTATCGCGCGTGCAGCAAAGATTTGTTTCCGATGTATCACACGAACTTAGAACCCCATTAACAACGCTACGTATGGCATCCGAAGTTATATATAGCCATAAAGATAGTTTCGATCCGACAATTGCACGAAGTTCAGAACTTCTGGTTGCTCAATTGGATCGATTTGAAAGGCTATTGGAGGATCTTCTAGAAGTTAGTCGATTTGATGCGGAAGTTGCTGTATTGGAACCTGTGGATTTTGACCTGATCAGTTTGATTGAAAGATGTATTGAAGATGTTCGAGCAAATGCGCACGATCACGTTATTTCAATATCCATTGATCATGAGACAGAGCAAGCCATGATTAACGCCGATATTCGGCGTGTGGAGCGCATAATGCGAAACTTGCTCTCTAACGCCCTTGACCATGCTGAAGAGAAACCTATCAATGTGACAGTAATCTCCACTCAAACGGAAGTCGCTGTGGGAGTTAGAGATTTTGGTACTGGAATAGAACCTTTAGCGTTATCTCGTATATTTGATCGATTTTGGAGAGCAGATCCATCGCGAGCTCGAGTGCGCGGTGGAACTGGGCTAGGCCTTTCTATCGCGTTGGAAGATGCGCGATTACACAATGGTGAACTAGATGCTTGGGGTGCGCCTGGACGTGGAGCGCACTTCGTTCTCACTCTGCCAAGAATTGCCGGTGAGCAGATAGGTGGTCGGCCAATACGCCCACAACCTGAAGATTATCCCCAGAGTATTTGATTAAATCTTTAAGGTGCATACGGCGATAGAGAATCGCTCGATGAAAAGTCTTACCGAATTAGTATTCCCATCAAGATGTATTGGATGTTCACAACTAGGTATATCCATATGTTCGATTTGTCGAAAGAATTGGCACCCACATATTTATCATCGCAGCATAAAAGTTTTAGATAAGAGCTATCCAATTATCTCTGCAATTGAGTATTCACCGATAGCTTCTCGCGTCCTATTGAGAGCGAAGGAAGCAAATCAAGTAGCCGCTGATCAATTGCTAGTGAAGGCCATAACTCATTCCCTGCGCTATTTTCTCAAAAATTATGGCAGTGGAGATCTAGTTGCGATTCCATCACGAAGATCTGCGACAAGGAAGAGAGGTCGAGATTTTATGCAAGAGATCACACAATCTGTGGCAAAAATAGAGACCATTAAATCTATGGAAATATTGCAACACCAGCGAGCGGTAAGAGACCAATCCAAATTAAATTCACATCAGAGAACCCTCAACATTGCCGGGGCTTTTTCTACAACCTGCAATTTGGCTAAGTTGGCTGAGTTGACTGGTTCAGGGAATATCGGTCCACTAATTATTGTTGATGATCTAGTAACCACAGGGGCTACCCTCGCCGAGGCCATACGGGCCTTGCGTGCTGCAGGTTTTTCAGTAATAGGCGCGGTAACAGGCGCCGCCGCCAACCCTTACGATTAGGGGGTAGATTTTCGAAAGGGCATATAAATGGCAAAGATTTTTGATCGCATTATGCGAGCGGGCGAAGGAAAAATCCTTCGCGATCTCAGCAAAGTTGTGGATCAAGTCAATTCATTTGAGACTGCCATCTCTCCACTTAGCGATTCTGAATTGCGTGAGAAAACCAATGAGTTTAAATCTCGATTTGAATCTGGTGAATCTCTAGATGATCTTCTTCCTGAAGCATTTGCTGTGGTTCGCGAAGCGGCAAAGCGCACCCTCGGACAACGTCACTACGACGTACAAATTATGGGTGGCGCTGCAATGCATCGCGGCAATATCGCTGAAATGCGCACCGGTGAAGGTAAGACGCTAGTTGCAACGCTGCCCTCATACTTAAATGCACTCGCTGGACGCGGAGTTCACGTAGTAACGGTCAATGATTATTTGGCAGAACGTGACAGTGAATGGATGGGTCGAATCCATCGCTTCCTTGGTTTATCGGTCGGTGTAATAGTAAACAGCATGACCCCTTCAGAGCGTCGTGCGGCGTATAACTCTGATATTACTTATGGAACCAATAATGAATTTGGTTTTGATTACTTGCGTGACAATATGGCTTGGTCGCTAGAAGATTGCGTTCAAAGAGATCACTTCTTCGCAGTCGTAGATGAAGTTGACTCCATTTTGATCGATGAAGCGCGGACACCTTTGATCATTAGCGGGCCGGCAGATAAAGCGACCAAGTGGTATGTCGAATTTGCCAATATCGCAGGCAAGTTACAGCGTGATACTCACTATGAAGTTGATGAGAAAAAGAGAACTGTTGGAATTCTAGAAGATGGTGTTACAAAGGTAGAAGAACTTCTCAAAATCGAAAACCTTTATGAGGCGGCAAATACCACTTTAATTGGCTACCTAAATAACTCAGTACGCGCGAAAGAATTGTTTAAGCGCGATAAAGATTATGTTGTAATGAATGGTGAATTGCTAATCGTAGATGAACACACTGGTCGAATGTTGTCGGGCCGCCGCTATAGCGATGGGCTGCACCAAGCCCTTGAAGCTAAAGAGCGCATTGACATTCAGGATGAGAATCAAACGCTCGCGACTATAACTCTGCAAAATTATTTCAGACTCTACGAAACCATCTCGGGTATGACCGGTACAGCAATGACCGAGGCATCTGAATTCCATCAGATCTATAAACTTGGTGTTGTTCCAATTCCAACTAACCGTCCAATGCAGCGAATTGATCAAGCAGATTTGGTCTATAAATCTGAACTTGGCAAATTTATGGCAGTTACAAAAGATATTGTTGAGCGCCATCGCAAGGGTCAACCTGTGCTGGTCGGTACCGTCTCCGTTGAAAAGTCGGAAGAACTCTCTGCCCTTTTGAAGAAATCGGGTGTTCCACACGAAGTTCTAAATGCCAAGCATCACGAGCGCGAAGCATCGATTATTGCAAGAGCAGGCGTTAGCGGAGCAGTAACTGTTGCAACAAATATGGCGGGACGCGGAACCGACATTATGCTCGGTGGCAATCCAGAATTTATGGCGGATTTTGAACTGCAACGTCGCGGTTTATCACCAGTTGATAACGCCGCTGAATACGAAGCCGCTTGGCCTGAAGAAATTGCTAAACAGAAAGCTGCAGTTGCTAAAGGACATGAAGAAGTTGTTGCACTTGGCGGTCTATATGTACTCGGCACCGAACGTCACGAATCACGCCGCATCGATAATCAGCTACGTGGACGTTCTGGACGCCAAGGCGATCCCGGTGAATCACGCTTCTATCTTTCACTTCAAGATGAGCTAATGCGTCGCTTTAACTCTGGATTGGTGGAGCGATTCCTCTCTGCAGCCGGTCTTCCAGATGATGAACCGATTGAGTCAAAGATGGTCAGCAATGCAATTCGTTCAGCTCAGACGCAAGTAGAAGCTCAGAACTTCGAAATTCGTAAAAATGTTTTGAAATATGACGATGTTATGAACCGCCAACGTGAAGTAATTTACGGAGAGCGCCGCCTGGTGCTCGAGGGCGAAGATATCTCACCTCAAGTTCAGACATTTGTTGCCGACACCTTAGTTGCCTACGTAAATGCCGAAACCACACAGGGCTATGGCGAAGATTGGGATCTTGACCATTTATGGCAAGCGCTCAAACTAGTTTATCCAATCTCCTTTACTCCTGAAGAGTTAATTGCGAAGGTTGGTTCTAGTTCTGCAATTGATGCCGAGTATCTAACGGCGCAGATATTAGAAGATGCAACTCTGGCCTATGAAAAACGCCAATCTGATCTCGGTGGCGAAGTAATGCGTGAGCTAGAGCGAAAAGTTTTACTTTCAGTCTTAGATCGCAAATGGCGTGAGCACCTTTACGAGATGGACTACCTGCAAGAAGGTATTGGACTGCGCGCTATGGCGCAACGCGATCCATTGGTCGAATACCAACGCGAAGGCTACGAACTCTTTGCTGCAATGATGGATGGAATTAAGGAAGAGTTAGCGAGCCTGGTCTTTAACGTTCAAGTTACTGTCGAAGGTGATGGTTCGCAGGTAAAGGCTGCTGGAATTACTGAGAAGCCAGTAGAAACAACCGGGCTGCAATACACAGCGAGTGATGAATCTGGTGTTTCCACTAAGGGTGAAGTCTCGCGCAATAGCCAGTGTCCTTGTGGTTCAGGAAAGAAATATAAGCGTTGCCATGGTGGCGCTTAAATTAAACGCAATTCTGTACACAACCATCTCTGATCAACGCCCTCAAAGCGAATAACCATTGCCCGCAGTCGATCACCAAAACGCACTGTAATAGTTGATTCACAAATACCATCTAGCGGCTGGCATTGATGGATGCTCCGAATTCTGCCAATCTCTTTTTGGCTTCCCACTTGCTTTAGCAAATTCATATAAATCTGCCTATGACATTTAGAAATTAACTGGGCTGGCTGACGGCGGCCAGCCCAAATCTCAACGACGCTCACTGCAAATTTCATCGTCCAAGCATGAAGTTCAGGTAGTTCGGTTGCTGAAGTCGGAACAGGTTCGAAACCTGGCTCGAACTCTTCACCGAAGGTACTTGGAATTAGATATAACTTGGCGCGTTGTTCTGGAAGCTTTTCGACTTTGCGTTTCGCCGCAACTTCCGAGAGCGAGTAAAGATCTAGTTGGGGATGGTTCCACATCTCTGGATCTTCATTACTTGAGATCAACTCCAAGGTGCGGATTTGGCTGCGAGCCTGACTTTTCATTTCCATAGCCGCACTTTGAACCAGGTTTTATGACTTCTCTTCCTCCGAAAAGTGGAGAAATTCTCATCCTAAAGAATGACTGTGGAAAGCGGATCGAGAAATAGTTGGCGATGCCATTTAGTACTCCACTATGAATAAATCAGATAAAGCCGCTCAGACTCGATTAGTCGTTGCAATATTCCTGTTTGCTGCTGCAGTAATTTCAGCAATGGCACTTACCGCTCTTGGCAATCAAAGTGATACATATTGGGTCGCAGGTGAATCACTAGTACCTGGCACCCAAATATCTGAGAGCGATCTGGGCGAAATTCAAGTCTCTTTAGGGGAAGCAAATGGTAGATATCTTTCCAAGAGCGCAATGGTTGCTGGAGCCTATGTTCTACATTCAATTCGGAAAGGCGAACTAATCTCCACAAGTTCGGTAAGTGATACCCCGAGTGGATTGAAATCTGGCCAAGTGCCTATTTCTATTCACGCTAGCGATTTGCCAGAAGATATTGAATTGGGTGAAGCAATCAATATCTACTGGGTCCCAGAAGCAACTGGAATTGAGGAACCACGAATGCCAGAACTTGCCATTTCCGGTGCGTTTCTAAATTCAATAAATCGTAAGGCAGCCAATTTCGGGAGCGAAATTTCTCTCACAGTCTCGGTGCAAAATAGCGAGATCTTTGCGCTCTTGAAGGCAACCGCCTCGGGAAGATTGGTAATTGTTCGCTCCAATGGATGAATTTGTGCAACCAAGCGTCATAACTGCGATCGCCGACGCAGAGTTTGAAGGAATGGTTTCGAGTGCACTCTATGAAAGCGGTTGGAGCGTCATTGCAAGACCTCTTGATTTTGCCACGTTAGCAAAGAGTCTCAATGAAGCCGCAACCAAAAATGTTCTAGTAATTTACTCAGTCGATCTACCAGGGTTAACTAATGCGCAATTGCAGAAGCTCTCACCTGTCGACACTTCTCTCTTTGGTTTTGCTGATGCAGCCGGCTCAGCACGTGGCTTTAGCGAAATATCTCAGCGACCTACTAGCCCCGAAGAACTATTGGCGTATATTCGTGGAAACATCCGCTCGCCTTTACTGCGCGTGCCATTGCTGCAGAGTAAGCAGAAGTTTAAAGCGAAGATAATTGGTATCGGATCGGCTGGGCATTACACAGGTGCTACAACGGTGGCGCTAAATATCGCGCAGGAATTGGCGTTGTTGGATAAGAAAACCTTGCTAATTGATGCCAATTTTCAAGCCTCAGCGATAGCCACTCTCTTAGATCTGCGCAAAATTGCCGACGAAGATAGATGGCGGGATCTCTCTGATAATTTTTCAGTGGCAGAAATTACTCAAAACAATATTGCAGATTTTCCAACAAGAGCAATGGACGCCGCCGCCTACTTTGATTTTATAGTAGTAGACCTCGGCTCTCTACAAAACATATCTAATGATTTGTCGGATCGAAGATGGTCATCGCAAGTTAAGATTTGGGTCAGTCGCTTTGCGCACTCGATACTAATCACATCTGGTTTGGACGTATTGCAATCCAAGCGCTTAAAGAACCTCTGTGATGAACTGGCTGAAACAAAACTTCCAGCCCAAATTTCACTCTTTATCGTCCCCGCTGAGACCTTTAGCAAACGAGAGAGATTACAGGTTATTGATTTCCAACCGTTTATCCCAAAAGAAGTTCAATACCTTCCCTTTGATTCAAAACTATGTGCCGCGGCACGTAAGGAGCACACATCGCTCTCTGAAATAAACGCAAAAGCGCCCCTTCGTAAGGCTTTCGCTGCGATGGCTTTACAAATTACAACCCAGGGCACATTTCTTATACCCTAAGCGCTATGCGCGGCTATCTCCCAGTAACAGCGGAAGAGATTTCATCCTTCCTGGACACGGGTTCAATGGAATGTGGTCCGCTCTATGCCCCAACAATAAAATTCTTAACCGCAAATAGCGATTTAGATGAAGAACAGGGTGAGTACCTTTTATCAATGCTCGCCGCTGATGAAGCGATAGAAATGCGTGCTGAGCTTTCAGCTCCTGCATTTCTACTTGCTTTAGAAATTTCTGATTCGCAAGTAGCCGAACACGGTGAAAATTTCGTTAATCTAAAAGAGAATGGCCGCTGGGAAGATGTGCAGTGCGCCTTTTTAGTCTCACCGGATGGCGATGAATTGACTTGGTTTGCTACTCAGGAAATTTCGGCAGCGCTTCCTAATTGGCTAAAGGGTTAGGCGATGCTACAACTGGATGGCTTTCTTCGTGATCGCAGCCCATTGGATGCTGATCAGAAACGCAGAATTCGTGAGTTAACTGCTGACTGGCAACTTCTCGCTGACCTTTCATTTGCGGATCTGATTTTATGGGTGCCATTGCGTAAAGATTTCAAGAGTTGGCCAACCGGATATGTCGCCGTTGCTCATATAAGACCAACTACCGCGGCAACTGTTTTTCCGCAGGATGTCATCGGTGATGAGATTGCCTGGGGTGCGCGCCCCAGGATTGATCAAGCGCTTTCAGGGGCTGAGATAGTTAGAGATGCACAGCCTGAAAAATTTGGTGAGTTGTTAATTAAAGAGGAGACAATTCCTGTCATTTTTCAAGAACAAGTTATTGCGGTAATTTCTCGTCATCGCAACGCCGAACTAATGCGTCAACCAAGCCGGTTGGAATTAAATTACCGAGAAGTTGCACACAATGTTTATCGAATGGTTGCAGAGGGCACTTTTCCGTACACCGAGCACAGCGAGCTATTCGATTCAGCGGTTCGCGTGGGAGATGGCTTAATTCGCTTAGATGTAAGCGGTGCAATTATTTACGCTAGCCCAAATGCTAAATCCGCATTTAATAGAATGGGCTTAGCGGGGGAGTTAGATGGAAATGTACTCGGAGAAATTGCAAGAAAAGTCTCTCAGATCCAACGTGAAGCACACGAAGAGGCTATGGAAGTAAGCCTTAGTGGAAAATCACTTCGTAGAGTCGAAATTGAAAACACCAGAGGAACCGTTGATTTACTTGTACTGCCACTGCTAGCCGGAGGAGATCGAATCGGGGCAATCGTTTTACTACAGAATGTGACGGAATTACGCAGACGCGAGCGGGAATTAGTTACAAAAGATGCAACGATTCGAGAAATTCATCATCGAGTTAAAAATAATCTACAGACTGTTTCAGCGCTACTGCGCTTACAGTCACGCCGAATTGAAGATCCCGCAGCAAGTGCCGCGCTAAATGAAGCAGTTCGTCGTATTGCCTCAATCGCACTCGTACACGAAACCTTATCGAGTAGCACCGAAGCGTCGGTCGCATTTGACGATGTATTAGATCGCCTCGTAACACATGCCCTTGAGTTAAGCCCCAGAATGGGGGAGTTAAATATCGCTCGCACCGGAGAGCTCGGCTCCCTTGATCCGCGAATAGCTACACCGCTCTCACTGGTCGTCACCGAGTTGATTCACAACGCTCTTGAACATGGTCTAGCCGAATCGGGTGCCAATTTAACGGTTGAAGTATCTCGATTAGAAGACGCTGCCCAGATAGTCATCTTTGATGATGGTGTTGGTCTGCCAGATGGATTTACCATTTTGGAATCAGCAAATCTTGGACTACAAATTGTTCGAACCTTAACTGAGAATGAGTTAAAGGGAACAATTCAATTAATTCGAACTAATCGTGGAACGGAAGCGCAGCTAAACTTTCCTATTTAACTTTGAATACAAGTTTAAGAAAATTAGTTTGAGTTATTTTGTTCCATCATGCGAGCACGATTACGTGCGGCACGTCGCTTAAGAGCACGTCGCTCATCTTCTGAAAGCCCGCCCCAAACTCCAGCATCTTGTCCGCTTTCAAGGGCCCATGCCAGGCAAGCATCTTTTACGATGCAGCGGTTACAGACCTTCTTCGCCTCTTCAATTTGGGTAAGGGCCGGTCCAGTGTTTCCAACCGGAAAGAAGAGTTCAGGATCTTCATCGCGGCAGGCCGATTGATGTCGCCAATCCATGACTGAGCTCCTTAATTGAAAATCTGCGGTAAAGATTAAAGAAACGCAACTAGGTGCGTAAGTGGGTAATTCTCCCTGTTAACAACGAGATAAACAAGGATGTAACGGGAAAGATTTGGAATTTATTGGGTGATTTGCGTCGCGTGCCCCCGACAGGATTCGAACCTGTGCACCCGCCTCCGGAGGGCGGTGCTCTATCCCCTGAGCTACGGGGGCGCAGGTATGGGAGAAGGCTATCTAATCTTTCATTCTTGACCGAGCGCAAAGAGCAAACTCCTGAAAGAATGCGCACTATGACAACTTCAACTGCTTACTTTGCAACCGGTTGCTTCTGGGGCGCTGAGCGACGCTTCTGGAATTTAGCGGGAGTAGTGAATACAAGCGTCGGATATATGGGAGGTAGCACTCAAAACCCAAGTTACGAGGAGGTTTGCACCGGGCGCACCGGGCATGCCGAAATGGTGCAAGTGGATTTTGATCCCAATGTAATTAAATATCAGCGACTATTGGAAGAGTTTTGGACGATGCATGATCCAACTTCACTAAATGCCCAAGGCGGGGATATCGGTACGCAATATCGCAGTTCGATTTACACAACCACATCTGAACAGATGGAGCAAGCGCTTGCTTCTTGTGAAATTTATCAGCGTGCACTATCTGAATTAGGCATCGGTGAAATTGTCACAGATATCTTGAGCGCTGATGGCGTTACATATTACGCGGCTGAGGAGTACCATCAAAAATATTTAGCGAAAAACCCAAACGGTTACGATTGTCATTCAAGTACAGGCGTGGCTTATCCGCAGGAGAAATCAGAGTCGGTGGCCAATTGAGCAAGAAGATTGAGATTAATGAGGAAGAACTTAAAGCGAAGCTAGATCCGCTTTCATATGAAGTTCTGCGCAATGGTGCAACCGAGCGGCCATTTACTGGTGAATACACTGATTCCGAAACGGTCGGAATTTATAGGTGTAAAGCCTGCAATTCTGAACTCTTCCGCTCAGAGAGTAAGTTCCACTCTGGCTGTGGCTGGCCATCTTTTTACGCACCAACGGCAGATGATGCAGTTACGCTAATTGAAGATCGATCACTTGCCCCTCGAGTCCGCACGGAAGTTCGTTGCGCTAGTTGCGATTCGCATTTAGGGCACGTCTTCGAAGGGGAAGGTTTTCATGTCCCAACCGATCAACGTTGGTGCATAAATTCAGTCTCCATGATCTTAGAAGAAAAATAATTTTTTGCCCTTTGTCACCTTGCAAGTTAAAGGGCCAATGGCGTAGTTTTAGATTCCATCTCTCGCTCATTTGCATACGCATCGCAAGAGCGCTTTAAGAAGTCTGGATACTTAATTGGCTCAAGATAAAAATTACGATGCGATAGTCGTTGGTGGCGGTCACAACGGCTTGGTTGCCGCTTCCTATTTGGCTCGTGCCGGAAAAAAGGTCGTACTTTTAGAAGCAGAAGCTGAACTCGGTGGAGCAACGACGAGCGTGCGTCCATTCCCAGAATTTGATGCGCGTCTCTCTCGTTATTCATATCTGGTTTCGCTCTTGCCGGACCAAATAGTTGCTGATTTAGGAATCAATTTTAAAACTCTGGAACGTTCGATTGCTTCATACACACCATACTCAAATAAGAGCAGTGGTTCAGCTGGTGGGCTCCTTATTTCACAGAACTGGGACGAGCGCACGGCGCAAAGTTTTCAAGAGTTAACCGGATCAGAGACAGAAGGCGTTGCTTGGCAGAACTTTTACGGTGAGATTGCCGAACTTGCGAGGAGAATCGCACCATCTGTGCTGCAACCTCTAAAATCCGCGGAAAAATTAAAAGAAGAAATAGGTCTGCCACAGACTTGGAACTATTTAATGGAGCGTCCAATCGGAGAAATTATCCGAGAACGCTTTAGTGATGACCTCGTCCGGGGAGTAGTACTGACAGATGGGTTAATCGGTACTTTTGTATCAGCCGATGACTTACAAGCAAACCGTTGCTTTCTCTATCACTTGATTGGAAATGGAACCGGACAATGGCGTGTGCCGCAAGGCGGTATGGGTGCGCTAGTAACTGAGTTAAAGCGAGTTGCGCTAGCTGCCGGTGTTGAGATTTTACTTAACTCACGTGTATCTGAAATAGAAAGCGATGCCAGTGGGGTTTCTGTTAAGACGAGTTCAGGTGAGAAATTTGTGGCTCGCGATTTACTGTTTGCGGGTGCGCCTCAAACTTTGGCACAGATTCGCGGAGAGAGTAAACCAAAATCTCTTGAAGGATCGCAGATGAAGATAAATATGTTGTTATCTCGCTTACCAAGACTCAAATCTGGAATGGATCCACGATTAGCCTTTGCCGGAACCTTCCACGTAAACGAGAGTTACTCCCAATTAGAATCGGCATACCAAAGGGCTAAATCAGGGAGTATTCCAAGTGATTTACCACTTGAGTTGTACTGCCACACTTTGACCGATCCAACTATTCTCTCGCCAGAGCTGAACGCTAAGGGTTATCAAACACTGACGCTATTTGGTTTACACACTCCTGCAGCGCTATTTGATAAAACTCCAGAAGATACAAAGGCAGAGGCCAAGAAAGCGGCAATCGAAAGTTTAAATCAATATTTAATTGATCCGATCGAATCTGTTTTAGCAGTTTGCCAAGATGGATCACTAGCGATTGAAGCAAAATCTCCACTAGATCTCGAAAGCGATATCGGACTACCGCGAGGCAATATTTTCCATCGTGATCTAGATTTTCCATTCCTTGATGGTTCAGGCGCAGATTTAATTTGGGGATCAGAGACAAGCGATAAACATATCTACCTGGCAGGCGCAGGTTCACGACGAGGTGGCGGGGTTAGCGGAATTGCCGGCCATAATGCGGCGATGGCAGTACTCGCCAACGATTAGGCTTAGGTCATGGATTCCAAGCAACCACATCTGCGCCCCGAAACTATTGCGATCACTGCGGGTCGTCCAGAAGTTGGCGCAGATAGCGCATTAAATCCACCGATCTCACTTAACTCAACATATGTTGCAGGTGGTCCGATTGGTTACGGTCGCTACGGAAATGAAACTTGGACTGCATTGGAAGTTGCCATCTCTGCCCTCGAGGGTGGCAAGTCCCTTTCTTACTCATCAGGAATGGCAGCAATTAGTGCAGTGTTTTCTACCCTTCCTGTTGGAGCCAAAGTTGTTGCCTCCGATCAAGGCTATTCGGGAATTATGACTTTGCTTGGAACCTTAACTGCGGCAAAGAAAATTAGCGCTAAATTTGTGAAAATTACGGACACCGCTGAGGTTATTGCAGCGCTGGACGGTGCGGATTTGTTATGGCTCGAATCACCAACTAATCCCTCACTGAATATCGCAGATTTACCAACGCTTATTAAGGAAGCGAAGTCACGAAATATTCTCGTTACGGTAGATAACACCTTTGCCACCGCGCTTATCCAGCAACCACTTGCAATGGGTGCAGATATCGTAATGAATTCAGTAAGCAAGTATTTAGCGGGTCACAGTGATGTTTTACTCGGTTCACTTTCTACAAATGATCCACTGCAGTACAAAGCGCTAGAAGAAGCTCGTAAATTTAATGGTTCAATACCTGGACCATTTGAAGCTTGGCTTGCGCTACGTGGCATACGCACTTTCCCATTGCGTTTTCAGCGCGCCAGTGAGAATGCGCTAGAACTTGCCAAACGACTAAGCCAGCACCCGTTAGTTACTCGAGTGCGTTATCCCGGTCTACCAACAGATCCAGAACACGCCAAGGCGAAGGCCTTTATGAAGGGTTTCGGGGCGATCGTCTCCTTTGAGTTTGCCGGAGATGTCGCCGCAACAGATAAAGTTTGTGAATCTTCCAAGATAGTCACCTACTCAACCAGTCTGGGTGGCGTTGAATCTCTCTGGGAACGCCGCCGCCGCTGGCCGCTTGAGAGCGCGAGTGTTCCGGAATCGCTAATTCGACTTTCGGTCGGGTGTGAAGATGTTGATGACCTTTGGGCAGATATCAATGCGGCGTTGCTCGCTGCTAAAAAGTGAAAACTTTTCCAATAAGCGGTATTTTTGTCCTATGAAATTGGTCCGCCGCTTCCTTGCAGTTTTTGCGCTGCTTGCTGTGGCATTTCAGGCGGTTGGAAGTTTTCTATCTTGGGCACAGCGTCAAGATGATGCTCCCGCTGATGCCTGGATTGATGAAGACGAAGATGAACTTGAGGATGCCTAAGTGTCGCAAGAGGGTTACATACCAGGCACTTGCAATTTAGGAGCTGGTGAAGTTAGTCGCCGTCGAATGGTCGCGGCAATTGGTTTTGTTCTTTCACTCTCTGCGCTCACCGCGCTTGTAACAACTAACGCTTCACGAGAAACTCGATTCGGAATATTTATTCCCTTATTTGTTATGTCCATTGGTTGGGTTCAATCCCGAAAGAAGTTTTGTCTAGCCTATGGATTTGCCGGCACATTTAACTTTGGAAAATTGGGAGAGATTTCCCGAGTTGCAGATCCAGCAGATAGGGCGGCAGATCGCCGAACAGCTCTGCTGATTTTCGGGCAGAGCGCTCTTTATGCCGCAGCGCTAACTTTGCTTGTAGTACTGCTACCCATTTAACGGCTAGGAACCCATTCATCACTTGCCGATCGCTTTTACATCAATCGACTATTTTTTAGGTGTTGGTGACTTCTTTGTTTGCGGGCTCTTACTTATTAAAGTGCTAGGCGCTTTTCCTGGTTGAGTAGGTGCTACAGGTGGCGAACCCAGGGCTTCGATCGCAGCATCTCGATCGAGAGTAGCAGCGATAACCGCGCTCTGCCTCGCGTTCATAATTTGCCGTTTTTGGATTTGAGTTTGCTTCTTAGTTTTAGCTGATTGAGCATCAGCCAACGCTTTATCAATTGCCTCTTTATAGATTCGATTTATCTCGCGTCGTTGATCTTCATAAATTTTAAGGCTTTTATTAAATTCATCAAATGCAATCTTGTAGGCGGCTTTTAAATCTACGCTCTTTTGATTGGTGGGCGCAGGAGACTTGCTGTCGGCAAAGGCAGATGAAATAGAAATTAATGGTGAAATAAGTAGCGCTGTCGTAACAACAGCAACTCGTCTAATTCGCATTTCGATCCCCCTTTTCCTTGGGTAAAGTATCTGCCAAGACTTTGTGAAAGTTCGGTGAAAACACCTTTTAGTTGCATTTTAATAGCCTGCACCTTGGCTATTTACCTGAAGGCATGCGAGGCTACTGCCATGGCCGAACTCATACTTGTCGTAGATGACGAAGCCGGAGTTCGTGAACTATTAGGGGATGCGCTCCGTATCGCTGGCTTTGAAACAGCGACTGCCCAAGACGGTATGTCAGCCTTGACGGCAATCCGCAATAAGAAACCCGATTTGCTGATTATTGATATAAATATGCCGCTGATGGATGGCTTTGAGTTGGTCGAAAGACTTCGCTCAATGGGAGATAACACTCCAGCGCTTATGTTGAGCGCTCGTGCGGATCGTATAGATATAACTCGGGGACTGACTCTTGGCGCAGATGACTATGTAACAAAACCGTTTGGCCTGGAAGAACTTCTATTGCGAGTTAAAGCGATTCTTAGGCGTTCGCAAATTTCAGAAAATGTATCTACGGAATTGCGCTGCGGGCCTATTCTTGTGATCGAATCTAGCCATACTGTTAAGTTCAATGAAGAGATAATTGATTTATCACCCACCGAATTTAGGCTCCTGCAAGTCTTAGTCGAGAACAAGAATCGCGTTCTGAGTAAGAGTCTACTTCTGGATGAAGTGTGGGGCATTACCTTTGAATCTGAAAGCACAGTTGCTGATACTTACATTTCATACCTTCGAAAGAAATTACATAAGGACGGCTTTGAAGGGATTAAAACAGTTCGCGGCGTTGGCTTTGTAATTCAGGAGCCTAAATAGTTATGAAGAAATCCAGTAGCAGGTATGCAGCGGTCTCAATTTTTGTCACCACAGTTCTCTCGAGTCTAATTGGTGGCTTTGCAACAATTGATGCTAGAAATTCTGATTTACAACAAATTGACCAATCAATAAACCTCGTAGTCGAACGTGTTAACGCTTATCCAGCAGAGGCGATTAGCGCAGCAATTTTCACCATTGATGAGGAGAGCTTGGATTTAACCTTGGTTCTATTCACAAAGGAGGGGGATGAAACGGTCATTAACGAATCCCACTTAATTTACCCTGGGATCGATTCAATAGCGGTGGTTAAGAAAGCACTCTCATCCCCAATCTCTATTGAGAATAAGAACTCGTTCCGACTCAGAACTATAGAAATAGCCGGGGGCGACTATCTAATAGTTGCCGCAGATTTGGGTAAGTTGGATGTTAATTTAAAATCCAATTTAAAGAATCTAATTGGCTTCACCATCGCAGCCAACGCCTTCGCAATCCTTATCTCAATTCTCTTACTGCGACGCCATAATCGCAGTTTAGATACGCAGGCGCTGCAAAGAATGCAGAGATTCTTGGGTGATGCATCGCACGAACTTCGTACACCCCTGACCGTAATCAAGGGCTATAGCGAGATGCTCAGCAAAGGTCAGATGAGTGATGTGGTTGATAGGGCACGTGCTTATTCACGTGTTAATTCAGAGATCGAACGTATGGAGAATTTGATCCACGATTTACTGTTACTTGCCGAACTCGGAGAGAGTCGTCCCACTACTTTCGAAGAAATTGAACTTACCGAGCTGGTTCAATCTCATGTTAATGACTTCGAACTCTTCAATAAAGGGCGGAAAATTAGTATTTCGCTCGACGAAGAATGTCACCTGAAAGGCTCGCGCGAACATTTAAATCGATTAATTCAAAACTGCCTATCAAATATTGTTCGGCACACACCTGCCGATGCATCTGTTTCAATAACGTTAAAGAGTAAAGGCAAGAGAGCGAACTTGATTATTGAAGACGGCGGCCCCGGACTTCCAGAGAGCGCTTATCGCAGTGAGATTGCGGCAATGAATAGATTTGATCCATCACGCTCACGCGACAGTGGCGGTTCGGGTCTTGGCATGAGCATCATCGCTGCAATTGTGCAGGAACATAACGGAAAACTTGAACTACGCAGGAGCGATTTAGGCGGCCTTGCTGTCGTCGTTGAATTACCGAAGTGATGGATTTCTTTTGGCAAGTGCGTGAAAATCTAAGGTATTTTTAGTACATGGATTCGACACTGGCTATTGCAATTGCGGAAGTTATCGCAGGCTTAGAGAAGCCGAATGAATTTGTTCGCTTGGTCTTATCGGGCCGTCGGCGCAATATACAGACCCCAACCGAGCGAGTTGATGTAAAGCCAGTGTTGATAAAGGACGCGATTAAATATCAGCTTTCGCAAAGTGATGGCCGCGCAATGACGACGAAAAACTATGACCTCTCAGAGTTCATTGCCTTAAATCTACTGGAAGCCGGTTTCGCAAATATTTTGCTGGAGATGAAGAACGGTTCAATATCCATTCGTATAACTAAGAAAGGTGAGGCGCTAGTTCACAGAACTAATGAAACCTTTGAAGTCAATCTTTCGCATGATCGCGCCAAAGCAAGGCTGCTTGACCCAAGTGATCCGTTTTTAATTGAGATTGGGATTTCTGATAAGTCCGGCAAAGTGAAGGTTGGCAAGAACGATAAGTATCTGCAAGTTGAAGAATTTTTAAGACTTTTAATACCTTCGCTAGATTCTGCAATTTCTGCTGGGCATATCGCTAAACCGACAGTAGATTCACCTTTATCAATAGTCGATTTAGGTTGTGGGCATGCCTATTTAACTTTTGCCGCACACCAATATTTAATGGAGCAAGGAATTCCGGTGAAGGTAGTCGGGATAGATGTGCGTGAGAGCGCACGTCTTCGAAATAATCAGATCGCTGAAAAGTTAGGTATCTCAAAGAGCATCACCTTCTTTGCTGAAGAGATTTCACAGACCACCTTAAAATCAGCCGATGTTGTGATTGCACTGCACGCTTGCGATACAGCAACAGATGATGCGATCGCTTGGGCGATAGGTGCTGATGCCAAATTAGCTTTAATTGCACCTTGTTGTCATCACGATATTCAAGCCCAGATGAATGAGATCCCAGAACCCTGGCAGATCATCTCTCGAAACGGAATTATGAAAGAGCGGCTCGGTGATTTAATTACCGATGCTCTG
>Ga0209550_10002156_pt1 | contig 18957 bp, 20 predicted proteins | sample LauGreSuBDMM15SN_2_FD_187567 | JGI IMG/M metagenome (GOLD analysis project Ga0209550, IMG submission 187567) | Freshwater lake microbial communities from Lake Michigan, USA - Su13.BD.MM15.SN (SPAdes) (version 5) | ecosystem: Environmental > Aquatic > Freshwater > Lake | place: Lake Michigan...
GTGACTTCAACTCCGGCAGTATGGCCAACTTCGGGGTGACCAGGTGTTGCTGAATTCCACTGACGGAACAACCGAAGGTCAGATATTTCTAATCCGTATCCGGACAGGAACAACATCGCGTATTGCAAGATTGAAGCATGACCGTTTGAAAGAATCAAACGATCGCGATCAATGAAATCCGCCGTTGTGGGGTCGTGCTTTAAAATACGGCTGTACAAAACATGCGCAAGTGGCGCAAGTGCCATCGCTGTTCCTTGGTGACCGCTGTTCGCGGCCAGGGGCGCATCCATCGCAATTCCTCGAATAATCGAAATAGCGAGGGCGTCTTGTTCGGGGCTTAATTGTGTAGGCACCTCATGATGGTAATCGGCGCCAGGCTTTGAGAACGGAAAGGTCGGTATCGAGAGCGAGAAGATCTGCCATCTGGCCACGTCGGATGCGCCCAATTTCAGACAAACCAACTAGGTCAGCAGGAATTGACGTGGCGCTGGCAAGAGCCGACTCGAGGGACACATCACATTCACGAACTACTCGTTGCACACATTCAACTAATGGTGTGCATGACCCAGCGAGAGTGTCGTCGAGGAGTCGCGGTGCACCATTTCGAATCTCAACTCCAGGTCGAGGTCCTGATGATGTTTCCCAAGAGACGGAATCTGAAACTAAACAGATTCGGGTACCCGCAGCCCGAAAGGCGAGAGCCATAGCGTCTGCGTGCACATGGACTCCGTCGGCTATCAGGCCGCACGAGACCCGTTCGTCATTCAATGCCCACATCGCAAGACCCGGGTCACGGTGATGAACTCCACTCATTCCGTTGAACAAGTGAGTAACCATCGTTGCGCCAGCATTGACAGCATTCTCGAACTGAATTTTTGTTGGTCTTGAGTGTCCGAGCGACACCGTGATGTTGCGTTCGCGTAATAACCGAACTGCGGGGATGACATCAATTTGTTCGGGAGCAACAGTTACTAGGCGAACAGAAGGCACTAAACGAGAAAGCCAATCTGAATCACAAGCAATGATGTGCTTGACCGGGTGAGCGCCTGGGGCAGCACCGAGAAATGGACCCTCTACGTGTATTCCCGCAAAACCTTGGACATGACCTAATTGGAAGGATTCGTGGAGTGAGACCAAGGAAGCAGACATTTTTTCGAGAGGAGCTGTCACTATGGTTCCCAACCAACTGGTTGTTCCTCGTTCGAGCAACCACTGATCAAGTCGCGTTAGATCTTCAGTAGATGCATTTGCTACATGAACGTTTTCAAAGCCGTTCATTTGAATATCTACGAAACCGGGACACACCAATGGGTACTCAGAGACTCCGACATGCTCGTCAATTGATTCAACGATTCCATTATCTGAGAGGACTAGTCGACGTGGCCCGTGAAGCACTACTCCATCAAAAAATTTGTTACAGGTGATCTCGCGTGACACATCAAAAATGTAGTTGGCTTTTTAGTTGAACGAGGCCTTCGCCGTTGCCGTCAGACGAATATCTGAAAAACGTACCTTTGCCAAACGCAAAATAGTGAGAGTTCTGATTACCCACCAACCCGGATCTATTTGACCCCACTTGTGAGATAGTCGTGGAGACGATGGGGCAGCATGATGATTGTTGTGCAGACCCTCACCCATAGTGAGAAAGGCCAGCCACTGGAGATTGGTGGCGCGATTGTCATACGGGCGGCGTCCAAAATGATGGCCCAAGGCATTGACCGCCGCATTGCCGGCCAGATAAATGTTCGCATGCAAGAACGCTGCAAGAAGGCCGGTCCATGGTCCAAGAACAATCATCAAGATTGCAACTCCTGAGAGCAGGCCCGTTTTGTTGTGGCCAAAAAAGAGGGTGTCCCAGCGATCGTCCGGCAAATCTTTTGCATAACGTTCAATCGTTGAGGGGTCAAGGACAGACGCTCTATACAAAGCAACGTTCTTTGTCTGCACAGTTTTCCATCCAAGAAGGACAGGAGAGTGCGGGTCGCCTTCGATATCGGTATAGGCGTGGTGTTTTCTGTGTACAGCAACCCACTCCTTTGGCTTTATGCCAGTTGAAAGCCACAACACGGCGCGAAAAACAAGCGCGATTGAGGGCTTGAGAGTCAGAGCGCGATGACTGAGAGCTCTGTGGAGGTACACGGTTGTGCATGTATTGGCGGCGGTGCTCACCACTACTGCAACGAGGAAAGCTGTCAGGACACTGGAGAAAATAGAACTCATGGCGAAACACTAACGGGCTACCTACTGGTAGGTAGGCCAGAAGAGACGGTATGTTACAAGTGTGTCCGATGTAACAGAAGAGAGCAGTTCTAAATCCACCAGAGAACTAATCCTTGACGAGGCCTTGCACTGTTTCGCTGACCGCGGGTATGAGGGAACATCTCTGAACGACATAGCAGCAGGGGTGGGCATTAGACGACCCAGTTTGCTCCACCATTTTCCTAGCAAGGAAGCTCTCTACACCGACGTCTTCGAGATGCTTTTATCCGAATGGCTTGAAGGTCTCGAATTTGCCATGGCTTCGCCAGCATCGGGATGGGACAAAGCTGAACTCGTCATTCGCGCCGGATTCGATTTATTTGCCCGCACTCCTGACTACGTGCGCATTATGCGACGTGAAGCGCTTGACAGCGGTGTGCACGTTGGTGTTGATCTCTCAGGTTTCTTGCGACCGCTATTCGATAGTGCTTGTGCCTATTTCACCTCGGAGATGGACGCCGGACACTTTCGTCGTCATAATTCTCAACACCTCATCATTACGGGGTATGGCGCTATCTTGACGTACTTTTCTGATGCACCGTTCATTGACGAACTTTTTAATGACGCGGCACTTACTCCGGAGAATGTACGTGACCATTGTGATCATGTTGTTGCGTTCTTTCGCGCCGCTCTCGTCGCTTAGACCAGACTTGCCACATCCGATACTGTTGAGTCATGTCTTCATGGGTTAACAACGGTCGTACTATCGGTTATTCGTCGGAGGGCTCAGGAACGCCAATTCTTGCCTTTCATGGCACCACTCAATCTGCCAATGCCTGGGCGCAAGTGCAACAAGCATGTTCAGCCACCCTTCAATGGGTCACCTTCGAATTTCCAGGATCTGGTGAATCCGATATGCCAACAGAGCCAATCGATCTTGACGTCGTAGTTGCCGATGCGGTTGCATTAATGAATCACCTAGGTCACCATCGTTTTCACGTCATCGGTTACTCACTCGGTGCGGTCGCAGCGTTGCAATGCGCAGCAAACTTTCCGGCTTCTGTAATAACGATTACTTCTTTGTGTGGTTGGGCTAAGACAGACGCACGTATGAAAGTCACTTTTGATCTGTGGCGTCGATTGATTGCAATCGATCGAGAACTATTCATGCGTTACGCACTCGCTGACGGTTACACGGCTGCTGCTCTAGAGGTTCTGGAACCAATGATTGATGCTGTAGTCGCGTTGGCGGGAACAGCAGTACAACCTGGGTCTGACGCACAACTTGAACTGGATATTCGTATTGATATCGAAAGCAGCTTGACTCGCATTACGGCACCGTGCCTCGTCATAGGCGGCATCGAAGACAGATGGGTCGACATCTCTAATTCACGACACATTGCCACCACGGTTTCCGGGGCAACGCTTGTAGAACTGCCTGCTGGACACCTAGTAATTGGAGAATTATCAGCAGAAATTGCGTCGGCACTGTCAGCCCACGTGGCATAGACACCCTGCAGGGTGCGAGCAGCCCTCTTTCCCTGGCTTTACTGACTACCGTATGTAGTCGTGTCATCTGAGCAAACTTCCACCCTGTCTGAATCCGATTCAAAGCTGTTGCTGGCGACCTACAACATTCCATTTGCACCTGAAAAGAAAACTGGTTCGGTTGGGGAAGCGGTTGCAGCAGCGGAGCAACTTGGTTATCCCGTTGTTGTGAAACTTGGCGGGGACAATATTGCCCACAAGACAGAGCGCGGACTTGTACGTTTGCGTCTGAACAATGCTGATGCTGTTTCAGAAGCAGCGACGAGTCTCTTAGCGGCCGCTACCACTGCTGATGGTGATGTTCACTTGTTGGTCGCTCCGATGATCAGTGGAACGCGAGAGTTGATTGCCGGGATGCTCGTTGACCCGCAGTTTGGGCCCACTGTGATGCTTGGTATCGGGGGCGTTATGGCTGAAGTGATCGCAGATGTTGCCTTTCGCCCTGCGCCTGTTGATGAGGCTGGTGCTGCATCCATGATTGATTCTTTGCGAATGCAGGGACTGCTCGAAGCATTTCGTGGAGAACCAGCAGTGAACAGAAGCCAATTGATTTCAGCGATCGTAGGGCTTTCACGAGTTGCCATGGAACGTGACGACATTGTGTCAGTCGACGTCAATCCGCTCATCGTGAGAGAAAATGGGGATGTAGTTGCCGTAGATGCCTTGGTAGAGATGGGCCAACGAAATGTCTCCATGGTCTCGACACGTGTTCCCTACACCGATGCACAGTTTCGTGCACTTTTCGAACCACGCGGAGTATTGGTGGCAGGAGCATCAACACATCCAGGAAAATTCGGATTTGTTTCTCTACACAATATTTTGGCGAGCGGATTCGCAGGCGGTGTATACGGCACCAATTTGCAAGGTGAAGAAGTTCTTGGCATACAAACAGTCGCTGATATTGATTCATTACCCGACAACGCAATAGACCTTGTGTTCGTGTGCACTCCAGCATCTGCAAATCCTGACTTACTTCGGGCATGTGCACGAAAGGGTATCGGTGCTGCTTTTCTTACCTCTGCGGGATATGGCGAAGCAGGCGAAGAGGGAATTCGACTTGAAGCCGAACTGGTTGCTCTCGCTGACGAATTGGGAATACTTCTTGCAGGTCCAAACGGCCAGGGAGTGGTGTCGACACCAGCACAACTGTGTGCGCAGATTGTTGCTCCGTATCCACCTGCAGGAACCATTGCTGTCGCTAGTCAAAGCGGAAACTTCGTCTCAAGTTTCTTGAACTACGCGCGGCAAACCGGTGTAGGAATCAGTCGTGCAGTGTCAGCTGGAAATGCAGCAGCACTTGGTGTCGCTGATCTAGTTGAATGGTACGGAACAGACCCCGAGACCACAGTTGCGCTGACATATGTTGAAGGCATCAGCGATGGTCGAGGTTTGATGGAGCGTCTCGCGCGGGTGGCTGTTCAAAAGCCAGTTGTTCTTATCAAGGGTGGTGCAACCGACAAGGGAGCTCGTGCAGCAGCGAGTCACACAGGGGCACTTGCAGCCAATGATGCGATATTCGATGGCGCATGCAAAGCCGGTGGAATCACACGTGCCGCAAATGTGGAGGAAGCGTTTGAAGCGGCTGCCACCTTTGCCACACAACCACTTCCACTTGGACCAAATGTTGTGGTGCTAACGACTGCAGGAGGCTGGGGGGTTGTAACAAGCGACGCCATTGCTAACGATGGATCGATGCAATTAATGGCATTGCCTGAAGATTTACTCGCTCAGATTGATACCAAGTTGCCACCACGCTGGAGTCGAAATAATCCCATCGACTGCGCAGGAGGCGAGACGCGTGACACTATTCCCGAAGTAATGGCAATGATCGCAGAGCACAAAGATGTTGATGCAATTATTTACCTTGGTTTGGGTATTCAAGCCAACCAAGCTCGATTAATGCGAGAGGGTCGATTCCATCCAGATCATGGTCTTGATCGCATAGTGGAGTATCACGAACGACAAGACGCACGCTTTGCCCAGGCAGCTCATGATCTGTCAGTTGCTACAGGAAAGCCAATTCTGCTTGCGACAGAGTTAGCAGTAGCTGACCCAAATAACTCTGGCGTTCGAACTGTTCGCGAAACTGGCCGGATGTGTTACGCCAGTGGTAATCGCGCTGCGGTAGCACTTGGACATCTCTATCGATATGCGGTTCACACAGGTGTCGCGCGCAAGTAGTGGCTTTGGCACACGATCGAGGCAGTCCGCGAACCCTCTTCGCACGATCAGCGTTCTGGCGATAGTTGGTCTGTTGGTCCTCGGGGGACTGTACGTGACCTTGTCACGCACTGCGGCACGAGTGACACATCGAAACGAACGTGCCGTTGCAACCGTCCCACGAGTGGCCCTGCTTTCAGCGCGCAGAGCACCGAACACACTGTCTGTCATCACTCGTACAGGCAAAGTATCTAGAGCTTTCATGAATATCGTCTCGGACTTTCCCGCACAGAGTTGCGTAACTGTTGAATGGATGGGCATTCGTCTTGGCTCTGTTAATCCGACAAAAGCGTTGATTCCCGCTTCGTCTACAAAGTTAATTACAGCGGCAGTAGCACTAGAGGTGTTGAAGCCCGAATTTACATATACAACGAAGGTGCATGGGTCGTTAGATGCAACCGGATCAGTGGCTGATTTATTTTTTGTCGGAGGGGGAGACCCACTAATCGTTCGCAATGAATATGTGGCTTCAGAAAAATATCCCACCACGTCGGGCACTTCTTTGGAGAAGTTGGCTGATTCTCTCTTCGCTGCAGGATTGCGACGAGTTGCAGGTTCAGTTGTCGGTGTCGACACGCGATATGACGATCAGAGATTTGTTGACGTCTGGCCTCGAGAATTTCACTTCACGGAAGCAGGCCCTCTTGGTTCTCTTGTTGTTGACGATGGTGTTGTTCTTGGTCAAATAACTAAGCCAGATGATCCGGCAGTTGCTGCCGCAACTGAGTTACAAAACCTTTTGAACGCAAGGGGGGTGTTATTCGGCGGGGTACCGCGCCACGATGTGCTGCCTGCTGGAATTCCTGAACTCGCGTCTATTCAATCTGCGCCACTCACTGCAATCATTCAAGAGATGATGGTTAACAGCGATAACAACACCGCTGAACTATTGCTGAAAGAAATCGGTTTTGCATCCAAGGGGATAGGTTCAACCGCTGCAGGTCTTGCCGCTGCGAAGGATCAACTAGCGAAATGGAAACTCGATAAGGAAGTTCTGTTGTTTGATGGTTCAGGCCTCGCATCAGACGGGCGTATTTCTTGTGACGTATTTATGTCGCTTCTTAATTCCTTTTCAGCTTCGATGCCCGGCTTAATGGCAATCGCAGGGGAAACAGGGACCATACGAGACACCTTTGATGGGACACCAGTGGCAGGAAAGCTCCGCGCCAAGACAGGGACTCTCAACGGAGTAAAAGCACTTGTTGGGTATCTGCCCGTCACAAACTCTGATCCAGTGATTTTCTCTATGTTGATGAACAAGTCGGGGATAGATAATCAGAGCTCATATCGCCCCATCTGGTACTCCTTGGCTGACGTGCTGAATAGAGCCTCTGTCTCGCCTTCAGTAGAGCAATTAACGCCATAAATCAGCCTGTGGATATCTCCATGCAGGTGCCGTAGAATATTAAGCCCATGGACTCCTCTCGTATCTCTCCTAGACCCGCTAGGGGTCCCGTCGACCAAGTGGGAGACCTTGTTGACTCTGTGAAGCAATACGCACGACAAGAAACGCTTGAACCCATCAAAGGAGCCATCCGATGGGTCGCAGCGGGGTCAGTAGCGGCTTTGTGTCTTGGTCTCGCTCTTGTTTTTGCTGCGCTAGGCGTGTTGCGTCTCAGCCAAGATCTCGGCGGCACAGTCCTTGATGGTTCGTGGTCATTTCTCCACTACCTCATTACGTTGTGTGTTGTGGCTGTTCTTGTAGTTGTTATATTTTCGCGCGTCTCGCGACGCAGCCTCGCAAAGGATTATTAACCATGGCTGACAACACTCGTATCTCTCGTGACGATCTTGAGTCAAAGTTTCGAGCACTACAAGCAGACATTCAAGGTCGTGCAGCAGATAAAAAGCAATCTGCGATAGCTATAGGTTCTGCGGTCGCCACAATCGTTGTGATTCTTGCGTACCTTTTGGGTCGTCGCAAAGGCCGTCGTCGCGCATCTCGCGTTGAATTCCGCCGGTTTTAGTCTTTATGCGCACAATTGTTCGATTCATCGGACGTCGTATATTTCTTAGTCAGTCCAAAAGATTTCGTTTTATCAGTCGACTTGTAACAGTCATTGGAATTGCCCGACTGTTTTCGCGTGCAGTCACGCCAATACGGAGAATTGTTCTCGCCCGAGATGAGACGATGGAAGTTCGAATTACCAAGACTGGACAACGCGCCTAATGAGCGGAGTATTTGCTGAAGGTGAAAAAGCCCTATTTATTGACTCTAAGCAACGTCGTTATCTCATTCAACTCAACAAAGAAGGGGAGTTCCACAGCCATGCCGGGTTCGTCGCCCACACTTCGGTGATTGGAACGCTTCCTGGACAACCTGTCGAATCAACCAAAGGTTCTAAGTACATTGTTTTGCGACCAACGCTCGAAGACTTTGTCATCGAGATGCCGCGAGGTGCTCAAGTCATCTATCCAAAAGATTTGGCGCCAATGTGCATGATCGGCGATATCTATCCAGGAGCACGAGTATTTGAAACTGGCGTAGGTTCCGGAGCATTGTCGATGACGATGTTGCGCTACGGAGCACACATTACGGGACTTGAGTTGCGTGAGGATTTCATGAATCGTGCACGGGCCAACGTGCGATCTTTTCTAGGCGAAGAAGCGTTGTCTAGATACAACGTTTCGTTAGGTGATAGCTACGAAACAACATTGGAGGGTTCATTCGATCGAGTCATGCTTGATCTGCCCGAGCCATGGCAAGTCGTACCCCGCGTTCAACATGTTTTAGAAGCAGGGGGGCTTTTGGTGGCGTACACCCCATCAATTACCCAAGCGGTGCAAGTGCGCGAGTCAATGGGTAAGGGATGGGTAGATCAGCGCACCCTTGAGGTTCTTCATCGCACATGGCACATTGAAGGAATGGCCGTACGTCCCGACCATCGAATGGTGGCTCACACAGCATTTCTCACTGTGGGGCGCTGGATTGGTTCGAACTCTTAGGGTTCAATAAAGATGCATTCGCCGGGGCATTCCTCGGCAGATTCAACAACAGCATCAATCATCTTGTCGTCGAAATTAGCGAGGCCTTCTGCGCCCTCAGCATTGCCTTTGGCTTTTGCGAACACTTTGTCGCCTTCGCGAACATAAGCAAGTCCGTCATCAAGAAGCGTAAAAACGTCTGGTGCAATTTCTTCGCACAGGCCATCGCCAGTGCAGAGGTCTTGATCAATCCATACCTTCATTTAGGGGGTCCCTTCTCATGAGCCGCAAGACGGCGCAATGCCCCCAATCGGGGACAACTATTAGCCTACACACCCGATCCCTAGGTCGCCTCGTCTAAGAATCTGAACTCTCTCGTGAATTTCAACCCAGTGAAGGGCAGGCCGCCGACAACGGTGACGAGTAGCGTGTACTCGTCATGACGGAGCCGACCATTTCCACTGATGCACCTGAGTCGCATCCGGTAACAAAGGCCCTTCGCGATTGGTTTTTGGTCGTTGTCCTGGCACTGGGCGCGGCATTACTTGTCCGCGTCTACGTACTACAGCAGTTTTACATCAGTGGACCCTCAATGGAGACGACCTTGTTCGGCAATAACCGAGTGCTTGTGAATAAATTGAGCTATCGGCTGCACGATATACGTCGGGGAGATGTCGTTGTCTTTGATCGGGTGACCACTAGCGACGGTTCTGTTTCTCACGATGACCTCATCAAACGGGTTATTGCCCTAGCAGGTGACACCATAGAGATAAAGAACTGCGTCGTCATTGTTAATTCGAAACCCACAGTTGAGCCTTATCTTGATAAAGACGTTCTTGAAATAACGGATCCAGTCAATAGATGCCGTGTCGCAAACATGCCAGTTCAGACAGTGGCTACAAAGAAGATTTTCGTAATGGGCGACAACCGCTCTGAATCATTCGATAGCAGAAGTTTTGGACCCATATCGGAGAGTTTGATCGTTGGTCGAGCTTTCGCAATCGTGTGGCCGTTTCATCGAATTTCGACACTGTAAGTACTACGTTCGAGGAATAAATCCGACTTCCTTCTCATATGTTTCAACCATGGTGTCGACATGGTCGCTAAAAACAGCGTCTAAACCCATTCGAAGCGAAGATGACAAGACATAGTTGTATTGACAGTCCCATCCGAAAGCGAACATCCCAAATTTGTGGACCAAAGTTGTCGATCCGCCGGTCCAATCAGTGTGATGCATATTCAAGCAATCAACTCCGTTTGACGAAAGCTTGGCACATCGCATCTCGAGGCCTTCTTTGATTCGAGAGAGGCGAGTAGAGTCCACCAGCCGTACGTTGGGCAGCAGGGAACGTTGTGCAATTACTACAGCACTCGAATAATGACATAACCATAAACGTGATTCGTCAAATCCGCTATTTCGTGCCGTCTCGGCTGTCCTCGCAAAACTTTGTTCATCTTTGATGTCGATGCTCAAATCAAAATCCGTCCCACATGTTTCAAACAACGAATCAAGAGTTGGAATGTGCGCGGGCAAGTCAGCGAGACGCAGGGCAGATATCGGCCGGCTTCTCGCAAATTTTTTCACAACGCCGTCATGGTCAAGAACAACATGACCATCTGCGGTAGTCCAGGCGTCGCTTTCGAGCCCATTGGCACCTAGCCGCAACGCAAGTGTGAAAGCCCCAAGAGTGTTCTCGGGTGCATGGGCCATTCCGCCTCTGTGGGCGAAGGCAATTGGGTCTGATCTGAGAGAAGCAATGCGTTGTTGCACCCCCCAACACTAGGTGCCTCGTTCTATGCTTAGCGTGTGTTCAATATGTCTGGCAGTGAGATTATTTTTCTGCTTGTTGCAGGCCTCGTCGTTTTGGGACCCGAACGGCTTCCGGGCGTTATCCGCCGAGGCGGCAAAATGTATGGTGATCTTCGGCGAGCAGCTAGCGGATACGAAAAAGAGTTTCGGCAGACATTTGCAGAACCCATTAACGAACTGAAATCAACTGCTGATCAGATGCGTCAGGGTTTCGGACTTGTTGACACGGAGCCATCACCCCCCATGCGCCCAGAGCAGGCCACATATCCGAAGCCCGATTTTTCTACGCCACAGGTAGAGCCTCCGATTACAAATACTGACGATGAGTGAAATCTCGGCCGAGCCAGTCGAAGCAATGTCCATGATGGACCACTTGCGAGAATTACGCATGCGTCTAGTACGCAGCGCTCTCGCAATTGGCGTTTCTACCCTGGTTCTTCTTGCGTTCTATGACCAATTGAAGAATCTGTTGACTCGGCCCTACACAAATCTCTGCTCACGTCGTCCAGATTTTGAGTGCGATGGATCTCTATTTTCTCTAGGACCTCTTGATGGCTTCTCTGCTCGTATGAGGGTCTGCCTGTATGGAGGTCTTGTTCTCGCACTTCCGATAATTCTTTGGCAAATTTGGAGATTCATTGTTCCGGCCTTGTCTAAGCGGGAGAAGAACTATGCGGTCCCATTTATTGCTTCTTCAGTTGTACTTTTTTCGTTTGGTTGCTACTTGGCTTATTGGACTCTTGACAAAGCACTTGAATTTCTCATCTCTTGGTCGGGTAGCGATGTCACACAGGCGTACCAAGTCACGAAGTACATCAATCTCGTCGTCATGATGATGTTGGCCTTCGGCGTGGCGTTTCTCAGTCCTGTCCTTCTTGTTTTCCTCCAACTAGTGTCAGCCGTTACTCCGAAAACATTGATTAAGCAATGGCGATACGCCGTCATGGGTGTGTTCGTAGCATCCGCTGCGATTACACCATCAGGGGACCCGATCAGCATGTTGGCATTGGCGATTCCGCTAACAATTCTTTACCTCATCGCAGTCCTCATTGGCTGGTTGTTAACACGACGAAGGACTGCGTAGCTCTGTGTCTGACCTGAGAGAGACTTTTCTTCAATCTTTAAATTACGCACCGGACGTTTTCCAAGTTAAGGCAATGAATTCGATAGATGCAGACGCATCTGTCCTTGTCGCGGCCCCAACTGGATCTGGCAAGACTCTCATTGCAGAATACGCAATAGCACGAGCACGCTCTTTAGGCCTGCGAGCGTTCTACACAACTCCAATCAAGGCTTTGTCCAACCAAAAATACAGAGACTTGCAAAATTTGTATGGTGCACACAAGGTTGGTCTTGTCACCGGGGATAATGCAGTCAATGCAGAGGCGCCAGTAGTGGTCATGACTACAGAAGTTTTGCGAAATATGATTTACTCGCAGTCCAGTCGACTAGATGATTTGGGTGTCGTAATTCTTGATGAGGTTCACTATCTTCAAGATGCATATCGCGGCCCTGTGTGGGAAGAGGTGATTATTCAACTCGACCCAGAGGTGCAGTTAGTTTGCTTGTCAGCCACTGTGTCCAACGCTGACGAAGTAGGTGATTGGCTCTCAACGGTACGCGGAAGAACGGATGTTGTGGTTGAGACCACCCGTCCCATTGAACTTGTCAACCACTTTGCACTGTTCGACAATGCATCTAAACAATGCGAGATGTTTGAAACGGTAGTCGCGGGCGAACCCAACCGTCATGTTCAACGACTTCTATCTAACGCCACTCAGGTTCGAGGTAGGTCTGGCCACAACGGCGGCAAGAAGCCACGCCGATTTTCTTCACCAACTCGTCCGGAAATAGTGGAGCTTCTCGAAGACCAGTCCATGTTGCCAGCCATAGTATTTATTTTTAGTCGAGCCCAGTGCGAAGACGCTGTTCATTCGTGTATGAATGCTGGCATGGTGTTGACTTCTCTAGAGGAGGAGACGCAAATACGAGAAATCGTTGAGCGACATTGCGAAAATCTCACCGCGGACGACAAAGACGCATTGCAGTACCACAACTTCATTGATGATGTTGCCAGCGGCATCTCTTGTCATCACGCCGGAATGATTCCCATGTTTAAGGAAGCTGTTGAAGAATGTTTCGTTCAAGGATTGGTCAAGGTTGTCTTTGCGACAGAAACTCTCGCAGTCGGAATCAACATGCCAGCGCGGGCGGTAGTGATTGAAAAGCTCACGAAATATACGGGAGAGCATCACCAGTTGCTGAAGGCTTCTGAGTTCACGCAACTGACTGGTCGTGCAGGTCGTCGTGGATTGGATGACATTGGGCATGCAATTTCATTATGGAATCCGTTCGTGGACTTTGACCAGGTAGTCGGTCTAGCCCTGAGCCGGAGCTTTCGTTTGTCCTCGGCCTTTCGACCGACCTTTAACATGGCAGTAAATATGGTTCGGAATCGATCCCTCGATGGCGCACACCATATTTTGAATCTGTCATTCGCCCAATTTCAAGCCGACAAAGACGTTGTAACTTCCGAAGCATCTCTCGACGGTCGCAAACGAGAACTTGTGTTGCTTGAAAAGGCACTGGCTGAAAGGGATTTTGGGCAAGAGAACATCACATCGTCAGACCAGATGGCATCTTCTGTTGAAGCAGAAATAGCGCTTCGGTCATTACGACCTGGCGACATTGTCATGTTCGACGCCTCCAACATCAGGGGACGTGGCTTAATTATTAGTACAGCGGCAAGACGTTCAGGTATTCGACTCACCGTTGTCACACCAAGTCGCAAGATTCTTGATGTCATGGCGAAGGATTTGCGATCTCTTCCACTCAAGGCGGGTCAGGCCGATCTGCCGGTGCCATTTGAACCTGCGCGTACGGAATTTATTCGCGAGTCGGCTGCACGACTTGTGAAAGCGAAGATAGACGAGACAATGGGCAGAGCCATGCAAGAGCAGACTGGCGCGCGCGTTGTAGATTCACCTTTGTCACACAAGAGTATCCGCAAGTTACGCAACGAAATTGAACGAATGGAGGAGCGTGGCGGTACGCGTGCTGGTTCAGTGGTCTCTCGTTTTATGGACGTGGTTCACATGCTGGAAGAGATGAACTACATCTCGCAGTGGACCCTGACCGAGAAGGGCGAAACACTCGCGGGCATTTTTCACGAATCTGATTTATTGATTGTGGAAGTGATGAACCGCGGCTTATTCGACAACCTGTCTGTTAATGACCTGGTAGCAGTGTTATCCACGTTGGTGTACGAACCCCGAGGTGGCGATTCAGGCGGTGCACCTCGTTGGCCTAATGAACAAGTGCGTCAAAGATTCAAACGCATCGAACGAGTGAGCGAACAGGTACAGGACATTCAACGCGAGCGAGGTCTGCATCAACATCGAGCACCGAACGGCGGATTGGCATTCGAGACCGCAGCGTGGGCAAGTGGCAAACCCTTGTCAAAAATTCTTGATCCCGATCTCACACCAGGAGATTTCGTTCGCTCAATGCGCCAGCTGATAGACCTCTTGCGCCAAATTGTGACCACGACTTCCAATCCATCACTGCGTGACACTGCTGAATCGGCCACGCGCGCACTTGATCGTGGGGTAGTAGCTGCGGCGTCCGGGGCTTCATCTCGATGATTACACGGGGAGAACTATGGGGAGTGCCGACAACTCGGACTCAGGCAGATGTCGTAGTGCACGGAGATCTTGAACTTGCGTCTAGTTCGACCGATAATCGTCTCATCCTTAATGGTGGTGATATCGCACACAGCCTCGGAGATCCACAAGCACCGGCAATTGGGGCCAGTTGCACGGAGGTGCCAATAGATGCGTTACGCCTAGTGATCACACTGACCAATGGATCAACCATCAGTCAAATTGCGGCGTCGCATGTAATGATCGGGCATTGGTTACGAGGCCGTTTGATCTGTGTATCCAATAGCGGTTTTATAGGAACCAAGAATGTCTCACCTCGCGCCCACCCGAACGATGGACTATTTGATGTTTTGACCCTGCATTCTTCAATGGGTATCCAACAGCGATTTCGTGCACGTCAAAAATCAGTTCTCGGCACACACACGCCGCACCCACTGGTCGAAACTAGTCGAGCTCGCACTATTGAATTTACGTCGTCCTCTCGATCTGAGAATCTATGCGTGGACGGACGTCGGATTCGATTATGGACCGCCATACAAATAGAAATTGTGCCGGATTACTGGAGACTGCTCGTCTAGCCATCTACGGTGGGGATATGCAATCTTGGATACTGAATGACTCGCCTGGAACCTACGTGTGGGGCGAGATCGCCACGCCAGAACCAGAAGAGAACGAAGTACGCATACGTGTTGTAGCAAGTGCGCTCAACCATATGGATTTGTGGGTGACTCGCGGAATGCCAAAGCCACCGCTTCCACACGTTCCGGGTTGTGATGTTGCTGGAATAGTTGACGCGATTGGGAGCAAAGTTTCATCTGTTTCTGTCGGAGACGAAGTAGTAGTGAACCCTGGCGTTTCTCCCATCGAAGACATCGTGCGCTACGGCAACAATTCGCCTATGGGGCCTGGTTTCATGATTTGGGGCGAGCATTGTCATGGGGGACATGCAACTTTTGCTATTGCTCCCGACAGAAACGTTCGTCCCCGACCGCAGAGTAGGTCATGGTTCGAAAGCGCTGCATTCCCACTCGCGTATCTCACGGCTTTGCGAATGCTCAATAGGGCTCGTGTTGCACCAGGTGAGACCGTGTTGATTGTCGGCATTGGATCGGGCGTCTCAACAGCGGCGTTGGCGCTTGCAAATTTCATGGGCGCACATGCAATCGTTACAAGCAGAGACGAAATCAAGCGTTCACAAGCATTACAAATGGGAGCCGTTGCGGCAATCGATTCAGCGGATGCAAAATGGCCAGTGCAGGCGAATGTAGTTATAGAAAGTGTCGGCCCTGCGACATGGGATAAATCCGTTCGATCATTAGCCCCAGGTGGGCGCATGGTGGTGTGTGGAGGAACGTCTGGGTCCACCGCCGAAATCAATATTCCGCGACTTTTTTTTAAACAATACGAAATCATCGGTTCTTCTATGGGGAGTTACGAAGAGTTTGAACAACTCCTAGCAATCATCGACAACGGATTACCGATTGCGATCGACAATGTGTACCCGCTACAGCAATACGAGGCGGCACTATCTCGGCTCGAACGTGGAGAACAACTCGGAAAGATTGTTCTTGATCACGGAGTGACACCGTGAATTTTTCAGACGTCGAAGGACTAAAGGCTCAAGCATGTTCTCTGATTGACAAGAATGCTGAAACTTTGATCAATGTCAGCCATGAAATTCATGATCATCCTGAGGAAAACTACGAAGAAGTTTTCGCATCAGAATTATTGACTCGAACTGCAAATGGTCTGGGTATGCCAGTAGAACTGGGGGCATTTGATTGTGCGACTGGGTTTTCTGGCGATGTTGGATCCGGACCGACTGTCTGCATCATGAGCGAATATGACGCGTTGCCCGACATCGGTCACGGTTGCGGACATAACGTCATCGCAGCCGCAGGTCTGGGAGCAGCCATTGCACTTGCATCAATTGCAAAGGCCTCAGGCGGTCGCGTTCGATACTTGGGCACGCCGGCAGAAGAAGGGGGCGGTGGAAAGATTTTGATGGCTCGCAATGGTGCGCTTGCGGGAGTTGACCTGGCCATGATGGTGCACCCGGCCGACGCAGATTTGGCAACTATCGACGCCATAGCCCTGCAACAACTACTTGTGGAATACACCGGACAAGAATCCCATGCAGCTGCTGCTCCGCATTTAGGTCGCAACGCCCTCGATGCAGCAGTACTTGGATACATGGCAGTCGCCACCCTGCGACAGCACATTTTACCCACGGAACGCATTCACGGAATCTTCCTGAAGTCAGGGGAGAAGCCAAACATTGTTCCTCGTGAGGCTTCAAGCGAATGGTATGTCCGATCGGACAACGTCACGTCCCTCGCAGCTCTCAAACCGCGCGTTCTTGCATCTCTCGAATCCGGAGCGCATGCATGCGGATGTTCTGTTTCACATCAATGGATTGGTACGCCGTACGCCGACATGGTGACAAACGACACCATGGGAACAATGTACGCACACAATGCACTCACCCTTGGTCGCACTGTCACTGATCCACGACATGGTGGACACAGAGTTGTCGGCAGCACAGATATGGGGAATGTGAGCCACTTAGTACCGTCAATCCATCCAATGATTGCGTCTGCTCCAGCAGGAATATCAATTCACACGAAACAATTTGCTGAATTTGCTCGGTCACCGATGGCCGACAAAGCGGTCCTGGACGGCGCTAAAGCAATGGCCATGACCGCCATCGATTTTTGGACATCTTCCGAGCGTCAAGAAGCAGTCGTTGCAGAGTTTCGAACAGCTAATCCCGACCAAAACGTGCTGTAGCGGTATCCCTCTTCAACCTGCACCTGACTCCTAGGCTCAAATGTCGTGAGTGTGTATGTCCCCGAGGAATTTTCAGACGCAGAATCAGACATTCTGCGTCGCTATTTTACAAATCTAGACCTTCCAGTTTTTGCGTTGGTCAATTTGCCAGAGGTTGTAAAAGGAGCTCTGTTTGCGCGTTACAGCCGTAGTCCGCGCAGCCTGCGCCGACTTTTTCTCGATGAGTTTGTAAACGATCTTGATATTGACGGAGACAAAGCTGTCGATGCCACAGTTGGAGTAGACCGAGCAGAGACGTTGTACGAAAAGGTGTTCGTCGAGTACGGCGACGACTCAGTGGCACAACTTGGTGGAGTTCACCTTGCGTGTGAACAGGCTTCAAATATCTTGACAAAGATTCTTGAGTGGGGGCGCTTAATGAGTTACCTCGAGCAGAGCACTCGGTACATCGCCTATGACGACAGACTCGGCGGGCGCTATCGCTATTACCGCGACCCTGACATCTTGGAAGGCCGGTTTGGAACGCGTTATGTCGGCGATATGGATCGAATGTTTGATTCGTATAGCCAGCTTGCTGAACTAGTAACCAACCACGTTCGGTCGACCGTTGTTAAGGGTCCGAAAGATAGTGACTTCGTGTATCGACAAGCCACCCGTGCCAAAGCACTTGATGCGGTGCGCGGTTTATTGCCAGCATCCTCACTTTCAAATGTCGGAATCTACGGAAGCGGACAGGGTTACGAACAACTCTTGCTACGCATGCGTGCACACCCCCTTCCGGAAGCGCGTTATTACGCAGACATGATGCTCGTCGAGTTACGCAAAGTTATTCCTTCATTCTTGAGGCGTGTTGACGTTCCAGAAAGAGGAGTGAAGTGGTCTGATTATCTTTCAACAAACACTGCTGCCATGAGAGACATTGTGGACGCAATCATGGGTGATGACATTGCGACTGACGTAGATGAAGTATCGCTTATCGATTTTGATCCGGACGGCGAGAACAAGTTGGTGGCTGCCGCGTGTTACCAGTACTCACATTTACCTGAGTCTCAAATCCGCATGAAGGTCGAAGCGATGAGCGTGGCAGACAAAACTGACATCCTGAATGCGTACATCGGAAACCGCGACAACCGTCGCCATCGTCCAGGCAGAGCCTTCGAAAGCATTGACTACCGGTTCGATGTGCTCTCTGATTACGGTGCGTTTCGCGACATGCAACGGCATCGTCTACTGACAATTGAGTGGCAGCCTTTGACTCCGTACCACGGCTATTCCCGTCCAGAACTCGTGGATGCAGCTGGCGGCGCCGAATTGTTCGATGAAGTCATGGCCCGTTCATCCTCGTTATATGACGCCCTGGCGGCCGACTATCCGTTCCAGGCTAGTTATGCGGTTTCCATGGCGTATCGAATTCGCTATGTGATGCAGTTCAACGCCCGTGAGGCGATGCACATGCTTGAACTGCGCTCTGGTCCACAAGGCCATCCTTCGTACCGCAGAGTGGCTCTGGAGATGCATAAGCAGATCTCTGAGAAGGCTGGCCATCATGCCGTTGCGGCCGCAATGTCCCACATGACAACTGAGGTACCAGAACTCGAACGACTGGAGTCCGAGAGGCGCCAAGAGTCAAAACGGACCGTTAAGGATCAGTAACAACTGTCGTGACAATCGTCACCGTTTAATGGTATTTTGCGTGCATTCGCCTATTGGCACAGTTTCATGCCTAGTATCCCGCCGCAAGTCATTGCACATATTTAGGAGCACATAGTGGCTAAGAAGAAGATTGAACCAGTTGAAGTTGAG
>Ga0209550_10002157_pt1 | contig 18956 bp, 14 predicted proteins | sample LauGreSuBDMM15SN_2_FD_187567 | JGI IMG/M metagenome (GOLD analysis project Ga0209550, IMG submission 187567) | Freshwater lake microbial communities from Lake Michigan, USA - Su13.BD.MM15.SN (SPAdes) (version 5) | ecosystem: Environmental > Aquatic > Freshwater > Lake | place: Lake Michigan...
GGCTGCAAGAGTATCTGACCGAGCTCACGCGCGATGGGCAGTGGGCATTGGACGATCGGCGCGTGCTGGCGCGGTTCCTCGACGTGCCGCCGCGGTGAAGCACTTTCCGGCGGCCGACATACAACCGCCGGTGAGGCCTTATCTCAGGCTCACACCTGTCCCGGGTGCAAGGCTCCTGATGTACAGTGTACGAGTGTAGTGTACGGGCGCGTGCGTCCGGGCGCGAGCCCGGCCACTGTTGTGCAGCTAGAGATTCTTCGGTCGCGCGCAGTCGCGCGGCCGGAAACGCATGAGTTTTCATGACTACCCCGTACCCGCCGCCAGAGACATGCGAAATACCCGTCCTGAGCCGGTCTGGGACGCGACACGCGAGCTGGAGCTCTCCAGACCGCAGACCCGCGCACGCCCGACGGCGACGCCATCGGCCGCGGCGCGCGGGCGGCACGGCCCCCCGGGGGCCGCCACGACTAAGCCACCTACACAGGCGGCTGCGCCTACACCCTGCACGCGATAATTTACACACTATGTGTACACTATGTGTACACTATGTGTACACTATGTGTGTTTGCATGTGTAAGTTATCGCGTTTCATTGCATACTACTCGTCTTTCAACATGTGGGCACCTACTTACACAGACACCGGTGTGGGCCTATCGTGGAGCGGCGTGGCGGCGTGGGTTGACAAATTCATCGAGACAGAGCTCTGTCCACTTCTCTTCGTCGTTGCGTTTAGGCATCGCGCGCACCTCGTCGTTGTCAGAGTCCAGGTCCGTCGTGGGCAGGTCGAAGTCGTCTGCACGCGCGCAGGCGGTTGCAAGAAACAAGGCGATGAGAAAAAAGCGCAGGGCAAAATTGTGTCACGTTCGGTGAAAAGCACGCACCATGGCCGAGAGACTCTGCCCGCCACTCGTCATCGATGAGATCCAGCAAGGCCGGTGGCTGATGAACGTGGGCGATGAAGCGGCCGTCCTGCATCGGTGGCGCGGGATGTGCTTTCGTCCTGCGCTCGTTCAGGTTCGCTGAGAGGAACACGCGAATGGAGAGTGTGAATGAGAACAGGCGTGAACACCATTACTTTACTTAACTTGGCCTCAGGGGTTCGGTTTCTCGTGTGTCGATCCTGGGATGGGAAGATGGCTGTGTACGCCGAACGATGGTACGATGCGTTCAACGTGTGGCCCCACGCGCTTGCCACACGTGGCAAGAAAACTAGAAAACGTATCTAGAGGCCTATCACCCGTTCGACTGTATCAACCTGGCGGTAATTGAAGATGAGTCAAGAAGTTCAAGTTCAAGTTACTTCATAAACAACAGACAACCTAACGGATCTCAAGCCTATCGTACATGTATGTGCTCTCGAGGCTAGCAGTGGGGGTGAGAGTTCATTTGAACTTGAGTCAAGAATGGGGATAAGAGCAGCGGCCTAGTCGACATTCCAAGTTAGGAAACCGGACGGAACGAACAGACGCTTTTAGAAATGATGCCAATTGACTTGGAACCCTCAACGCCGCAAGCGGGGTCCATCAAGGACTCTCCGGCTCAACCGGAGTCTACGCCGCCGCACGCGCAGGCGGTGGCGGCGGCGGCGCCAGCAGACGACACTCCCCAACCGGAGTCTGCGCCGCCGCACGCGCAGGCGGTGGCGGCGGCGGCGCCAGCAGACGACACTCCCCTAGAGAGTACCACCGCGACTGTCGCCACTCCGGCAGCGCGCCGGCCCGGCATTTTAAGGCCAACCTCGCAGCTGCGGTCATATTTGGCCACATTATCCGAAATAGCGTCGTCTCATGAAGCCGCAAAGCAGCGGACCATGCCGGGAGGACAGCTCATAGCAGTGATGCAGGCGCACACGGTCGCAGGAGTGCCGACAATGGAACAGGGCAGAGGCTCGTATGACTCCGTACTAGACGGGCCAGTCTCGCACGACTCCATGGTGAAAAATGCAACGACGAAGAGGAGTGGAGGCAGCTCTGTTTCGATGAATTTGTCAACCCACGAGCCGGAGATGGCGGCACAGGAGCCGCCGCAAAGGCGATCGACGCTACAGCAAGGTGTACCGGGGCGAAATCGCGATACCCGCGAGTCGTCCTCGCCAATAGATCCCAACGGGCTGCTGGAAGGCGAGGACGCGGCCGAACAGCCTGTGCCGCCATCGCCGCTATTTCATTCTCCGACTCGTGTTCGCGCTGTGGTGACCGTGCGGCACCACCGATTACAAGGGGACATTCTCCGTGAGACGGAGCACACAGAGCATGCCCCCTTGCCAGTTCGGCCTCACCAATGAACATGACGGTCCTCGGCTTTTTCGAACTCTGCGTCGGTGGAAGTGAAAGCTCGCGCGCGGCGAGGATTCATAACGTCGGGCCGCACGCCCCCCGTAAAAAGGCCCGTTACGCTCGACCACGCCAGACGCGCGAACGACGTCGCGTGGAGCGTGGTCGCGGTACATTACATGTACAACTATGTCAAGTGAATAGTAATAAACTTAAAACTAGAGGCGCCGGCCGCCTCTTGGTGGATCTATAACTACGCGACCGGGGCTCGGCCCCGCCGGAAAATTCGGGGTTCTTGAGGTTCCCCTTTCCCCGCGCGCCGCGCCTCGCGGCGCCTCGGACGGCGCACGCCCACGCGCCGCTATGTAAGTATGTATGGTTGTATGAAAAGTGGGATGTGGGTTTCGTTTTCAGCATTCGCGATTCGGGTTCCGGTCGCGGGACCGCCTGCGCCGCGCTGCCCGGACAGCCGGACCCGGGCACGGGGCAAGGCGCGAGGCGGTGCCCGGTGGCGCGCTGCGCCGCTGCGGGGTCCGGCGCCGCGGGGTGTACCGGGTTCGCGTATGTGGATTGTGGTTGACGAACAGTTGCGAGAAATAGGCACACTTCCCTATTAATATGCCTGCACACTACCAGGGTGCAGGGGGACACCCTGTCTCGCTACTTGTAGCTCTAGACCCTCTCGGCTCTATCCAAAACCGCGTGCGGCGGATCAAGACCTTGCGGCACGTACATGGACATTGGTCTTCTTATTTATCGTTCGACGTGTATGTGCTCGTGCAGCGCAGCCTCGGACGCGCCGACCGAAATCTTCTTGCGGTCCGTGAGGATGGCAGCCTGAATCGCCGTCCCGTGAGCGACTGCCTCTTCGGGCGACACGTCGCAGTTGAGATCGCGTCCAAAGGTTTCTCTCAGGAGCGCCCGTAGGCGAGCCATTCGGGAGGTACCACCGACCAGCACGAGCTCGTCGACGTCCTCGACGCCCATCTCGACGCGCGCGAGCACGTCGCGCACCGGCTGGAGCGCACGCTGCAGCAACGGCTGCACGAGCGCCTCGAACTGCGCCCTGTCGACCGAGAGAGGTCCGGCCGCTTTGAAGGCTTGAGGCAGATCGATCTGGACGATGCCGGTATCGCCCTCCTCGAAGACCCCAGAGCAGTCCGCCTCGTCGTTGAGCTCGAGCTTCACGCGCTCCGCCTCCTCCCTCAGCGCTCGCAGTGCCTCGGCGTCATTCGTCACATTCAGGGAGCCAGCTGGCATGGCTTTCTCTATACGGTGGATCAGATGCTCGAAGATGATCATATTAAAGTCCTGGCCGCCCAGCCGGTTGTCGCCCGCGGCGGCGATGACTTCGAAGATGCCATTGTTCAGGTTGAGCAGCGACACGTCCAGCGTGCCGCCGCCGATGTCGTACACCATCACCGTGTTAACCATCGAGTTCGTGTGCAACCCATAGGCCATCGCCGCCGCGGTGGGCTCATGGATGGTGCGGAGAACGTTGAAGCCGGCGTTGATAGCCGCCTGCTTGGTCGCATTGATCTGCTTCGCGTTGAAGCCCACCGGCACCGCCAGCACCGCGTTGGCCACCGTACGGCCCACGTATGCCTCTGCGGCCATCCTGAGCTCGTGAACGATGAGCGTGCCAACGTCCTCGGGCGCAAGGCGCAGCCGCTGGCCGCCCGCCTGGAGCTCCAGGTGCGGCTCGAGCTGCGATCGCAAAGTGCTCAGCCCCGGTACGAGCGCAAACGGTAGCCCGCGCCCCTCGCGCTCGACCACCTCGCGCGCGTACCGCTTGCCGATGAAGCGCTTGGCGTCATACACAAGCGTGCCCGGAGCGACGGCCGCGGTTGCGCGCGCGCCCTCTCCAACGACTAGGGGCGCCGAGCCGTCTGCAGGCTGGAAGATGACCGACGGCGTGATCGAGCTCTTTGCGCGATTGTTGATCACTGTGACGTCGCCATCCTCAAACACTGCGATGCATGAAAAGGTGGTGCCGAGGTCGATGCCCACGCACGTGACCGGCGGGCTCGGTATCATCTGCTGGATCGCCGCTGCGAAGAGCACGGCCAGCACGCCGAGGAAGATGAAGGCCTCGGAGGATGAGTCCATTGGCATGACTCCTGGGCTGGAGCGCCGAGGCCGTGCGGCTGGCCGACGAAGAAAGATGGCTCCGCCACGCACACACCCCGAGGCGCGTGAACGAGAGATCTGGCGAGGTTCGACCTCAAACACGAAGAGAGATACTTGGAGAGTGTGCTCCTGAAGAACTGAGGCCGCGGGGCCGAACGCGCGCGGCGAGGGCCAAGGAGGATAATAACCTCCGGGGCCGAGGGAGAGGAAATAGGAATGGCGACATCCCTCTGCGATCAGACACGGGTTTGCAAGCATTTTAACCCCAACACAATAGTCGTACATGTACACAGACTGCTCTCATTGCAGCATCCCGCAATTCGACATAGCAGTCTGACAGACCCGCGCCCCGGACGCCGGAGCCGGTACCCCGAGCATCTTTCACTGATGGCTTCATTGTACTCATTGATCGCGGAGCCAGGTGCCACCCATGGAGCGATGGGGGGCGCATTTAGCAGGCATCCTCTCGCTGCTCTCGTTGCTGATGCTGCGTTGATGCTGCCACCAATACGGTACCATGCTGCGGTGCTGCTGCTTCCAATGGCACTCAGAAAGGCTCTCACCCGGTGGTGGTGCACAGACGGCCTCTCGAGCACAGCAGCGGCAGGTGCCATCGGCCCGACCTTCACATATATGTATATAGGCTCTCAACTTCACACTGCGCATGGATCCACCCGAGGCCACGCCCGGTAGCCCGATCCATGCGCGCATTGGCACTGGAACCGCGCCCTAGGCGACGCGTCAGGGCACTTAACGGCTGGCCGCATGGGCCGCACACGCTTCGGTCATCGAGCGCATGGCCACGTCCTCGAGCCACTGCAGGTCCATGGTCTGGTGAGCCTCGCAGATGAACCATGGCTCGCGAGAGTCCGGCTCGAGCATCACGCCGTACTTGATCAGGTTCCATGCGAATTTGCCGTAGAGCTCGTACTCCTCCTTCCGCCAATCACGGTAGTTCTGCGGGACATCCTTTGCGAAATGAATGCCAAACATGGCAGGTGGGCCGGAGAATGTGTGCTGAACATTGTGCGCGTCGAAGACACGGCCGAGCACGGCCATGATGTCAGTGCCAACACGGTCGCAGGTGGCGAGGGCATCCGTATTCTCAAGAATGTCGAGCGTCGCGTGGGCCGCGGAGATGGCGATCATATTCGCGGTGAACGTGCCTCCGTGCACGACCCCTCCCTTGAACGAGCCGATCACATCCATCACATCCTTCCGTCCGCCAAAGCACGCAACGGGATACCCATTGCCCATCGCTTTCGCATAGGTCGTCAGATCGGCATAGATGCCGTACAGCTCCTGTGCACCTCCTTTGGCGACGCGAAAGCCGCACTTGACCTCATCGAAGATGAGCATGGTGCCATGCTTCGTGCACAAGTCCCGGAGGTGTTGCAACCACTCCTTAGTAGCAGCAATCGAGCCCGCGTTGCCAATAATCGGTTCAATCATCACGGCGGCAGTCAGATGGCCATACTGATGAAAGTACTCATCGAGCATCTGAAAGTTGTTGAGCGAGAGGAGGGTCAGTCCCGTGGGGTTGCAGCACACCGCCGTATTCGGGCGCTGGCCCGCCCCAAACGGGATCACCTCCGGGGTCGTATCCGAGCGCATGTTCCACCCCTCAAGGTTGGCCTTCCACATGACCTCGTCCTGCAGGCCGTGGAAACCGCCCTCGACGATGGCCACCTTGGTCCGGCCCGTGAAGCCGCGGGCGGTGCGGACGGCGCCCATCACTGCTTCGGTGCCCGAGTTGGCGAAGCGCATCTTCTCGATCTGCGGACACAAGCGCTTGACCTGCTTGATGACCTCGGCGTCCAACGCCGTCGAGAAGCCGGAGATTACACCGCGGTTTGAGATCTGTGAGCAAGCATCGAGCGATGGTCAACCTCATCATGATCTAGCAAGCACCGAGCGATGGTCAACCTCATGATGTGCGCACCTCATCGCACACGGCACGGTCGACGCGCTCGTCGCAGTAGCCCAGAATGATCGGGCCGTATCCCAGACGGAAGTCCGTGAACTCCTTGCCGTCAACGTCCGTCAGGACGCAGCCCTTGCTTTTGCTGACAAATACCGTTGCCTCATCACCCCAATACCTGTAATTCTCTGCGACACCCTGCGGCATGTGATTGTGGGCTTCGGCCATCAACTTGGACTGCTTCGTGCCGCCAGTGCTGCCGACGACGATCGGCGTGACCCCAATCTTTTTTACCTCCCTCGGCATGGGCTTGATATTGCCATGCGCAGACTCGACGGTCAACGTGACGGCCTGCTTCGTGGCGACGGAGAAGGAGCGCACCATCTTCGGTATGTTCCAGTTGCGATGGTAAAACTGCGCACCGAGCATCATGTCCGATTATGCGCAGGGGGTCTTCCACGCGAGGATGGGAAAGATGCGAGGTCGCCGCGAGACTTCGGACTTGATGAAAACTTTTGAAAATTTGAGAAGAAACAACTGCTCACATCCTCAGCGGCGCCCCGCTGGCTGGCCTCCTGCCAGAGTAGTCAAAGAGCGCGCCCCACCGGGCGCGCTCGCATGAGTGCCGCTGTTCTGAGTCGAGACCGTTAGAACTTTTCTCCTCACACTGTTACTGAGCGGGCAGTAACAGTGCCGTAGCACCGGTTGTCGCGTGTGTCACGTGCATGTAAACGTTCACACGGGCGAGACGCCAAAGAATTACCGGTACCCAAACCGCCCAAAGAGGGAGTGTCTCGTGTGCATGTGTCTCGTGGGCCTCGTCCAATCGTTCGAGGTTCTCATACATGCGAGCAGATGCCGCGAGTGCGGAACGCGGTGCGAGGAGCGGCGAAGGCGTGCATAGACACGACGCGAGCCAACCAGCTGTCGCCGGTTACGCCTCTGATTTCGACCTCTTTCTGGCGGGCGGCTTTGGTGGGTTCTGCCTAACGCTGGTTCAATCACCGTTTGACGTGATCAAGATGCGTCTTCAACTGTCAAGACAGCCCGAGGCGGTACCGCTCAACGCTCCTCAAGTCATTCGCAATATAGTCCGCGCCGAGGGGCTCAGAGGGTTCTGGCGTGGTATCACCCCACCTCTTGTCACCGCCATGCCGCTCTACGCCGTTGTCATGGGATCCTACGACGGCTTCAGGCACGGCGTGCAGCAGCTCTCTGGTCGGCCTAGAGGCGACCTGCGCGACACCGCTGTCGCCGGGGCTCTGGTTGCCCTACCGACCACCTTCCTGTATACGCCGATCGACCGCGTCAAGATTGCGTTGCAGGCTGACGGTCGGCGGCTCTCGGCAGGGCTACCGGCCGAATACCGGTCGGTGATTGACGCGGTGCAGAAGTTGTGGCGTTCCGGCGGCCTGACGAGCCTGTATCGCGGCTTCTGGATCACGCTAGCTCGCGATGTACCTGCGTGGTCCATCTACTTTGTGACCTTCTCGGCCGCCAAGCGAGTGCTCTCGTCGTCCGACGCCGTGCTTGATGGATCGGTGCCGCTCAGTCCGGGAGCGAGTCTAGTGGCGGGCGGGCTCGCAGGTGCCGCCACGTGGGCCGTCGGCATGCCGATGGACACAATCAAGACCGCCTTCCAGACGAACGACTCAGCAAGCTACCGCACGACCTTCAGAGCGATCATCCATGCCTCGGGCTGGCGAGGGCTCTATGCAGGCTTCATTACAAGCGTCATCGGCGGACTGACAGGCGACGCGGCGTGCTTCACTGGCACGGAAGCGTTGCAACGCTTGCTAACGATGGCCCGTCAGTGACGGCCTCGATGCTGTGACCTGTGTTTTTGCACACGCTGGGCGGGTTTACCTGTTCCAGAACGTGGTCGAAAGCTCGAAACTGATTCACACCAGTTTCACATCCGTTTCACATCAATTCGACCAGTTTGACTTATTCAGGGCTTTCGACCTCGTTCCAGTTTGACTTATTCACACCAGTTTCACGTCCTATGTTTCCTGAAGTTTTTTCAGGCGTCGTTGCGGACCCGTCTTGGGACTGCGCTCGGCTGGAGGGACGACCATGACTCAGGGATCTCCTAAAAAGTCAAAGCAGGATGAAGTGACGATAGAGGACGTGCGGGCCAAGGTGCACGAGTTCTTCGGGCGGGAGCACGACGATGGCGGCAAGCGCGTCGCCGCACAAGACCTGATGACTATGCGGACAGAATGCATCGCGGTCGGCATGCACTCGCGCACGCGGCTAATCGAGATGAAGAAGCTCCAATCCTTTGTGCAGAGGGAGCTTCCGGGCTCGGAGGACTACCTCGCCCTCAACCGCGAGCCGACGATCAGCGACCCGCCCGAGCTAGGGCTCGGCATTTTTGCGCTCAAGGTCATGAAGAAGTCAGAGGTGGCACGGCTGAAGGTGCGCCGGCGCGGCGCGCGCGCATACACACGCGCTGCTCGCACGCTGGCCACCCTGCGCGCGCCGAGTCGCGATCGCTCACCCGCCCACCCTGCTGCCGCCCCGCGCGCTCACAGGAGGCGGACCACGTCAAGAACGAGGCGGACATCCTCTCGCGGCTCAGCTACCCTTTCATCGTGACGCTGTACCACCGCTTCCAGGACGAGCGTAATCTGTACCTGATCACCGAGTTTGTGCAGCACGGCACTCTCAACGACTTCATCCAAAGGAACAGCCAGCTGCCCAACGACACGGCACGCTTCCTTTTGGCACAGATCGTGATGGCGATGCAGTTTTTGCATTCTGAGCATGTCATCTTCCGCAATCTGAGCCCGCAGAGTGTGTGGCTCGACCGGATGAACTACATCAAGCTCGTCGACTTTTCGCACGCGAAGGCGATCAACTTGGACGACCCGAGCGCGCGCACGTGGTCCGTCGTTGGCGAGGCTGAGTACATGGCGCCCGAGATGGTCAGCAGCAGAGGGCACTCGAAGGAGGTGGATTGGTGGGCGCTCGGCATCGTGTTGCACGAGATGCTCGGAGGGTACCCGCCCTTCTTTAGCGAGAAGAAGATCGAGATTTACGCGCAGATCCAGAAGAAGGACGAGCTCGTCGTGCCCGCTCACTTCGACGTGCACAGCAAGGACCTCGTTAAGAAGCTTCTCGTGCGCGATAAGTCGAAGCGGATCGGATCGTCCAAAAACGGCGCAGAGGACATTAAGAAGCACAAGTGGTTCCGCGGCCTCAACTGGGCCGCGCTGTACAATAAGCAGCTCCCGTCTGAGAAGATGCTCGCGCACCCCAACGGCGATCCTCTCGGCTCGTATAAGAAGGACGACAAGGGCGATGAGAAGCCAACTGGCGATGGTGTGCCGAGACTCACGCAAGCACGCACGGCAACGGGGGGGGCCGACGTGTGCAACTTCTCCAAGGAGCGCTCGCCCACGAGTACCGACTACCCTAATTCGGCCGAGGAGCAGGGGCCGCTCCTCGACCCCGAAAAGGACGCGCAGCTCTTCGCCGCCTGGGGCAAGTAGCCACAAGACGAGCGGCGAGCGGAGCCGACCGCCTGTGGCAGGCTGACCATCCCAGGGGACCTCGCAGGCATTCGACCTCGGCATGCGACCTCGCAGGACGCAGGACCCAGGACCCAGGAGTCTGAGCAGAGCACGGAGCGACTCACGCGGCGCGAGAAATATCTTGAGAGAAATCTGACGCTGATTTTTTCCTCGTCGTCTAGAATGAAGAATGGCACCGTGCATCGCATGTGATGGCTCACGTTGTTTGAGTACACATCGCTGACCCTGTGCGTGTAAAACTTGCAGGGAATATATATGTGTCGCAACAAAACGTCGCCAGCGAGAGCGCCAGCCCGCGACGTCACGGCGGCACGGGCGCGGCCCGCCTCCGTCGGCCGGGCTATCGTAATCGTTCGGGGAACGAAGCGGGGTGAATGGCCATGCACCCTGTACGACCCGCACGGTGGATAACTTAGCCGTGTCTGGCTGCCTGCGTGCGTCGTCGACGAGTTATCTAAGCAACCATGAGACTTGCCGGATTCGGCGCCTGGTAGTCGGGATTCGCACGGCCGAACAAGTGGTAGTGGATCTCGAGCGCACGCTCCGCGGCTTCTTGCGGGGCGAAGCCCATCTTGCTCGCCGAGATCACCGAACCGTCTGTGAGAAGTAAGCCCCAGGCCTTTTGGCGGACATGGTTGACCCTCATGTTGGTGCCAACGATGACCACGTTCGCAATGGAGTGGTACGGAATGACGTCAATCTTGGCGCAGCGCTCGAATAGGCCGTCCCATCTCTTGGCCGTCACCTCCATTGTTGTGTCGTCGAATGTCAACTTGCTCGCCCCGAATATGAAGCACCCCAAGCACAAAAAGGGAAACGGCAGCATGAACCAGTAAGCATCGCACGGGAGTGGTTCATCGACTGAAAACCGGCCGACATCCTCCTGCCTCAGGTTCGACTTGCGCGGTGGGCGTGATCGAGCCAGCACGGCGTCAGGTGTTCTAGGGTCGAGGCGCGGAATCCTGACCGCTGTCTGTAGGCCGTTTGGGGCTTCCGTCATTCTGTTCACGCGGATCTTGCGGGAATTCTCGCAGCAAATACATGTATTCGTGACGAAGTTTGTGGGACTTTTGTGAATACAGATCGTGCCGGCTTCCCAGATATACATGTACATGTCCTGGTTGAGGGCAAATCTCGGGAGCCCGACGAAACCCAAACTTGCTTGGGCCAACTGTTTCAGATTGGCCACACCGTCTCTCTTCGAGCAACTCGAACAACCAGGTACCTGCCGAGCAGCAATTCGGGCTGGCACCCCAAAGAATCGGCCGTCGGCGGCGCGCACCTCGATTCACCCGCAACTCGGCCCGCCCAACGAGCTCACCCGCGGCGCTCCATTGTGCTCCACCCTGCCTTGCCTTCGGCAGGTAATTTGGCGGAAGCATTTGGCGCAAGAAAAAATGACCTCCTCGCAGGGCAATGGCCCGCGCGCAATCACGCGCGTTCGGCAGCGCCGCGCAAAGACGACCAAGCTGTCGCGCTCGCCCACCAACGCCCCGGGCTTCAAACGCGCGCGCGCGCCTGCGAGGACAGCACTCATCTGCCAGATTGCAAAGCGTCTCGCGGCGGCAACAGAGCAGTATGAGCAGGACGAGCTGATCTGGCGGCTCACGGCGGCGCTGCACGCCCCGGGACTACCTGACGTCGACCAGACCACCGCGGACGCCAACTGGTCCCTTGTCTGTCTCACGACCGGAGTGGGCGTACCGCCAGTCATCCCGTCAAGGGACATGCATGCGGCACTCGATCTGATCGAGACGCCCAGCGTGGGCTCGACCGCGTCGGTGCGCGCGAACCGCGTCAGCACGCTGCTCGACGACGAGAACGTCTGCTTCACGGGCTCCGAACTCTTCGATTGGGCCGTTGCCATCGAGGCGCCCAGTGCACTTTCGGTCTCAGCGCCATCGCCTGTGGCGGTGCTGGCAGCGCCATCGCCTGTGGCGGTGCTGGCGCCCACGACGGCTGCGCCCGCTGGGAGCTCACCGTCGCATTCGGTCGAGCGCGAGGTCTCTTGGGCTCAGCCGCGCGTCCGAACGATCAGCGTGCCGTTTGAGCAGAAGCTCTCGAGACCCGAAGCGAACACGTGCTCGAGTGTCGTCTTGAGCGTCGGCAGCAAGGTCGTTCTAGCGACCTCGACTGTACCTATCGGATCAACTGTCCTCGCCCCATCGACAGCATGCATCTCGCCCGTCTCGACGCTCGACTTGCCCTGAGCTTGCCCTGAGCCGCGCCGTGACGACGTGGGCCTAGCTTGCCGGCCGACACCTCCGGCAGGGATGTCAAGCTCGGGTCACGGGTGTACGGACGCGGCAGGGCAAGGATGTATAGCTATGCATACGGACGGCTGGGGCCGCTGCGACCCTCGCGCGCAGCAGCAGCAGCCGAACCCCAATCTACAACTGTGTGCGTGGACGGCATGTGCACGTGGACGCTCATGACGACGCGTGGACGCGAGACGCTCATGACGACGCGTGGACGTGGCTGCCAAGCGGTGGCGGCTTCGATGCATGCGTGGGCAGGGCAGGCGGCCGATGAGTCATCAGGCGAGATTTACGGCGAGATTTACGCGAGATTGAGCCGCCCTTAACGCCGGCACGTGTGCGCGCGGCTCGCTTGTAGCGAGGCCGCACGGCACACCAGTGCTCGTGCGAACCATGGCAGATCTCATCAAGTTCGGAGGACTTCGCATCAACGGTAGTAGCACACGTTCGACACGTGTGCTCCCGTGTGAGTGTGGCCTAGTACGGCTAGGCCTCGGTGAGGCCGCGCGATTGGTCCGCGCGCGCCGCCATCGAGGCCGTGGCGGAGATGTTCGAAGCGCGACCGAGGCGGCTCGAGCTTCGACAGACACCGTCAGGACTCAGGTGAGATTTATATCATGATCTCGGTGCGGCTATGCAACTAGTACATAGATACTCGGCGCGAACTCGCGCGGGAGCATGGAGGTGGCGTGAAATCAAGTATATAACGTTATTAATTCAATATCAAATATCGTCAATCGTTATCGGTTATCCGGTCGGAGCGACCGGACCGATGGGACCGACCCCCCGTCGAGCGTCACCCGTGCCCGGCGCGGGCCGTACCGAGGTACCGTTCACAACGGGGCGAAGTCCGTCGGCAGCTAACCGTACATTAAGTAATTCTAGCTTCACGGGCGGGTTCAGCGCATGCACGCCATGCTTCAGGTGCCTGAAGGCTTCACCTTCATGACACCGGCAGCCCTGAGCGGTTCACCGGTTCACAGGTTGAGCGGAAGCGCGAAGCGGGGAAGTCGCGCGTCACGCGTCCCTTCTCCACGCCCGCCGATGACATCTGTCTTCTCTCAGAGACTCTGACAACATTCCCTCAGAGACTCTGACAGCCGGATCTGACTTGCCTCTGGGTGGGGGGCGCCTCGACTCCCGGGCCGTCGCGCGTGTGGACGGGTGGTCTCCTGCGCGGCCGCCGCCGCGGCACGCTGCCAGCGAAGCAGCTTGCGATCCTTGGGATCCATGTTGACGTCCTCGAGCGGCTTATGAAGGTAGTGCGGGCTGCTGAAGGCTGGGGTCTTACTGCTCGGGGGCTTGAACGGGATGGACTCGGACGCCCAGGACTCGAGGGATGCGCGCAGCTGCGAATTGTCCCAGCCGCGCGATGCGGCAGTGGGGCGCATCAGCGACTGCGACGGCGGCGCGGCGGCGGGGGCGGATGCCGGAGCCACGGCCAGTGCGAGGGACGCGGGACGCTTCATGGTATAAGAGGGCGGAGGCGCGGCAGCCGCGGCAGTCGAGGCCGCGGCCCGATCCGCGAAGGTCTGCGCCTTGTCTGCGCATGGCGGTGGCGGTGGCTCGGGGGCGGGGACGAGAGGGGGGTTCGAGAAGGGGACATGTTTCCCCAAGGGGACCTCGACGATGCTCAACCAATCGGTCTGCAGCGACTCCGCCTGCTTGGCTGCACGCTGCGCCTCCGCCACCTTAGCCGCCCTCAGCGCCTCCGCCACCTTCGCCGCCCTCAGCGCCTGCGCCTGCGCCTCCGCCGCCCTCAGCGCTTGCGCCTGCGCTTCCGCTGTTTGCGCTGCCCGTAGTGCCTGCGCTTCCGCTTGTTGTGCGGCCCGCTTCGCGTCCGCCACTTCCGCCGCCCGCTTCGCCTCCGCCATCGCGCGCTGCTGTTCTGCGAGAAAGGCCGCCCGCTGCGCCTCCGCTACCTCGACCGCGCGCTTCGCCTCGGCCTCTTGCGCCGCCCGGGTCGCCTCGGCAATCTGCGCCGCCCATTGCGCCTCCGCGAGCTCCGCCCCTTTGAGACGCGCCGACCATTCCGCCTCCGCCTGCTGTGCCGCCCGCTGCGCTGCCGCCACCTCCGCCGCCCGCTTCGCCTCCGCCTGCTGTGCCGCCCGCTGCGCTGCCGCCACCTCCGCCGCCCGCTTCGCCTCCGCCTGTTGTGCCGCCCAGGTGGCGTGCGCCACCTCGGCGGCTCGCCGGTCCTCGGTTTCCCGCGCATTCCTCGTCGCTTGTGCCACGGCCGCCTCGGCCGCCGCGACCGCCTCGGCGGCCTCTTCCTGTGCATCTTCCGCTTGTGAGAGCGCTGCCAGCCGCAGCTCGTCCGCGCGTCGATGCGCCTCGTCGGCCTGGCACGCCTCCGTCCGCAGCTCACTCACCTCCTTTCGGAGGCGCTCAGCGGCCGCCTCGTGTGCGCGTGTCTGCTGCTCTGCGTGCGCCGCGGCCGCTCGCGCCGTCTCGAGCGCCGTCTGCAGCGCGAGAGCGTGCTCGCGCGCCTGCTGCGCCTGTGATTGCGCTGTGTCGAGCGCGCGCGCAAGCCGCTTCTGCTCGGCGGATGCCTGGTAATGCGTGGCCGCCGCCGCAGTCTGCAGCTCGCCCGCGATCACAAGGAAGCGCGCCTGATGCCTCTCGAGACCCTGCAGCTCAACAGCCAGCACCTCGCGCTCGACACCAGACTGGCGCCTCTGCGACGTGAGCTGTCTCGCCGCCGCCATGCCGCGCTCGTGCGAAGTGCTCAGCATCCACCTCCACAAGGCGCGGCGCAGATTGCCGGAGCTCAACGCGAGCAGCCGGAGCTCGAGACGGCGCTCGGCTGCTTTCGGCCGCTCGAAGCATCTCGTCCAGTGGCGCCACGCACGTGCGACCTGCCTGTTCCGAAGCCGCGCGACCGTCCCGCGCAGCGCGCTCCACGCCGCACGCAGCGCTGTGCCCTTGAGCAGCCATGTAGTCCAAGCACGACGAAACTCTTGATGGACGAGCGCGCTCCAAACACGGCGCGCGGTGCGCGCCGTCCTGGTCGCTCCTGCCCACGCACGCCATGCCTGTCCTATCGGTTTGGTGTGCGGGTGCATGCGGAAGAGCACAGCGCGCATACGACCTCGCATCCACGCACTTTCCGCCGTTGCTCCAGACCATCGAGACAGCGCTGCGCGCTCGCGGCGCTGGCGCCAGCACGCAGCGTACCGCCGGAGCGCGCGAGAGGACGCATAGACGGAGTGCCAGTGCGTCCATGCACGCCCACAGCCCTGCCCCCTCCAGCGCTCAGTGGTGGCGCGCAGCCGAATGCGCGCGCGCGCGAGGGAGGCACACCACCCGTGCCATTGAAACAACGCGCCACGCTCGTCGCGCCGACGCATCGAGCGGGCGGCGTGGTGCAGCATACCGCGCACCGAGAGGCGCGTTAGCTCGCCAGCGTAGGCCGCGTGCCAACTGCTGAAGGCGCGGCGCGCGGCGCGATGCTGCAGGCACGCCGCCGATCGGCGCAGGCAGAGCAGCACGTGACGATGCGCCCTCGCAACGCCGATCCAGCTGCGCCAAGCCATCGCCTCGAGCCGTCGGAAGCATGGCACCTGTGGGGAAGAGGGCGGGAGCGCCGTGGTGGGCACTTGCATGCAAGGCCGTCGGAAGCATGGCAGAAGCCGCCGGCGGAGCGCCGCGACGGCGCTCTGGACAGTGCGCCAGGTGCCCCAGGCACGCCGGACACCCTGCCGTCCCCATGCGTGGATGGAGCTCCGCAGACGGCGCGACACATCGTGTGCAGCATGCCACGTGTTCCACGCGCGCCGACTGCCCTGCCCCGTCCACGCATGCAGGGAGCCGCATAGCCGGCGTGACGCGCTCGCTTTGCGAGCGCTCGTGCAGCTGGCCCACTGCATGAGGGCGCGACAAAGGCCCTTGTGGCGACGCGCCGTAGCAGACCGGAAGAGAAGGGCACGCGTGGCGAGCTCGACTCTGCCTCGCTCTGGTCGCTCGCGCCACCGGACGAGGGCGCGGCAGGCTCGCTGGCGTTGGACGCATTGAACTGTTCGGGTCCGCAGCGCAGCGTCCTCGATGTGGGCACCCCACTGCCACAGCGCGGAGCAGAGCCGACGACGCTGCGCCGAGCGCGCCACCACGGCGCCCGCCCAAGACAGCGCCCGATGCCGCTGCTGCCGCTGCGCCACCGCCGCCTCCCATGCCCTCGTGGCCATGCGGAGCTCGCGTACCGCCACGCATGCAGCGACGCGCCACACCGCGCGCCGGAGCGCCACCCGCGCCGTCGTGAGCCACCTGACGAGCCCGCGTCGCAACGAGCGCGCTCGCCAGGCCAGGCGGCATGCACCCTCGATCTCGCAAATCGACGGATAGTGCACGCGCGAACGATCGAGAGACACGGCGCGCTGTCCTGAGCGAGCGAGGGTCACGGCGCGCCAGGTTGCCAGGACGGACCGCCGGTGGCGCAGCGAGCGCGCCGCCGCAACGCCCGCTGCGACGCCTTCGAGAAGATCTTCGCGCGTTGACTCGCGCGTCGTTCTGATCGCCTCCGAGGTCGCCACCGCCGCCGTCTTGACAGCCTCCGCGAGCGCTTCGTTGGCGGCCTGCTCGTACTCGGCGCGCGCTTCTTCCAAATGACGCTCGTAATGCGCGCGAGCCTTGGCCGCCTCGCGCTCATGCTGCGCGCACGCCTCAGCCAGCTGATGCTCGAGCAGCGCGCGCGCCTTGTCCGCCTGCTGCTCGTACTGCACCTGCGCCTCGGCCGACTCGCGCTCGTGCTGCGCTCGCGCCTCAGCCATCTGATGCTCGAGCTCGGAACGCATGCGCTCGGCCTCGCACCGCTCGAGGGCAAACGCGGCTTCCTGCGCCGCCATCTGCTCCTTCTGCGCCTCGAGCTGCTCCGTCGCCCTTCGCTCGCGCTCTCGCGCCGCAATGAGCTGCTCACCCACACGACACACCTCCGCCTCGAGATCGTCCTCAGCCGAGGATGCGCGCACAGCGGCCGCGCTTGCGGCGGCAGCCATGGCCTCCGAATGCCTCTCGGCGGCGCGCCGCGCATGCTCCGCCTGCGCGAGCGCCTGCATCGCCTCCGCCTGCAGATGGCGAGCGGCCAGAGCGCCACTGGTCGCCTCGCCGACGGCGGCGTTGGTGCGCTCCTGCCACGCAGCGCGCTCGGCAGCGCGCTGCGTGCGCTCGGCTGCGAGGAGCTGGGCGATCTCACTCTCGCGCTCGGCGTACTCGAGCGCTTTCACCTGCGCCGCATCCATGGCATTCCGCATCGCGTCGCGCTCCGCCTGCGCCGTCGCAAGGCTCGCCTCTGCCTGCAGCAGGCTCTCGAGCGCGCGGCGTCGCTCGGCCTCGGCCTCCTCCGCGAGGCGCTGCGCCTGCGAGCACCGCCAGCTGACCACCTGCATGCGCGCGCCCAGCTCCACCGCCTCGCGCGAATCGCTGTTGCGCGCCGCCTCCTCGACGCTCCGGAGCTGCGCTTCCAGCGCCGACTCGCGCTGCGCCGCCCGCATTAGGTCCGACTCGTGAGCTTGGCGGCTGGAATCGTACGCCTTCTGGAGCGATGAGAGTTCGACCGCGAGCCGGCGTGTCTCCTCGAACCGCGCCGCCGCATCACGCAGCGCGTACTCGTGCGTTCGCATGTCCACAAGGGAAGTGGAGCAGGAGACGTCGGCGATGATAGGGTACCCGGCCGGGTCCGAAAGCTCAGACGATGTGGAGGTGAGCTCTGGCGGCGAGCTCGAGCCGCTGCTTACGCTCGCTTTCTCCAAGTCCGGGAGCCTTGGCGACGAGGGGTCGAAGAACAGCGGCATTGATCAAAGATGCTCACTCCTCTGCGCCGCCGGGCGGGGATGGATGCGCACGAGCGCTCTGGACTGACTTGAAGTTGAACCGGGCTTGCCGTTGCCGAAAAACCGAGCACCTTTCACAGGTTTGGAAGGTCCGTGAACATTGCTTTGAGGAATAGTTTGCTTACATCAAGTCCCGGGACCAAAACGTGTTCACACTCACTCCCTCACTCACTCACTCACTCACGCACCTCATGAATCAACCTTCGCTTCCGGTTTGAAATTGCGGGATGATGGCCGACGAGCGTCGCGTCCGCGTGCGTGGACGTGAGGGCGAGGAGGTCGAGTGGTCACGAAAGGCAGCAAGGCGAGCGGAACGACTCAAGAATTGGCTCGACGATCTCGATCCATCTGAACACAGTATCCTCCCAATAGAGGAGACGGCTACCACGGTGCTGCGCACACTCGGGGAAATGTGCGACGACGATTGGTCAGCCTCGTCCCTCGAAGAATGCTCGCTCACACAGCTAGCTGCCCTCATCGAGGGCGCCAGCAATCTTATCGCGGAGCAGGCGCTCGAATACGCACAGTGTGCTTTCGCCAGCCGATTGGAAGGCAAATGCGCCCACGGGCTGCTTGAGTTGCTTGGAGCCGTGAACGACTTTGAGAGCGATGAGGAGCGCGCGGCTTCGCTTCGAGAGCCGGCGTTCATGCCGGATAGTCCCACGACGCAGTATACCGCCGCGAGGACGCCTGCTTTGCCCGTGAACGACGATGCCGCGGAAGCCGCTTTGGCCAAGGTCGGCGTGGGCACGCTGATAGAGCTCAAGGGCGTCAACCGAGCGTGGCGTACGCTCGCACGTCGAGCGCTCTGCTCGCGGCTGTGCAGGCGCGAAGGACGCGCCGACCCTCGGCAGCTGGACGAGATCACGGAGCTCAACCTGGAGCCGCTCATCGAAGCTGGCCGGCCGTGGGAGGCGGCGAGGGCGGGGCGGCTGCTACTCCACCTGGAGCGGCTCACGGGCTATGGCTTCTCGGTGGACGTGGCCGCGGTCCGAGAGATCGATCTGGAG
>Ga0209550_10002159_pt1 | contig 18951 bp, 21 predicted proteins | sample LauGreSuBDMM15SN_2_FD_187567 | JGI IMG/M metagenome (GOLD analysis project Ga0209550, IMG submission 187567) | Freshwater lake microbial communities from Lake Michigan, USA - Su13.BD.MM15.SN (SPAdes) (version 5) | ecosystem: Environmental > Aquatic > Freshwater > Lake | place: Lake Michigan...
TTTGAAAACTAGTTGTCGCCAGAATACCCTAGGGTTTGAAAATTGGACATTTATTTTTGTCCATTTTCTCAAACCCCTACGACTTTCGAGCAAAATTTTTGCCATATTCTGCCCTTCGGAGTTTTCCTTTATTTTAACACTTTTTTGATTAAAAATAGTAAAGTGTTCGTTTTTGGTTGTTTTTACGAAGAATATAATTATTCGGAATATTGTTGTTTTTTATTTGTTTATCAAGTATAATGGAAAGTTATTTTACTAACTACGATAATTTTACAAAACAAGTTGTGTATAAGTTTACGATAGGCAATGGAGGAGTTGGAGACTACATAAAATATTTTATGTGTTTATTGAGTTTATGTATGAAAAATAATATTAAAATGTATTATTTAGTTGAAAACAATGTAGTTGATAATTTTATTAAATTAAAACATCCACAAATGTATATAAAAAAAGACCAACTTGTAAACGCACAGTATTTAAATGATATTGATCATTTGAATAGTATAAGTGACGGTAATTTTTATATGGTTGAAGCACATAACATGTATAAATTTCATAGCGTACTTTATGACAGTATTCAAGAAAAAGTATCAGACTATTTTTACTTTACGGACGAAATTAAAACAAATGCGGCGAAACAAAATGTTCCGGGAAATTATATTTCTCTTCATGTAAGACTTGGAGATAAATTTTTAGAAACGGATAAAGCAAATGTTTTAGTAAAAGATGATGTTAGAAATTATGACGAAGACACTTTATTTGATTTTATTGAAAAAAACTCGGATAAAAATATACTATTTTTTTGTGACAATTATGACTATAAACAAAAAATAAAAAAGAAATATGACTTTGTATACATCATGGATTATAAAATTGGTCATACGTCTCTTTCAAGTACAACGGTTGAAGAAGCATTAAATGGTATAACAGAGTTTTACATTTTAACAAATTCAACTGAAATATACACTCCTACAGAAAGTGGATTTTCTATAGTTGCGTCTAAATTTAACCAAATCCCATTCTTTTTTATAAAATAATTATTTTCTATATTTAGAAAATAATATATGTATTTAATATATAATGGATAGTTCCGAAGAGTATGCTCCAGTTGAAGTAGACGAATACGATGAGGGTGCTGACGAGGGATATGATAACTATGGTGGCAGAAGACGTCGTCGTTCAAGAAAAGGAGGAGTAACTCGCAAGAAAAGAAGTGGCCGTAGAAAATCAAGAGGAGGACGTCGCCATAAAAAAACCAAGCGTAATAATCGCCGTCGTTAAATTTAAGAATATATTACTTTAGACAAAAAAATAATATATTTTACTATTTTATAATGAGTGACCCATATTCTGAGGAAGCTTTCAGAGAATCTTACGGAAGTGATAGTCAAGGTCCTAGTGGTTTTTCTGAAGACCAAAATGCGGTTATGAATTCAACTGGTGCAATGGCTTATGGTGGAAGAAGACGCCGTTCAAGAAAAAATTGCGGGGGTAGGAAGAGAAAAACCAATCGTAGAAAATCAAGAGGAGGCCGTCGCCATAAAAAAACCAAACGTCATCGTTAGTTTAAGAATATATTACTTTAGACAAAAAAATAATATATTTTACTATTTATATAATGAGTAGTCAACACTCTTACGGTACACGACAAAGTCAACTTGAAAGAAATAACTCTTTGGCGGGTAACCGGCTACCATATGCGTCTACAAATACATATATACCTTCAAACGTATTTGGAAACAGTAACCCTCCACCAAACCCTCTACCAAGAAATAATAGCAATAATTCCGCAATGTCTGGTTTAGATTTTAACAGAGCGCGTAGTTTTGGCGGCAAGACTATTCGTGCTGCTAATACTAAAAAATATAGAGCTCTTTCCAAAAAAAATAAAAGTCGTCGTCATAAAAAACCACGTAGTAAGCGACGCGCAGCTTGTGTCCGAGGTGCGCGATATTGCAAGTAGGGTTGGTAACGTGACAACCATACTAACATACACTTGCAACAACTTGCTTCAATTCTTCAATATCTATTTCTGGAAGTTCCACGTGAGATTCCCAGAAATACTTTGAAAACGCCCATATAAATTCACAGTCGTTTTTATACCATTCAGGATGTTCATTCTTTAACAGTTTATATAACTTTTCGGGTAATAAATTTAAACTTTGTTTAGGAAGTACATAACATAATTGAACAAGTGGAGACACTGGTTTAAAAGTGTTTTCTTTAATAAATGTTGTTTCAAAGTATGGAATATACTTGATTAAATCTTCTAGTAGTGGAGGATAGTTGTATTTATAACACCAATTCCAGTTAGGACAAGATTGCGTATAATATTTCATAGTCCATTCTAATCCTTCCAAATAGTTCACCGCAATTTGCTTACGTCTTTCCTCGTCTATATCTATTTTGAATAACGCCTTGTAGTATCTGTACTGCCATCCTTTTTTGTACGGATTTATATACTTTTCAAGCTCGCGTTCATAATTGGGAATAGCATCAAACTTTGTATATTTTTGTTCTGGAGTATCTTCCGGATAATGGAATTTTTCTCGTTTGTCCCTAAGTTTCATTTCATTTTTAATGTACTCTTCCTCCCTTTCAAGTAGGAACTGTACCATTTTTCTAACATTTTTCCAGTATATTTTTTTCCCATCAGTTAAATTATCTACTGTACTGTTACCAATTGTTTCCTTGTATGCATTCAACAGTTTATCAATACCACCGGTTCTAATATTAAGTGCTGGAAAATGCGGCATAAAATCATTACCTAGGAAAAAACATAAAAATATATAGTCATACATACGATTTTGTTGTTGTTCCTTGACAAAATCTAACCCATTATTCATATCTTTGGTTATAATATTTGCTAACTCCGGAATATCCATTAAATAACTTTCATTGGGTTCAAGTGAATTATCAATACTTTTGATAAATTCTGGCGTTTCGCGATATAAATAAATGTTCTTGCAAATTGGCAAATGATTGATAGACAACATAATTAAATCAGCGTCCAACCCATAAATAACAGTATGAGACTCTGAATGTTCAACTTCATTATCGCGTATATATTGAAATATCTTGTGTTCTCCTTCTCCCGCCTCAGAACTTGTGCTAATGATAAGCCTTTTTACGTTGTACTTACTAGGTTCACTAAAATAATTTTTGATAGTATCATTTAATTCTTTCATAAATAATGTGCCGGGGGTAATTGCAGTAGTGTTCCAAGCATCTGGTTTCGCATTTTTAAATATTGCCTTGGATACTTCATTCTGATACCAAGATTTGTATCTTCTAGTTCTTTGTTGTTCTAATTTGGCAACAGGTGCAACTCCGTCAAACGCAACCATAATATTATTCGTTGGTTCAATTACTGAAATATACTCTTCTATTTTCAAAATAACTTTTTTGCAAATCATTTGATAAGTAACATCATTTAACTTTATTGTTGTTAAATCAATATTACGAACGGCGTCGTATATAATAGAGTTACAATCCAAATATAAATTATTAATATTCATTTTATTCTTTATGAATTTTTGAATAATATGAATATGGTTTTTTACAATATAAGAAAAATAACTAGGTATTCCCATTTGTGTATTGAGTTATATTGTATAATGTATTGTTTCTAAGTGTTATAATTATATTCTTTATTCGGTATTTTTCATAGTTTTGATTATAATGTTTAAATATATATATAACTTAAACCGTATAAATGAAAAATATTCTCGTAAAAAACTTATCAAAATCCAAAAATAAGGAGGTGGGTCATACGAAACAAGAAGTAGAACTTATTATTGATAAAAAAATACAAATCTTTAGAGATGTTATACAAAAAACGATTTTACACATTCAAAAAAGCAAAGTGTTGGACATTTTAGGAATAAGCGAAGTAAATAATTGTATTCACTCTTTAAATACTTTAAATGATAAGATTGTAAGTTTCACAAATAACTTAAATAATATTACAACCGAAGAAGTGGTTATTAACTTGCAAAGTATCAACAATGATTTGTCTGGTATTTTAAAAAATTATGGAACCGAAAATTTTGAAGATTTGTTGTTGATTTGTTTTGGGAATAATAGTATAGTAAAAAATGAAAGTGAAACTGTAAAGTTTGAGTTACTAAAAAAGTTTTTTCATCCGACCGGATACAAATTGATCAACTATAAAGTAGATAAAAATGGTTCATCTAACAAAAAGATAAATTTTATTGATGAAAACTTTGAAACCAGTAAAAACTTGGACTGTTCCGACATAAGTATTCACGTAAAACAATTTCACTTGAAAGTATATGGTTTGAAACTATATGTAATCAATTCCGAAATAAACAAAAATCTAATTATATTTGGTTTTATTGATGATGTAAATATAAAATTTATGAACAATGATTATATCAACACAAAGGTTGCAAATATTAAACAGTTTAAACCAAATAATGGCGAATTTGACACAGCTACTTTTAATAGTATGGTAGAATCTCTCTCTTTAAAAGACTATTTGATTATGGATTACCAAGAAGTATATAACAAGTATATTGGGTATTTGAGTAATGTGAAAATATTAAAACATAAAAATTTATCCCAAATGGTAAAAGATTTCGTAAATAGCGATTTGTATGGAAAACGAAACACCATTATACAGTTTTTGATAACTTCCCAAACTACGTGTGAAAATAAATATAACGCATACTTGTTGTACGATTTATTGTCAAATGATGCAAATAGTAATATAGACACCCAAGAACAAATTATTTTATTTGATAGTTTTCCTTGGTCAATTAAAGAAATTTTTCGTGACGCAATGAAAAAAACAATACAATATACCAATGACTTACTGAACTTTGATATGAATAAAATACCACTTGAACAACAAATTTGTTTGTTAAAAGCATCTGATAGTGTGAAAGAAAAGGCAATGATTAAGTTGAAAGAAATTAAATCCAAGTCGGAAGATTCTGGCTCAAAAGCTCGTCAGTACTTGGACGGACTATTAAAAGTACCTTTCAGTGTTTATAAAAAAGAACCAATTATGTATTTAATGGATGAAATAAAACAAAACTTTTTAATGGTTGTCACCAAAGCACCAGTTTCAGTACCTCTAAAAGAAAAATATACCAGTATTGAAATCAAAAAATATGTTGTAAGTATTAAACAAAAAATAACGGAAGACTTGAGAGAAAATAATTGTCAAAATATTAAAAACGATTTGACAAGTTGTGATAAAAATGAACTCACTAATAATGTTGTTAAAATTAACGCTTATATTGACGCAAATAATCTGGGTGTAAGTAAAATAAAATATACTTCAAATAAAAGTAAAGAAAGTCTCAAAAATAATATTTGTTCCTTTGTGGATAGTTGTTTATCTTGTGGTGCAATAAATGACAAGTTTTACGTTGGACTTTTAAACAGTAATACTCAAACTAGCCTAAAAAAAATAATACATATTGAAGAACTGTTCAAGAAAATAAATGGCTACGTTTCAAATGTGAAACACACGTTGAATTCTTCAGTACACGGGCACGAAAAAGCAAAAAAACAAATTGAGAGAATCATCGGTCAATGGATAAACGGACAACAAGATGGTTACTGTTTTGGATTTGAGGGTCCTCCCGGACTGGGAAAAACTACACTTGCCAAATACGGATTATCCAACTGCTTGAAAGATGATGACGGAAATAGTCGCCCGTTTGCAATGATACAAATGGGAGGCGATTCAAATGGAAGCACTCTACACGGACATAACTACACTTATGTTGGTTCAACTTGGGGTGGTATTGTTCAAATACTTATGGATAAAAAGTGTATGAATCCAATCATTTTTATAGATGAAGTAGACAAAATATCAAGAACTGAACACGGAAAGGAAATCGTTGGTATTTTAACCCATTTGTTGGACTCTACTCAAAACGACTGTTTCCAAGATAAGTATTTTACCGGTATTGACTTGGACTTATCCAAAGCGCTTTTTATCTTATCGTATAATGACGTAGATGCAATAGATAAAATATTATTAGACCGTATTCACCGCGTCAAGTTCACGAACTTAACCATAGAAGACAAGTTGATTATTTGTAATACCCATATGTTGCCGGAAGTTTATAAAAAAATGGGACTCGTTGATATGATAAATGTTAACAACGACACTTTGAAGTTTATTATTGAAAACTATACTAATGAAGCCGGAGTTAGAAAGTTAAAAGAAATATTGTTTGAAATCGTAGGAGAGATAAATTTGGATATTTTAAAGAATACTGAAATAGAGTATGAGTTTCCAATTGAGATTACAATTGAAGATGTTAAAATGAAATATTTTAAAGACAAACGAGAGAACCACGTAAAGAAAATACACGAAAATAGTGAAGTTGGAGTGGTTAACTGTTTATGGGCAAATAATATGGGAATGGGTGGTATTTTACCAACCAATATTAAATTCTTCCCTTGCGATAAATACTTAGACTTGAAATTAACCGGGTTATTAGACGATATGATGAAAGAGTCTATGCATATTGCGTTGACTTTGGCGTATAATTTATCTGGCGAAGAGATAAAGAAACAATTGAGAGAAAAATACGACGGTGAATATAAATATGGAATGCATATTCATAGCGGAGATGGTTCCATCAATAAAAGCGGTACGAGTGCCGGTATTGCCATCACCATTTGTCTATACAGTTTGTTGAACAATATCAAAATTAAAAACACGTTTGGTGTGACTGGTGAAGCAAATTTAGACGGAAGCGTGAATGAAATTGGTGCGTTGAATTATAAATTTATTGGTGGTATCAAAGCCGGAGTAACGTCGTTTATTTTCCCCAAAGAAAATATGAAAGACTATACTGATTTTATGGAAAAATATAAAGATAATGAGTTGATTAAAGGAATTAGTTTTTACCCCATCAGTCACATAAACGAAGCGTTTGATTTGATTTTAGAAAAATAATATTTTAAACTATATTAAATACAAAAATGAAATTAATATAGTTGAACGCATAATGGAGTTAAAAAAATACACATCGTCCATAATAAAAGACGGATTTTATATACCCGTTTTACAAGTCTTGCTATACGTAACAACAAAAGATTTTTACTTGACAACCATTATTATTCAAAAACTCTACGTAACAAACTATTATTACCATTACGAACATTTGTATGATTTTGTCCCACACCCATACAATTGGGTAAAACAATTTATACGATTTACCGACACCGGGCATTTAGTGTCTTTTTTATATTATTTCAATCCCAAAATGTTGCCACTTGCACACAACGTTCATTTTATGATTACATTTGCATACTGGTTTGCCAAACTTTTTTTGGGTATGGAAGATAGAGACGATAAAAATAGCGACCCTCACATTGTAGCGTTTGAACAATTTTGGTCCGCATTAAATCACGGGTTGGTATACTCAATAATAGTGTATCGTATGCTAAACGACGACGAATGCAATAATAATTTTTCAAATGCGGATTTCAAATACACTTGTATGTGGTTGTATAGTTGGGCTATTTTTATTTACATACCTTGGAGATACTTTACCGATGACCCAGTATATTCTATTTTAGCAAATGATAAACCAGTCATAACAATATTGTCTGCTTTTGTATTGATGAATAGTTGTGCTTATTTATCTAATTTGGTTGGATATTTATTAACGATTTGTGAATAAAAATAATATAACTGATTATTATATATGGACCCTCCTCAAATAACCCAAAATTTAAATAACCTCCCATTAAATAGTGATTTATTTAATGTTTCAAAACCGTTAAATCTGTTTACGTTGATTATATTACTTAGTCCAATCATACTTGCGATATCAATATTTAGTATGTCTTTTTTATTTCAAAATTTCAAAGGGTTCATATACTTGGCATTTTTAATAGCATCTGTTCTTGCAAGAGAAGCAGTTATTTACGGTTCTAGTACTCCAGTATTTACTCCAAATAATGAGATGTGTAATAAAATCAAGTATAGTCCACTAGGAAATTCAACTTTCAGTTTGTTTGTAATATCTTTTTCATTATTTTATTTATGTTGGCCAATGTTTTTGAATAAAAGTATCAACTACTGGCTTCTAAGTGGATTGTTATTATATTTATTACTTGATTTGGGATATCGTAATACTCAGAAATGTTTTTCGGGGTTTAAGAGTATTTTTGTGAATTTATTAGGTGGTTTCACATTTGCAACTTTAATTGTTATTCCAATGTTTTACTATGGAGGGAATACTTATTTATTTTTTAATGAAGTTTCAAGTGACAAGGAAACATGTTCAATGCCCACAAAACAAAAATTTAAATGCGCTGTTTATAAAAACGGAGAGTTAATTGGTAATACAAACTCATAAAAAAGATTGAATGTTACTCATTATCCATTTTTTAAATCCAATCAATGTAATTTTTCGTTGAAATGATTCAGCAAGCAAGTTCATATTACCCCTAGTGTGATATACATTTACAAAATTATTATAAACGGTTATAGTATTCATATTTTTATATTTTTCTAATCCAGAAGCATCAAAAACTGGTTTTTTTTTCCTAAAATTGACAGTGTTGTGAAAAAAACACAACATATTTTTAAAGTCGGTTTTACTTTTAATGCCATTAAAGTTGATTTTTGCTAAAAATGTAGATGCATGTTGAGAACATTCCGGACAAGGTAAATTTCTACAAATATTTTTAATATGATGAAATAACTGTGGTCCCAATATAGGAAAGGTGTCTTCGTGTATTTTTTCAGCTAAAGTATGAAATAGTGTCCATGTTGGTGGTCCCCATGCTTCAGGTGACATAATATATCTATAAAAGAGAATAAATATAAAGACTTTTTGCAAATATTTAGTAAATAACTGTCAATGACTAAATATTTTATAGAAGAAAACATAAATTTTTATGAAGAATTGTACAAGTCTTTGGATAAAGAAGATACACAAGAAAATCTGGAATATTGTTTAATAAGTAGTCAACCGTTGACTGAAAATTATGTAACAATGGTTTGTGGTCATAAATTCAATTATCAAGCATTATTTTATGATACATTGAATCACAAGAAAAAATTTAACTCTATGGAAAGAAACTGTTTAAGGACTACTGATATTAGATGTCCATACTGTAGAAATGTGCAAAAAAAATTATTGCCGTATATAGAAGGGTATCCAAAAGTACACGGAGTTAATTTTTATGATGAAACGGTATGTAAAAGTAGTCATAAATACGTAAATAATAGTATATTAATAAAAGATGGATATATTGTAGGTGACTGTTGTTATGAGACTTCTAATATTGATGAGAATGGTGAACCAGTAAAATGTAAAAATGAGATGGTTAAGATGCTTACAAATAATAAATTTTACTGCCCATTACATAAATATGCAATGCTTAAGAAGATAATGCAAGAAAATAAAATGAAGTTGAAAGCAGAAAAGAATAAGGCGAAAGAGGTGGAAAAGATGAAAAAGTTAGAAGAAAAGATGAAACTAAAGGCAGAAAAGAATAAGAAGCAAAAATTGAATTCAGTAATTAATTCGGACGAAAATACGGTAATTACAAATGAACTCGTTGGTTGTAGTCAAATATTGAAGACTGGAATCAAAAAGGGTACACCTTGCAACTGCAAAGTTTTCACGGATGAAGTATGTAAAAGGCATTATAGCTTGTTGAATAAAAAAACAACGGAAATAATAGATTTAACACAAGAAGAATAAAACGGGAATACAAATAATGTAAAAAAATAATATAGAATTTATGTATATTATTTTTGTATGGAGACAAAAGAAGAATTAGTAAGTAATATAAAAGAGTGGATAAAGATAGACAATGAAATAATGAAGCTTCAGAATGAAATAAAAGAACGAAAAAATAAGAAAAAAAATTTATCAGAAACCTTAATGACTGTAATGAAAAAAAATGAAATAGACTGTTTTGATATTAATGGTGGCGCATTAATTTACAAAAAGAATAAAGTAAAAAAACCGATAAACGCCAAAATTTTAATGTCGGTGTTGCAAAATTATTATAAAAATGATCCGAAACACGCAGAGGACCTAACAAAACATATTATGGATAGTAGAGAAGAACAAATAAAAGAAACCATTAGAAGAAAAATAGATAAATCATAATGAAAAAACTTAAATATAACAACTTAGTATTTAGAAAATGGATTCACAAGAAGATTCGGTCGTAGATGACGGTTCATATGTAGCCGAACAAGAAAAATATAAGAACTGTTATGACAGTGCGTTACAACTATTAAAGACCAATATAGATGAATATACGAGTAGTAATAAATACGGAATTGTAAATATTATACCGTATTCAATAAATAAACGCGGTAAATATCCATTTGTAGAATTCATATTGAACAAAAGTAGAGAATTTTACAAAGACGACATTTTATCTGAAGTGAATTTTAATCGTTTTTTTTATATGAATCACTTGGATATACTTGACTGTAGTAACAAATTATTGAATGCTAGTTTTAGTCACGTTATAAAGGATGAATCTGTAGATTTTAACAAATACTACAAAGGATATGTGAATGAAAATCACATTGTTTATCTATTTTATGACTGCACTGAAATAAACAAGGACTCAACTGTGACAAATTTATATAATATGTGGATTACATTATCTGAAGAAATATGTCGTAAATCTTCTTGCGATGCTTTGATACATAATGACGTTGTGGAATTTTTTAAAAATAATCGTAGTTTTTTATATTTAAAGGATGAACATGGTCACTCGTATGAGTTGCCAGACGTAGGATTCACTGGTTCAAGTTTTAAAAAAGCAGAATTTAGGTCAGTCTTTAGCAATATGGCATCAAGTATAGATGATATTTTCGGACCATATTACTATTTTACAAGTTGTAAACACGCAATAGAAGATGCAAGGGAGGAAAAAAGTAAAACCACTACAAATATTATGAATTATGGAGGTTTAAACCGTTACGCGTTATTCAAAGGTAGGTCAGTAAGTTTTTATGATTTTTCCAGTGGGAATGTGGAAGGTGACGAAAATAATTCAGAAAAAGATTGGTCTGTAAATAATGACAGTATTTATATTGAAAATTTGATAGCTCTAAAAAAGTACGAACAACACGTTCCGATATCGTATCATTTAGTATAGTTGTTTAGTAATAGTTTCTGACATTTCATAAGCCATTTTTTCATAAGGATGTTCTTCGTTGACCGTGTTGTCTGGATAAAATTGTACATCAGAAATATTTGTTGGATTGGGGTTGTATATCGCAACAAATGTTTTGTTAGTTGAGTCATTATAGGTCCATTCATCCAAGTCGGGGTTTGCCCTAGAGTCTATAATTTCCATCCGTTTTTTGAATTTATAATACTTATTATGTTGAATATAGTTTTCAATGTCACGGGGGTACATTTTTTGATAAATGTGGATTTTTTCGTGGAGGATTAGTTTAGTTAACTCTTGTTGAGGATAGTTGTCAAGTGTGACTTGAGGAAGAATAATAACGTCGTTTCTAGTATGAGGAAGACCGTTTTCATAGTTTGAACCATCAATAGAACCAAATTTCCAAGGACTTTTAATTGCCTTTTTACCGTCAAACCAAGGATATTTCACATTAACTAGCATTTTGTTTAATTTTTCAACACAAAAAATGACTTTTCCTTTTTGAGAAAGAGAGAAATCAGATGTGCCATTTCTTATTTTTTCCCTATATTCATCAATACTGGATACATTACGAACAATGAAATCTTTTTCGTTGAAAGACTTGTAATAGTTGTCTTTGTCTTTTATTAAGAAAGATGCCAGTTCATTTTTGTTTAGAAATACAACACTTGGGGTATTATTGTAAAAAACGGAGTATGCAATACACCCAACAAGTATCGTCGACAATATAATTATTATTGCAGTAGTTGATATTTTTATTTTCATTTATATATATTTGTAGATATTTTATTTCTTAATTTTATATATGACAACTGGAGAAATAATAACATTTATAGGGGTTTCACTAATAATGATGTTTATAACATACCAGTTACTCAATTTCTTTGATGTAAGTATCTCTGAGTATGGTGTGTATCTTATTTTTTATATATTCTTGTTTTTATCGGTTATAATATTACCGAAAACGTATAAACTGACTTGATTCTTTATGTGAATTATAAATATATCCAATGAAAATATTTATAGTTTAACCGAGCTCGACAGTAGAACCAATAGATTCATTTGAGCCTCTAGAAACTCCTTGTATTGGCCCTTCAATTGAGTCTCTTGAAACTCTCATCAGTGGCATCATCTGCGCTATTGTATTTCTTGGTGTTGAAGCAGAAGATCTTACACTACTTGTTTCACTAGTATTTCTTGGTGTTATATCAGAAGAATTTACACTACTTCTTTCACTAGTATTTCTTGGTGTTATATCAGAAGAATTTACACTACTTCTTTCACTAGTATTTTCTTGTAGTGAAGAAAAAATTGGTTGCATAAATCCATTATAAAATGTGTTTCCCACAAACATAGGAACGATTTTGTCTAGTGTATCTTCTTTATATTCACTAGATGTTAAACTAGTTGGAATATCTGCCGAAGCATTTTCATTCATATTTCCCCCCCATAGTATTAAACCATGTGCAGTAACATTATTATTTTCAACATCAAAGTCATTAATATTATTGAATTTCATAATTTGAAAATAACGACCCACAATACAGCTAGGTTGACTAGTTACTTGGGGCATTGTAATCATAAAATAGTTAAAAGTGAATAACACATTTTTCTGTACATCAATTATACGACAACTAGGAAATAAATTATCTGGTTCATATTTACGTAACTCTAAAACACACTTTTCATAATTATCATTTGGTATATGTTTGTTGATGAAACGACTTATAGTATCAACTTCAATCTCAGTAAGTGGAGTATAGCCCATATTAACGTACTCAAAAGAAATATCTCCTTGGATGTTTTCATCGTAGTAATGGTAAAATAAACCATAGTAGTTGGGTTGTAACTTAATTTTAGTAACATAACTGAGAAATGGAAACATTGATGCTGCTAAAAATTGTAAATTTTTTTTAATAAATGGATTACTTATAATGTTGTGTTCTAATACTTTAACTTCCGACCCATCAGAGGTAACTGCAGAGTTATTAACAAATTTAGGTGTTCCTCCCAACTCGTTTAATTTTAGAATAAAATTATTGAAATGTTCATTAACTTTGCTAAAATTTTGTTTGCTAGCGTCTTCGTAACAGTCAGTACTTTTGAATACAATTTCCCCATTACTATCAACAATATTTGTAGAAAGAGGGCGTCCGAAAGATTCTCCAACTAGGTCGGAATATACCTTTTTAAAATTATAGCTACTTTTCAACAAATAATCACTATAAAAATTATCGTATGTAAAGTCTAAATACAAATCCCACGATGAGTTACTAACATATCTAGAATTTGTTTCTTGTACTTGTGTAGCTGTTATATTTATTCGCTCAAAGTGATTCAACTCTTCGCGATATGGACAGTTAATAGGATAGTAACTTTCAAATAAGTTAATTAAATCTTGAGGGGATTTCAACTTAAATAATTCAAAATTGGTATCTTTTACCCAGTTATATATATTTTCAATACCAACGTGTCTTTTTAAACCAGTCGTAATTGAAGCGCTATATTTTCCTTCTTCTTTTTTTATTTTAGACTTTTCTGCAAGATGGTTGACAAAATTATAATAGTTATCGAGTGTTAGTATTTTAATTAAGTAGCAAGGATTTATTACTCTAAGTAAATCTTGAAGTTGTTTTGTTCCCCCTCCAAAGAGATTTCCGTGTAGACTAAAAATATAATCAAAAATGTATTTATTTCCAATATCTTCAACGTTACCTCTTTCCGGATTTGAACGACTCGGGTCATTATTAATTGCATTAATAATTTTTCTATATCTTAAATATTTGTTTGGTGGCATTTTTTCAGAGTTAAATATTCTCATAGAACGTCTGCATTTCACATATGGGTCAGATGACTTGAACATTTTTGAAAACATACCCTTTTCAGAAGGTTTTTTTTCATTTTTTAGTGTATTTAAACAGTCATTTATTATAAACTGTTCTATGTCATAAATGTCGTTCGGTTTATATTTACCCGAACCACGCTGTTTTCGTGTTTTTCTGTGCTTGTTGAAAAAGACCTTCTTTGTTTTTTTATTACTTCTTCTTTTTTTGTAATGTGTTTTATTTTTATAATATGTTCTTTTTGTATGTTTCATATAACTTATACGTAGATAATATTTATTTATAAATTACACTAAAGTATCACTTTTTTGAGAGTCAATTATTTCCAGTAAGGACGTTATTTCTAGTTTATCTTTTAAGTTATCAATAATCTCACTGTCAAGTGCGTCTCTATTATTAATTCTAAAAAATGTATTTTTAAAATCCGATACAAGTTTATTATTTTTTTCATTGAACACTTTTCTAGTATTTTCCTTACTATTTTGTATGTTGATTACTTCTTGGATTCGTTTGTTTGTATTTTCTTCATTATACCAAGTATTTCTATAGTTATCGGTAGATATGAGAACGTCGCATATCTCTGGTTTAATAATTTTTAAATAAGCGTCCGATTTTTTGAAGGACTCTTTGAAAAGAGTAATCATCTTTTCTGGAATAACGGGACTGGTTTCCATTAGACGGTCAAATTCTTCTTTACATAGTTTCAACATTTGGGTAGCGTGTATTCTTTCATTTGGATGTTTCGCTAGTTCAATCTTAACATTTCTGTAAAATTTATCCCACGCGATACCACTGACACGATGCGCTTCGTTTAGTTGTGTAATTTTCAAAAATTGTTGAATTGTTGTAATGATACCGGCTAAAATATTGAAAGCGCCGACAATCATAACGTAATAACTTTGATATGCAATAGGAACTCTTTCTTGAGCAAAGTTTGCAGTTCCTGTTAAAGTAGATATAACAATAACCGGAATAGTATACCACGCGTTTAAAGTAGAATACAACATATTTGAACGAGAATGTAACCATCTATAACACATTGCTTTATCTGCCCATTCAATTAAGATTTGTTCGTGTTCAACAGTCCATTCAACTTCTTTATTTGTACTAGAGAGAGAAGTTTCCTTGTTTTCTTTAGTTTCTTCCATATATATTTTTTATTAAAAAAATAAATACAAAATTAATAATTTTTTACTTATATTAATATTTACATTATATAAGTAATGGAACAACAAATCAACGAATTAAAGGTGACATTTGATAAAATTGTTGAATTAAAAAGTGACAACGAAAAAAAGATTGTAGTCTTGGAATCAAAAACGAAACACTTGAAAGATATTTATAACGAGTTCATAAAACACAACAATGAATTACTATGCGTATTTAGTTTGGACTCTCTTCATTTCCAATCAAAAATAATAGACGTAGAGTATGACGATATGAAACGTTTATTTTCGTGTATTTTGAATAGAATGTATTGTGAATTTTTTAAATTGTACAAGATTATAACTGAATATATTAGAACAAATATCAACGATAAAAAAATAAGAGAGTTGTTAAATATTCACAAACAGTATCCAGTATACAAGGATTTAGAACCATTCAAGGTATATGATTTTGATACAATAGAGAGTATTCACAGTGTAATCTTGGAGTTGCTACATTCTCTCATTGGGTTGTATTTATCAAAAGAGGACGAGTTAAAAAAGTACCAAAATAAAAACAAATTTGGTTTCAACATTGATAATTTTGTAAACACAATAGTGTTCAATAACACAATGTTAAGAGAGAAAATACGACTCTTCGTAAACTATTTGTATTTTTTCCACAAATTACAGATAAAATATTTAACTAGATACATCCACAAAGTAGAACTGGTCATTTCCCAACTAGACAATGACATTGACTTTGAAGAAAGAAAAGAAACGAATGAACGCGACGACGACGGGTATATTCTAGAAGACGGCGAAGACATTGTAAATAAAGTAAAGAAACTACTTTACGAAGACGAATTAAAAGATGAAATGCCAACATATAAAGTAGAATACAACAGCGATTTGTCTTGTTTAGATGCTAATGTAGACCTCGTAGAAATACCTACTGAACTTTCAAATCCAAATAACGAGATAAAACTATACGAGGAAAATATTGAATTAACTGTTGAAGAAGGAGACGGAAAAGAGTGACGAGGTTCTTTAAGTTGTTTTTTAATTGTAATAAAAATTGAACTAAAGATAAATTAATATATTAATATAACCAATATAAAAAGAAATGGAAAAGCGTATAAACAAAAAGATTGAAGTATATACTACTGCCTTCAAGGAGAAGATTCTTGAGCGTTCCTCTCAATTGGGAATTAAAGATGACCAGTTGAATAGTTTGATGCAGTATATTTATGATTATGAACGTCTTTCTTTAAACAAGGACGACTTTTTGAAGAGAAAGCGTGTTAAGAATGTAGTGCCGTATTTTGACAGATGTTGTGCCAAGCGAGCAAGTTCAGAACAGTGTACTCGGCGAAAAAAAGAGGGGTGTGAATATTGTGGAACTCATATGAAAGGAACGCCTCACGGACTGGTAGAAAACGAAGAAAATAAACAAACAACACAAAAAATAGAGGTTTGGGCACAAGAGATACTAGGAATTGTTTATTACATTGACAAGTTCGGTAGTGTGTATCAAGCAGAAGACATTGTAAATAACAAAATAAACCCGCGTGTAATTGCTCAGTATGTGAAAACAGGCGACGTATTTTCCATTCCAGATTTTGGAATTTAATATATTTTGAGATTTTATGATATAAAAATCCAACCAATGTAAAGTTTATCTACGTGTTCCCTTGTTTTTTCCATATTATTTCCGTATGCACGATAAATTTCTTTTACGTGTAAAAATCTAGCAAAAAATCCAAAAAACATTATTATTAATAGAGATACCGTAAGTCTAATATTAATAATATTTGTTAAAGATTTACCAAAGAATATATAGGACGCCAAGTTGAAAAATCCTAAATAAATAGCAGTGTGAAAAAAAACAGATAGTATTATGTTTGTAAAAATATTTTTAGTAAATAAATCTCTAAATAATAATTTAGGATTTGTTGTTTGTAAATATAAACTTGTAAACATTATATATAATGATTTTAGATAAAATTATATCTCCTTTGAAAAGAAAGTGTACATTTCGGTTATTACAGCGGGTGCATGGATATATTTTCCCACACCAACTTGTTATTCAATGATACCTAGTGAGCATTTTTTACCATTCTTCTTTGTAATGATTTGGACATATTTGAATTATTATGAACCACTTTTTTTACCAATGGGTCTTTTTATACTTATTTTATACTCTAAACTACTGCCGATTATAGATAAACAACACAAATAAAATCACATGCAAGATATGAAGTATTGTATTTTAATGTTACGTAAAAATATGTATAAAAATATTACTTTTTATAAATATGGACGAAGTTAGTAAAAAAATATTAAAAGAATGTGGTCTTATTTTTGAAAACGACGAAGAAATAAATGAAATGCTTATTGAACGAGAAATACTAATAAATCCGTTTAAATATGAAAGTATTAAGACCGATGTTGGAGAATTAAAAGGGTATTTGAGTTCATCGTTACTAACGAGTTTGCAGAAAGATGCACCCAAGTTACAAAAATGGCCACTCTTGAATTTAGTGAGACAAATATTACACGTGTATGGATATAATATGAAACCGATACGAAAAAGTGACGGATATACAGCAGATGGGGTAAAGAAATTCAAACGTTTTTTTTTGATATGTAAGAAACTCAATATCTGAGGATTGTATTCCAGAAAAAAAGGATAAAAAATGACTTATTTATTTATGGGAAAAATTTACATAAATAAGTAAAAAAACTTAAACAAAAAAAACTATCTCATATAAAATGAATATGGGCGGTATATTATTTTGTTTAGTTGTCGCGAATAAGGTTTTATTTTCAAACACAAGAGCTATTGTTTCAACTCAAATGAGAGAAATGGCAACCAAACAGAAAATAACAATGAAGCGGGACAGTAATGTTGAGTTAAAATCGTTGTCTCATTTTTATAAACCGAAAACACATAACCAAGAAAAATACTATACATATTTAAATGACGATAGAATTAAATTGTTATTTGCAGTTGGACCCGCTGGAACTGGTAAAACGATGTTGGCGTGTAATAATGCAGTAAAAGATTTAAAAAGTGGAAAGGTTGATAAAATAATAGTAACTCGCCCAGTTGTTCCAGTAGAAGAAGACATTGGGTTTCTACCGGGAAATATAAATAAAAAGATGGACCCTTGGACCCGTCCAATATTTGATGTGTTTTTAGATTTTTTTTCTCAGAGAGAAATAGACTTAATGATGTACAACAATGTGATAGAAATATCACCGTTGGCCTACATGCGCGGGAGAACGTTTAAAAACGCATTCATTATTGCTGACGAAATGCAGAATAGTTCACCGAATCAAATGTTGATGCTTACTACAAGAATTGGACTGGGAAGTAAGATGGTTGTTACTGGAGACTTGAAACAGTCGGATAAGGGAGTAGATAGTGGTTTAAATGATTTTATAAATAAGTTTAAAGTCTATGAAAAGAGAGAATCGGAAAAGTATAACAGTACGGAGATAAATAGTGGAATCAAAATGGTAGAACTGACTAATGAAGACATTGAGAGAAGTCCGGTAATCATAAAGATACTTGATGTATATAGTGTGAATGACGTAGCAGTAGAAAAGAAACAAGTATTTCCTAAGGTTACCCAAGTTGCAGATTTTATCGGTAATTTCAATGAAAAAAAAGAAAATGACGCAGCGATGATACCGTCCGATCCATTTGAAAAAAGAGTGTAGTAAGAGTAAAAATGTATGAGTGAAAAAAAAAATTGAAAAGAGTGGAGGAAGTAAAGTAAAAAGTACAAAACAAATAAGGAAGC
>Ga0209550_10002160_pt1 | contig 18950 bp, 9 predicted proteins | sample LauGreSuBDMM15SN_2_FD_187567 | JGI IMG/M metagenome (GOLD analysis project Ga0209550, IMG submission 187567) | Freshwater lake microbial communities from Lake Michigan, USA - Su13.BD.MM15.SN (SPAdes) (version 5) | ecosystem: Environmental > Aquatic > Freshwater > Lake | place: Lake Michigan, USA...
AGTCGGCGCCTGTCCGTGTTAGAAGTCACACAGACACACATTCACATTCACACACACATGTCCGTGTGAACGGACGAGATGGCGTCCGGAGCGTTTGATCGTGTGAACGGACGAGATGGCGTCCGGCGAGGCCGATAAAGTCAGCACGAGTGCGATGCAGCGATTTATTGCCGCAGGCATCGGTGCCGGGGTCGCTGAGATGCTCACTCTCCCGATTGATGCTGCAAAAGTCCGACTGCAGCTTCAATGCTCGGGCGCCTCGCAGCCGATACGGTACACAGGGCTGTTTCAGGCCATGCACCGAATAGGTCGGGATGACGGTGCCGCGGCCTTATGGCGCGGCTTTCAGCCCGCGCTGCTGCGGCAGGTTACGTACACCGGCATGTCCTTCGTCTTGTATGAGCCTGTGCGCAACGCGATCGCTGGTGATGTGCCCAGGGAGGAGATTCCATTCATCAAGAGAGTGCTCGCTGGTGGCACGGCGGGTGCCCTGAGCATCATCATGATGAACCCGACGGAAGTGGTGCGCACCATTGGCATGCCAACGGCGTCTCCTCACCGCGCTTCCTCCTTGATTGAGGAGTGAAGTGTGGCATCCTGACCCCTGCGCTCGTGTCACCTTTACGTCTCGGCAGATCAAGACTCAGATGCAGGCACACAGAGGACTGTCGACGCCCAAAGTGTCGACGGTACTGAGCAACGTATACAGCGGCGCAGGTCTCCGGGGCTTCTGGAGCGGCTGCCAGCCGAATGTCGCGCGCTGCTTCATCGGCAACGCGTGCGAGATAGGATGCTATGACGAGGCTAAGACGCGACTCATCGCTGCGGGCGTTCCCGACGGCCCACTCGGCCATTTCGGTGCCTCCGGCATCGCAGGCACTGTCTCGGCCATCTTCTCGACCCCAGTAGATGTGGTAAAGACCCGCCTTATGGCGCAGGCGGGCGGCGTGCCCACTGAGGGTGTTGTGCAGTATGCGGGCGTCGTAGACTGCTTCATGCGCATGCCTGCGATCGAAGGCGTCGCGTCGCTGTACAAGGGCTTCGTTCCGAGTACGTGCATGCACAACGCGGAGGCGCGCGCCTGGACGTGCCTTTGGCTGACACGCACTCCAGCCTGCACAATGCTTGCACAGTCTCGCCCACTCTCTCACGCGGCTTGGCGCTTGCGCGAGCCTTCTCGATCACAGTCGCCACACGCAAAGTTGCCTGGTCGGTCGTGTACTTCCTCACGTACGAGCAGACGCTCAAGAGGCTTCGGGGTTCGTACTCATGAGGGCGTTCGGATTCCCTTGGAATCAGATTTGGTTTTTCTCCCCAAAACACAGGCCGTTCACACCTTCCCAGGAAGGAGGCGATATTTCTCCGCTCGTCAAGGCCTATTGCCGCGGCCAATGCAGTCGTTCAACGTCGCCTTTTCGCCCGCGATCGCGCCGGCTCGCACGTCACCGGGCCGGTATGTCTCTCCGGGACGCCAGGCCTCTCCGGGCCGGCACGTATCCCCTGGACGAACGGTCTTCGCATCGCATCTTCCGGTGCGCTCACGCCGCAAGGAGGTCGAGGAGGAGAGCGACCTCCCGCGCCTTGCCCATCGTATGGGAGGGCGGCGCCTCCGGCGGTGGGCACGTGATAATTTCTGGGAGAGCGTCGTCGCAATGCCCCACCCCGATAGCGACGAGGACCAGGGCGCCGAGCGACCCTATTTCCAGCCCGGCGCACGGTTCGGAATCATCAACCAGAACGGATTCGCGGAGGCCGAGGCGGCAATCGAGGCCGCACGCCACTCGACGCCGCCGCGCTCGCGCCCAACCGCCGTTGCCATCACCTCCTCAACGTCGGCGGCCGTCACACGGCTGACACGGCTGAGCCGAGTTGACCGGGCGGTATTGATCGAGTTCGCCGAGACCATCGAGCTGCAGGAGGCGGAGCGACGGCTGCGGCAGCACTTGCGCACGGCCGCCAGGGTGATCCTCCAGTCGGCCGGCGCTCTACCGCCCGCCACATCCTCTGCCGCGCTGCCGCCCGCGCTGCCCACGGTGGCTTCGCCTGCTGCGCCCAGCATGGCGCCCGGTGACGTGGGCAGCGCCATGCTGGGCCCAGTGGCTTCGCCTGCTGCGGCGCGCGCGCCCAGCATGGCGCTGCCCACGGTGGCTTCGCCTGCTGCGGCGCGCGCGCCCAGCATGGCGCTGGACCTCGCGCTGGCGCCCAGCATGGCGCCCGGCGACGATGAGAGCGACAGCAGCACCGAGGCAGCCGACGAAGATGGATGGCAGATGGTCGACACGGCCGCGGTCGCTGGAAGCCGTTGGCAGGTGGTTATGGGCGGCGCTGCCTCGGAGGGTACAGCCGCCGGGCTCACCGATGTGCCTCCCCAACGCGGCCGCTCGAAGCCGCGCAGACGCCGCGCTGCCGCCACCGCAGTGCGGCATCGTACGAAGGGCGCGGCGCCGCCGCCAATGATGAGCGCGGTGCAGCGCGCGGTGGCGGGCGTGCCCGTGTGCGAGCTGCCGCCGACTGCCAACCCAACCCTTCGCATGATGCACCAGGCCGCCTCTCGTTTCTATGGGCTCCAGGTGGGCACGGTGCGCTCGCCGGCGGAGGCTACTTACGTGGATGAATGTGCGGTGAGTGCTCGTGTCGTGTCCCCCTCCTCCTCCGCCTCCGCCGCCGCCGCCGCCGCCACCGCCGCCAATGGAGAGTGCGCGCCCAATGGGGAGGCGGGCGCCCTCATCACGGCCGCCGAGGCGCTCGTCGCGGCGGCACGCTTGTCCATCGACAAAGCGATCGCCGCCACCGCGAAGGCGGAGGCGCCGCGGCGCCGGCTGCAAATGTGCGAGGTCAAGTGAGCCGGCAAGCACCGGCCAGCGCGGTCGAGCCGAGCTGAGCAGACCGGGTGGGGGAAAAGGGCTGGAATCCGCCCAGCAGCATCAGGCAGCGAGCGGGGAGGGAGGGATCACCCTGCTGGGAGAGCACGACGCCACGACCTCTCACCTCACTACAAGTAGCAACAACTGAGTAGCCCACGAATGCGAGTACAGAGTACTTGTGTTGACCGGAGGTAGCGGAGCCGTCCTTTTCACGGAATTGAGAGCGCGGTGTGTCCGCGAAAGCACAACGCCATCTATGACATTCATAGGCGGCGGTTACAACCCATCCCCAACCCCTCTTCGTCTCTTCTCGACCGTGGACGGTGCGGAGCCTTCGATGGCGCCCAAGGCACCTCCGCCCGAGCCACCTCCGCCACCTCCGCCACCGAAGCCGGAGGAGGAGCTCCAGGGGGTGATGGCGACCGGAGTTAAAAAGGCCTTTGAAAACAAGCTGCTCGAGATCAAGGCGATTGGGGCCACCCCGGAATCGCTGCGACCGATGCGCATCGTGCTCTACCTGCCAGAAATCGATATGGCGACGCAACCAAATTTGCATGAAGTGATTGCGAGCGCCCCCCCAACCATTGTCGAGCTGAGCCTAATCTATAGCACGCAACTTATCGCGCTGCCCGACCTCTTCCCGCTCACTATGCTTCGCTGCCTCAATCTCAACATGTGCGAGAACCTTGAAGCGCTGCCGCCGAGTGTTTCGTCGCTGCTCGCGCTTGAGTTTCTGGACGTAAGCTGGTGTGCCAAGCTCGCGACCGTACCTGATCTCACGCCGCTCATCAAGCTCATCAAGATGGACTGCGCGGGCTGCCGGAGCCTCCGTGTCGAGCTGCTCAAGCTGCCGCCGCAGCTGAAGCCAAACTGGAGCGAGCAGAGCCGCTCGGGCTTCCGCAAGCCCGACCACTACTATCCGTTGCCCAAATTGCCCCCTCTGCTCAAAACGCAGGCGCCGAGGCGCAGCACGCCTCTCTAAGCCGGGCGTAAGTCCGGTCAACACTGCCGAAGGGCCAGAGCACGGCGAAGTGCAGAGAAAGGCCTGGTGGCGCGCCTGGTTGCGCGCTGCTCTGAGCAGCATGGAGCTCATGGTGGCAGGAGAAGATCTAACAAAAATCCATTATTCAGTTTCACCCTGATGACAGTTCCTACCTCAGGAAGTCAGTCATTCGACGTTTTGCGGCCGGGACGTCGCCGTCGGCGGACGCTACCGCGCCGCGCGCCCCGGCTCCGCAAACCGCGCCGCGCGCCACGCTCCGTCTACTCTCCGCGTCTCTCGTCTCAGCGGAGCCGGAGGCGAGGGCGGCTCCGGCCCGGCCTCTGCTTCCCGTCCGGGCAACACACAAGTACGCGATCAGGGGACACAAAAGAGTATACAGGCTCAATAAAAGGAGCCGACAGCGACATGCAGCCGGCACGTCAGCATCCATGCGAGCACCACGTTTGTAACAACATGCACATCTTCGCACCGCCCGTGCCCTTCCTTTCCCCTTGCCTTTGCCTCAAAGATTAAACGCGGCCCGCCGAGAACTCGTCGCCTCTAAGCTCGGGGGCGACGAGCGCACCGAGAGCTGGATCGCGCCATCCGCCGACTCATGGATGTCCACGTGCCCGCCGCCCGGCAGCGCAATCGTCCGTGGCGGTTGGCGCGGTGTGGAGAGTGACGCGGACATCGACGCGGACACGGGCGCGGTGGAGGCCGACGCGGGCGCTGCGGGCGTCGGGCGTGGCGGTGCCGGCGTGGTGGCGGTGGGGGCGGTGGCGCCAGTGGCGGTGGCGGCTTTGGGATCCGCCGGACGCGGCACGTGGAAGATGATGGCGTGTCCGTAGTCGGCGACCGTGTCCGCCGGCGGCGACGTATACGAGTTCGACGGTGTGAACATGGGTTGTTCAACCGCTCGGAGTGGGATCATCTCCCGCTCCCTGACGAAGCCGACAGGCTGCTCGGGCTGTTCCACTTCGGCCACGGGGAAGGCATGCTCATATGCCGTGGTGGAGGCCTTGAGAGCGGATCGCCGCCGTGAGGCCGCCGTCTCGAACGAAAAGGCGCGCCGTGTCGAGCGCGACGGCGCCGAGGCGCGCCGTGAGCCCGATGCAAAGTAATCATCCATCTGCTGCTGCAGAGCGGCCTCGCGCTCGCTGGCGACCGAGCGTCCGGAGGTGGAGTAGAATCGAGCCTCCTCGCGCGCCGCCGAGTGCCGTCCCGAGCCAAACGGCATCGGGCGTACCAAATCAGGATCATAGGGCAGCTCGCCCGAGCGCAGCGCGGCCACGTGGCGCTCGACCGCCGCCGTCTGCGCCCACACGCGCCTCCGGTTGATCTCGTCCTGCGCGAGCTCGGCACCGTGCGAGTTCCACGCGTGCTGCGGTGGCGAGACGGCGCGGCCGCGCGGCCGGGGGATGGTGATGCCGCGGAGAGGCCGGCTGCCGCCGGTGCGCGCAAAGGCGAAGTCGACGGCGGCGTCTGCATCGCCAAGGTCCTTGCCATAGCGCGCCATGACGGTGCGCGGGCGCGCGGATAGAATCACAACGCGATTCGACGTCCCTTCTCCAAAGGAAACGAGACGTGATGAGGCCGAGCCGAACTCCGACGAAGGCATCGCCGCTTGCGTGGCGGCGACGGCCTCCTCGTGCGCCTTGCGCCGCGCTTCCGCCGCCTCGTCCATCTTCTCCTTGAGCACGCGTTGCCGCTCCCGCTCTGCCTCTTCGAACGCTCTCAACGCCTCCTCGCGCTCCTTTTCAAGCGCGGCCTGCGCCAGGGCACGCGCCATCTCCGCCTGGCGCACCCTCTCGGCTGCTCGCTCCTCCTTCGCTTGAAGCACGGCCGCACGCCACGCGCCGTACGCTTTGAACGTGATCTTCCCCATGAACGCGCCCAGAGCCCGCGTGACGCGACGCAGGGCCTCGGCGCGTTCGGAAGCAAAGTCTTTCCAGGTGCGTAGCGCGCAGAAGGCGACGTGGCCAAGCATACGCGCCATCGCCACACGGTACTCCTCGCGCTCGGCCACGAACTCGCGCCACGTGCGCAGGGCACGCACGATCACGTGGCTGAAGACTCGCGACAGGGTCACGTACGCCGCATCGCACTCGTCGGCAAAGTCGCGCCAGGTGCGCAGCGCGCGCAAGGCGACGTTGCATCGGACGCGAGAGACGATCGCACGCGCCGCGTTGCGCAGGCCGGCAAACTCGCGCCAGGTGCGCAGCGCTCGCGCGGTCGTCCGGGAGAGCATCCGTTGCCCGACTCGGCGTGCTATCTTCATCGAGTTGGTGTGGCGGTGCCAATGCTCGAGGGCAGCGACCGCCGCGTGGTCCCACGCGGCTCGCATCCGGCGCAGCTTATTGCGCCGCTGCTCGAGATAGTGGTTCCACTGTCGGAGGGCCTTGCTCACGCCAAAGAAGAAGAGATGGTTGAGGATCGACGTCACCCATCGGAGCATCTGGCTGATCTCGGTCCACTGGTGCCAGGCCTTGAGCAGCTTGCCGTGCGTGAAGCCGCGCGCCGCCATCTTGAGCGCCACACGCGCGCCGAGGAGCTCCATCCACCCCCGGAACGCGCGGCTCATCTTGTGATGGAACAGGCGCATCGCGGACGTGCGCAGCGCGTCGAGCGCCCGCTGACGCTCCTCGCAGTTGGCCGACCACGTGCGCAGCGCCGCACCCACCTTCACCATGGCCAGGCTGTTGAGCACGCCGACCATCCGTTCGCGCGCCTCGTGACGCGCGTCCACCACCTCGAGCCACGCGCCCCACGCGAACGCCTTGAGCCGATACGACGCGTCGAAGCGCTTCGCCATCAGTCGAAGCGTCTTCCTCGTCGCGGCCAGCTCGCGCCATTTCGCCACGACGCCGCCAAAGAGGGCCGCGCGCATCTGGTGCACCGAGTCCTGCAGCAGCTGGTACTGCACCGAGGCGGCCTCGGCGTAGGTGGCCCAGCTGACGAACCCCTTGGAGAGCTCGAGGTGACGTAACCGACGAAACGCGAGCTCATACGCAGAGGCCTGCTCGACGTTGTCAAGAGCATTGTAGCGCCAAGTGCCGACACAGCGCGCGAGCTCTACGTTGCGCAGACGCTTGAGCGCGCGAACGAGCCTCAACTGAAGCGTGACGATCTCGACGAATCTCGACCATCCCTTGGCCACGTGCCACATGCGCAGCCGGCGCACGCTCTTCTCGAAGACGCTCAGCCCGGCCGCGAGCTCCGAGGCGCGCACACGCGTGTGGCGCACCCAGCGGCGGAAGGCGAGCTTGTTGTAGCGCACGCGCACGCACGACGAGCGCCACGCGAGGAGGCCCCGGTACATGTGCTTCTGGAGCCACCGGTTGAGGGCCCCACGCGCCGTCGCGCGAGCGCCCCCGAGCTCCTTGGCATTCGCGCGCCACGCGAGCAGCGCGCGCGAGCTATGCTGGTTGCGCAGGCGGCGCAACACCGCCTCCATGGCGCGCAGCCGCAGCACCACCCCCTCCACGTAGGCGCAGTAGGTCGTCCAGCCCTTGGCGAGGCTCAGCTTCGACAAGCGCGCGAGCACGCGACGTGCCACCGTGCGCGCGTCGCGCTGGGCACTCGCGCCCTTGCGCCACGTGTTCCACGCCGCGGCCACCTCTTGCATGCGCAGACGGCCGACCGCATGGCTGAGCATCTCGAGGCGCTCGACGCGCGTCTCCCACCAATCGGCCCACGTGCGCCACGCGGCCCCCTTTTGGCCATGCACGATGCGGCTGATGAGGCCGATAGCGCGCGCACGCTGGTCCGCATACGTACACCATGACTGCCAGCCACGCGCGAGGCCCTGGTTCTGGAGCTTCTTGAGCACGGTGAGTGCGCGGTCCATGGCCCAAAGGTGCGCGTCGACATACGTGTACCACGTCTCCCACGCTTTCGAGAGCTCGATCGAGCGCAGCCGTTGGAAAGCTTTCTCGCGCAGCTGCTGGCGCCGTGCTGAGCGCTCCGCGTGCCCCTCCGAGCGCCCGGCCCACCGATCGAAGGCGGAAAAGAGGCGGCGGTGCACCATGAGGGCCAGGCGCCAGCAGCGCCACCCAATGCAGAGCTTCACGCCTCCGATTCGTAGCAAGGCGTCCTTGATGGCCTGGCGCTGGTGCACGCGCTCGACGACGCTTGCCCAGTGACGGAGGGCTTTCGAAGTCCGCAGGCAGAACATGGTACGGAAGGCATGCCGGACGGCGTCGATGGCGGCCGCATGCTCACGAGCAAAGCTGGTGAACGTGAGCCAGCCGCGGGAGAGGTCGACGTGGCGCAGCTTGCGCACCACGAGCTCGAGCGCCCCGAGCGTCTCCACCAGCCTGGAGGCGGTCTCGTGCCAGCGGGTGAATGCATGCCATAGGCCGCGGTCGAGCACGCGGCGCACTAGGGCGAGCGCGCGCGCGCGCATCGTCACGTTCACCTTCCACAGCGTCCAGCCACCGAGCAGCTGCTGTGAAAGCAGCCGCTGCAGCGCGTTCCGACCGCAGCTTGCGGCGTGCAAGCTCTGCTTCGAGCCGCCCGCCCACGATGTGAAGGCCTGGAGCACCTGTGAAGAGCGTCACGAAGGTGTGAAGAGCGTCACGAAGGTGTGAAGAGCGTCACGAAGGTCGCAGCTCAGCGGCAATCAGTGGCACTCAGTGGCACTCATTGTGAAGGCCTGGAACACCTTGGCGTGGACGAGGCAATCAGTGGCCATCAGTGACAATCAGAGTGGAGCACCTTGGCGTGTACGAGGCGGTGCAACAGCATGCGCGCGTTGTCGTGGCGCGCGATGGACGCGCTGGCGTGGCTCGCGAGGCTGTGGAACGAGCGGAAGATGCCACGGTGGCGCAGTGCCATCACCACCGTGCGCAGGGCCGCCAAATTCTTACGCTCCGCCTCGAGCACCGCGACGAGCGTGGACCAGGCCCTGTACAGGTCTTTCGCGAGCAGGACCTGGATGACGTGCCGCATCGAGTCGACGCTCGCCTTGTTCGCCTTGAGCACTGCGACCAGAGTTGCCCATCCACGCGAGAGGTCGCGATGGAGCAGCACGCACGTGACGCGGCGCATCGACTCGGCGCTCGCCTTGAGCGCCGCTGTGGTCTCCGTGAGCGAGTTCCATGCCCGGCGCAGCTGCAGATGGGCAAACGCACCGAGCACACGCCGACGGTCGGCCTTTTGCTGCCTCTGCACGCCGAGCACCTCCTTCATCTCGTTCCACGCATAGCCCAGCTCGAGCGTACGCATGCGCGTGATAGCCGCCGCGAGCTTGCGTTTGACCTCGCGGCTCACCACCGAAAAGTCCACGAGCTCATTCCAAGTGCGAACTAACTCGAAGTTGGCGAGCCGGCGCGCGGCCTGGGACATGACCGCGATCGATTCGCGTCGCAAGATCGCCACCTCGAGCCACTGGAGCCATCCTCGCGCCACCTCTTGCATGCGCAGACGGCCGGCCGCGTGGCTGAGCATCTCGAGGCGCTCGACGCGTCTCTCCCACGCCTCTGCCCACGTGCGCCACGCCGTCGCCAGCGCCATCTGCACAAACTGGCCGAAGGCGCGACGCAGCATGAGAGCCTCGAGCACGAGCGCGTGCATCGCGACCCACTGGCTCAGAGCGAGGCGCAGGCGCAGGCGCACGACGCCCTGCGTGCGTGAAATGAGCCCGAGCTCCGTCTCCATGCGCGCCTGGGTGTACTCGCGGAGCCGCTGCAGGGCGGTCAGCCGGTGCCCGTCGAGCATCATGTGCACGGCCCGACGCGTGGCCACGTGGCGTGCGCTCTGCTGCGCCCACGTGCGGAAGCCGGCGCCCACACCGCGATGGAGCGCGCACAGCAGTGCCGCGCGTGCGGGGCCATCTACGGTGCGCACCATACGCGCCTCGGCGATCCAAGCGTGCAACGCCCGAAGGAGCGACGCGTTCAGCCAGCAACGGAGCGCCTGGCGTGGCGTCTCGGCGGCCTTGACGACGCCGTCCCAGCGCTGCCAGCACAGCAGTAGCGCGCCGTGCGTCCACACGCGCAGCGATTGGCGTGCCGCGGCGAACGCGGCCGCGTAGGCGGTGGCAGTCTCCATCCACGAGCGCCAGCCACGGCCAATCTCGAAGAGGAAAGCGAGCCTCGTCATCTTCTCCATCACGCGCGTCTGACGCGCCGCCTCGAGCGCTTCGAGCCACGCGCTCCACGCGCCACGCGTCGAGAGGTTGAGCAGCCGCGCCGCGGCGTCGACGTACGTGCAGTGCGTAGCGTACCCGTCCGCGACGCGCTCGGCCCACGTGCTGAACGCGAACAAGAGTGCATGCCGCTCAAAGCTGCCCACGCCGGCGCCGAGGCGGGAACGGAACGCGCGCATCATGGCGGCAAAGGACTGCCACGCAATGAAGGCCGTGTACCGTGGCGAGAGCAGCCGAAAGGCTTTGCGCGTGCGTGCGCTTGTGAGGCCGCGCAGCTTCTGGCGCTTGATGTTGACCGCAATCCCGAGCCAGTCGGCAAGGGTCATCGACAGCTTGCGGCGCAGCTGGTGGGCGAGAGTCTGCAGCGTGAGGTCTTCGCCCCGCGGATGGCCGATCGAATCCGACGAGGCACCCGAGCGCTCCCAGGCGCGCAGGGCGGCCGCCCGCACACGCATCGACGCGGGCAGCAGCCCCTGCAGCATCCAGAAGAGCGCGCGATGACGAAGGACCGCGGACGCCTCTGCGCTCATCTCGGCGCCGTGTGACACCTTGAGCTGTGTGAGTACCTTGCGCTGCCGATCCTTCGCGCCGGCGACCTCACGCCGCCAGCGTTGCCAGAGCGACGCGATCCGGACCGCCTGGAAATGGATGTCGCAGCGCAGGTGCAGTGCGGACTGGCGCAGCTGCGTGGTGCAGTAGTCGACCCAGCGACGGAGCGACTTGGAAGCTCGCTCCCGCGCCTGCCTCCGTCGCTCCACGTCGATCGTCGAGCCAAGCCCGTGGTCTGCCACGAGGAGCGCCTGCGTCATGTCGGGCTCAGCCTCATCTCTCTCTCGGCTGAGCCTCTCTGCACGGCGAACGACTGCGAACGCTTCCGACTCAGAGCGGCGCAAACCCAGAGATGGCGTGGGCGGCGGCGGCACCACCGGCGGTGGCGAGCGTTGTGGTGAGCGTTGTGGAGAGCGTTGTGGCGAGCGCGGAAGTGGCTCGAGCCCTCGCGGCGCGAAGCGAACCGAGGTGTTGAGGGTTTGCTCCCAATCTCCGGCGAGATCTCGGAGATCGCGGAGATCGGGCGACGAGTTGCTCGACACGAGGGGAGTGGCCGACGGCGGCGTGCCTGGCTGGCGCTTGAGGATGCCCACGGGCGCGGGAGCGGGCGTGCCACCGGAAGCGAGGGGAAGCATGGGTGGCGGCTGCATCATCGGCGCAGGCAGCGGCATGGGGTACGGCATCGCAGGCCTATAGCGCGAGCGAGGGTCCATCCACGGTGCGCGACTCTCGATCGGCACAGGCCCCCGCGGCGAGGCGCTACATGAGGCGCTGCATGAGGCCGTGCACGAGGGGGCGGCGGCCGGCGAGGGCGCACGGTGCGCGAGCCGCGCGGCGTTGGCGCGATAGTCGACGTGAGCGCCCGACTCGAGGCGGCGCAGAGACGGAGGCGAGGCGCTGCTAACGCCTGGGGAAGCGCCCGGGGAAGCGCGCCCGCTCGATGTGCCGCTCCCGCCGACGGCCGCCGCTCTGCTCGCGCCCGCCGTTCCAGTGGCCATCAAGCCGCCGCCATACCGGCTGCTGCTGCAGTGTCGATAAAAGGTGCCCGTGCCTGCCGCGCTGCTGCTGCACGCGGGGGTGCTCACCACAGAGGTGCTCGTGTCGGAGAGCGCGTCGAGTGGGACGCTCACCTGCGGGTTGAAGCCGCCCGTATTCAGATGGTTGGCACTGTGGGGGGCTCTCGCGGCCGCGTCGACTGGGACGCTCACCTGCGGGTTGAAGCCGCCCGTATTCAGATGGTTGGCACTGTGGGGGGCTCTCGCGGCCGCCGCCGCTGCCGCCGCCGTGGACGGATAGCCGAGCGACGCCGCTGCGCAGGAGGTCAGACCGAGCGCGGGAGGTGACCCACTGCCACGCCGGCCCCAGTCGTGTATGGGATTGCGGCTCATTTCCTCGAGCAGGCTGGCGTCAGCGCTGCTGGCGCTCGCCGGCGTGTCGTCGCTGGTGGCAGCAGTGGGCAGTGGTGGCTCGGCGGCGGCAGCACCAGGGCTGGTGTTGCGGCCGCTAAGAGCCGCAGCGCCGGGCTTTGCTGGTCTCGGGTTCTGGCGGCGACCCGGCTGCGAGGGCGGGCGAAGATTGCGGCCTGCCGCGGCCGTCGACGACGAGGATGGCGAGGGCGACATCGAAAGGCCAGCGTGTGCCTCTTTCGATAGCCGCGAGGCCCGCGCTGCTTGCTGCAGGGCATCGTGCACGGCAGCGTACGACATGTCGCCGATTGCCGCACCGGCGCCCATGCCAGTAGGTGAGCTGTTGGCCGATCCGGCCTGGGAGATCTCACGAAGCTCGTCGACGGTGCGGCGCATGATGTCCGCCACAGTTGGCGAGAGATTCGGATCAGAAGCGCCAGCAGCAGGGCTGTCATCATTGAGGGAGACCCATTCCACGCGCGCACCGCCGGTGTCGACTTGTCGAGTGCGCTGTTGCATCATCGCGCGCCCCCACAATGGGAGCCTCCGCACGGATCAGCAGGATCTCAAAAAGTGTCTGTTTCGGTTGCGGCTGAAAAGCAAGCGAATTCCACGACGATCGGACCGTACTGTACGTGTTGATGGCTGAGTGACCGTGTCCCGGCTCCCCCCGGTGTCTTTTTACCGTGACCTGCTATCCGGATATCTCCAGCATAAAACCTTTTCAATCGAGGTCTTTTTTACGCTTTCATGCCACTAAGACGAGATGACCGATCCGCGAGCTCGAGTCGTGACAGACAGCGATGACGATGATGACGACGCATGGTACGAGGAGCTGACGAACATGCGCATCGCATCCATCACCGCCCATTCGGCGCAGTTGAAACGCCGTTCATCATCGCGCGGGAGAGGCAGCTTTGCCTCCACGGGCGAGGCGTGGTTTTCACATGCCATGGATGAGGACGACGCCTTGGCAGAGGAGGAAGCGGAAGCAGAGCGAGCTGCGGCGGCGCAGGCAGCTGCTGCCGATGAGACTTTGGCCAGAGCGCGACGACTGCTTGATCGCCAGGGCGCAGAGCTCTGGGCGGCTGCGAATCCGGTTGCGACGGCAGACGCAGCCTTACAGGCCACCATGTGGGAGGAAATTGCATTGAAAGATGCCTCGACGTCGGCTCCGCCTTTCCTGCGACGGAAGAGCAGCGCCGAAACCGAGGGCGACTTGTGGGCGGCAGCGATGGCAGCCTTTAAGGGGGAGCAGGAGAAGGCTGCCAGCAAAGAGAAGGAGACTCAAGAGGAGGAGGAGACGCAGCGGCAAGAGGACGACGAACAGGATCAAGCCCATGAGTCTCAAGTGGACGAGCCGCCGCATCCGCTGGGCGTTCAGGTTTCCTCCCTTGCTCGGCGGCGACTTGGGCCGATGACCGCCGCAACCACGGCTGCTCTGACGCTAGAAGAGCAGGCACGCACGGCGGCGTTGGCGAGAGAGACGAGCGCATCCGAAGCTGAGAGGGTGGCGATGGCAGCGGCCGCGGCCGAGGCGATGGGAGCGGTGGCGGCCGAGGCGGCGGCCGAGGCCGAGTCGGCGGCCGAGGCACGCGCGAGGCTCAGGCGGGCCTTCACGACTGTGGCGATCATGAAGACTCTCGAGGCACAGCTGGACGGGCACGGCGAAGCCCCGCAGGCTCCGGAGAGGGCCGCATATTTGCAGGAGGAGGCAGAGAAGTCCATGGCCGAGACGGGGGCATTGCCGAGGCGCGCCGAGAAGGCGGCGATCAAGGCAGCAATCGCGGCACATCGTGTCGGCGAGCAAGAGGCGAGAGAGGCAGCAGATCGTGCGAAGCGAGGCGGCAGAGAGAAGCGAGCTGCTGCTCGCTTCTCTCTCCTCACCGAGCGGGCAAAGATCAGCAATCTCAAGGACGAGATCGTACGCTTGGAGCGCTTGGTTGCGAATTCGATGCGCCAGCTGGAAGCTCGCCAAATACGGCGCCCGCTCGAGATGCTCGAGTTTATGGCGGCTGTGGAGCATCAGAGTGGTTTGTCGGCGCGCTGGGGCATCACACCATGTGCGTGCAGCAATTTGCCGAGCACGGCGCCGCATGCCAGTACCACTCCTTTCCACACGAGCAGGTCGCCACGATCGATGAACGATGCGCTGCTCGCCAACCCGTCCGACAGGCCGACGCGCCGAAGTCGGACGTCATCGTGTTCGCCGCGCCTTCATCCCACGCAGCCTACAAAGACGCGACCACTTCACAAACCATCGCGCACGTTCTTTCCTTTACCTCCAGCATTGAGCCCGACGCCGTCACTCGTGAAGCAAGCGCAGAGGCCGTCCTTGTACTCGATGAGCGAGTACTGGCCCGAGACCCTGGACGTCATCCCTTCGGCCAACCGACATGGAGTAATGTGGACACCTCGTCGTCGTGTTTGGCAGAGTAGGCCGTAGAGGGGTTGCGTAGAAAATGAATTTGAGGCTGACATTTGGTGAAACTCCGCACAAGTTCCATTTTTGGACCGACTTTATCGAGGCGCTCCGTGGACGCAAGATGCGCCGCACGAGCGAGGCGGAGCAACCATCGAGGATAAAAGGGACAAACCAGACAAGCAACCCGCTTGTAATTATCTTGGGCGCTCTCGATGTCAAAGAGCAGGGTTGACCACGTGCATGCTCTCATGCAGCAGCTCGATCGGGCCGAGGCGCGTGCCGAGACGTTGCCTCCAGTAATGTTGCAAAGGGGCACATTCGATGCGCAGGGGCGACTGTACATCCCACAACCACACATCGAGTCTGCCCTCCAAGGATCGGTCGCAGCAGGATCAGAGGTCCCAGAAGCCGATCGACTCGACTACATGGGGCAGCAGCTGCTCTCGCGACTCAGGGGGGAGCGGCCGCCAGACTTCCGGCCCAAGAGGAGCAAGCATGCGGGCAAGCTCCGAGAGAGAGCAAGCCAAGATGGTGCAGGCTGCAGCGGTGCAGAGCAGAGCCGAATCGCGCTTGATTTCAAGCGGAAGACGATGGACTCCGAGGCTCTACGTAAGGATGTCGCTGATGCGGCGTTAGTTTCGGGTGCGGCGGGCATCACCAACGCTCGGACAGATCGTGCGATTCCATCGACCGCACCCATGTCTGATTCCTCTAGCTACGTACTCCACCGTGGGGCGGAGATCGGCATCACCGACATCGCGACGACGGGAAGCGAGGTTTACCTTTCAGCCGGCATGCGCCTCAACACGGCTCGCGAGGAGAACTTCCAGCTTGGCGAGCCTCAAAAGGATATTGACAGAGTCCATCAGAAACTGCGCGAAGAGCTACTTCGCGAAGAGGAATCGCTGAGTCTTGGCATAGCTGACGAACCGCGAGACATAGCGGATTTAGTTCGCACTGCTGCCGCGAACCGACTTGCCTTGCATCAGTCTACTACCGATCATCAGTCTACCACCGAGCACAAGCCAGCCCGTAGAAGAAAGGTGAGCTACGAGCTGCAGACATTCAGGGAGCAAACCGACATGGCGCATGCCTTTCTGCACGGACAGGAGGTGCAGCAGATCAAGCTGCAATCGACTCGCGGCAAAGACCAAAGGGCGAATGAACTCAGCAAGGAAAGATGGCGTGAGCTACGCGAGCAACGGTTGATAGTCGCAGAGCAGGCCAGGATCGAGTACGGCCCCACCACAAAGGAGCGCGAACAGAAACGGTTGGCAGACGAGCACCTCGAGAAGCAGGCGCACGAAAACGCACAACGCGATGCACGGAAAAAGTTTATCATGAGCTTTCCGAAAGTCTTGATCGCTACCATCGTCGTGCTCGTCTCGACGGTTCTGTTCCAAGTTTCGGAGCTTCCGTCTCGTGGTCAAGTGCCTGGAGGCAGCCTTTTCATCTTGCCTGCTGCGCCTTGGGCCATGCAGGTCTGCTATGCGATGGGCACTGTCGGGTGCACGATAGAAATCTGCGTCTTGTTGCTGATCCGAATTATTCTCTTCGTCGAGGGCCCTCTATCGAAAGCTCTCAACAGGATGATGCCAACCTTCGTGTACCTGCACTACCTCTCCATTCTCGGGCTTCAAAACAGCTTCTATGGCGCATCCATTTACCTGATAGACGGGCTTATCGCGCGCATAGCGACGCGCATTGAGCAAGCCAAGGAGGGTGGGGATATCCTATATTGCATCGTGAGGCAGGTACTCGCCTATGTGCTACCTCCTCTTCTGCTGTACAATATCTTCGTCGCACGCTCTCTCGGCCTAAGCAGCCTGCGGGACATGGGCTCGACTCCGCGCACGGTCCAATGGCACATCTTAATCGCAATTAGCGCATGCCTCGGTGCATCAAGCATTTGCTTCATCGGCCTTGCCGAGGTGCGCCATTCGTACTTCCTTGACACTCTGGTCAAGGTCGATCAGATGTACCCAAGCAACCGCACGACAGTTGTCACAGCTGGTTTCGAAAGGATGGCCAACTTCACGCTCCCGTTCCTCTATGACGCGTTCGGGGGGAGAACAAAGTATACCGAAAGCATCGACGGCTGCAATTACAGCATTGCAGTTGATATGCACCTTAAGCCGAGGGACGGAACCGTAGAATCGGCGCAAACCAACTTTGGTTCGTCCTTTCCGGATGGATCAACACTCCTGTCAGACTTCGCATCCACGCACTCCGCAGCCGAGGGAATGATCAATCAGTACATCAGCCAGTCGCAAGCATGCGGGCTGCCTGCGCGGTCTGCCAGCTGGTATGCCACCGCGGTCTGGAACTTTATCGGCAATCCGAAGACCTTCATGAACAACCTTACAAGCAAGGCTGTCCTGTTCGCAGCCGCTCCCCTTTACTATGTGCTAGTGTTAGGCGCAGTCTCTCTTGCTATGGCCGTCTTCTTCCTATACGTGTCCGTCCACGGCCTATTGTACGTTACGGAAGTCGAGAATTTCCCCGAGCACCTTCTTGATGTGAAGACGGCGGGCCTTCGCGTCCGCTTACTCGCGGGCGAGGACGTGATCATCAATCACGTGGCAGACAAGCCGCGTACCGATGGTGCGCGTGGCAAAATAAAGCGCACCGGCTACGTAAATGGAGATAAGGTTGCCGTTGAGCTTGTGGACGAGGAGGTTGACCCCGCTACGAAGGCGCATCCCGTCATTTACGTGCACGAATGGAACCTTTCGATTGGTGCCTTCACGAAGACAGAGATTGAGAATTTCGAGAGAACGAAGGAGATGGCCAGCTTGAAGGCCGCCGAAGCGGTTTCAAAGCACGAGGCGAAAGGCGATAGACTCAGGTGGCTGCAATATGGGTATACGATCGTCTGCCAGCTCTTCGTAGGCTTTTTCGTGCACGCTTTGGTGACTCACCCGACGACCTCAAAGGCTGTTGCACTGTCTGCATTCTCAGTGCTGTCCATGGGGTCTGCTCTCGATCAGACCACTCTGAATCAGTACGCAAAACTCACGTGCGACACTTGGCTGCTGTGCTTGCAAGGCACAGGCTATGAGCCAGACTTTTGTCGTGAATGCTCCATTCCGATGCCGGCCGCGTATGACATTTCAGACTTTAAAGGGACATACGTGCCTTTTTTGGGGAACTTTTTTCAGGGCAGTACGTTGGGGACGGTGATACAATGGATCGCCATCTTTGCCGGCGGCCATCTGGTGATAGTTTCCATCGCGCTCAAGTGCATAGGGCGCCCCTCTTGGTTGCTCACTTTTATTGGGGCCTTGGTCACGTCCATCCCGTCGGCCATCGCTGGCTTCAGTTTCACGGTTTTTGATGGACGGTACTCGGATGGCTCTCCAGCTCGCGAAGCCGTGTGCCGTGCCCCCGCGACCTTCTTTTCCCAGGTTGCTGGCTACGACCGTGCGACCGGCCAAAACCCGCTAATGCTGACCTGTGTGGTCGAATCTGGCCTACAATATGTCACTGAGCAGATGCAGTCAAGCGATAATAGTGCCTTGTACCTAGGCTTTATTGCTAACCAGATCTCCTTCCTGCTCGACTCGACGTTCACGCTCTCCAGATTACTACGCACGGAGGGTGGTGAAGACCAAGCTGCCCAGTTTCAGCTATTATGCTTCATGGTATTCTTTGTTGTGGCGACAATAATCATTCTCTTCTTGTCATCGTGGCTGCATATCGGTGGCGCCGGGTTTGCACAGTATCTATCTGACGCGACTCATCAATTCATCTTCTTCTCCGAAGAGGCGTATAAGGCCCTCGGAAAGCAAGACCTATTTGCAAAGCTTACCATTTTTTCCACGGATCTGTCGCCCCTCGAAACGGAAGCGGCTCATGAGATTTCGAGGTTTTCCAGTGGAGGATATGGATCCGTCACAGCGCTCGTGATCATGGCTTTATTCGCAGTGTTTCAGGTCTTTGGCATGATACTCACGCAGTCTTCTATGCGAAGGGATCTAGAACTTTACCCAATGCTACTGATGGGCATTCAATTCGTAATGCGGATCAACCTCATCTTCTTCGCAACCTACATTCTGCTCCAAATAATCATGGGATGGAACTCACTCGTACCAGAAACGATGGTTGCCGTGATGTTGACGATCCCTCTGACGTGTCAGCTCGTCTTTGTCTTTTACTATGCGCTCAAGTCGAGAATCTTGGGCTTTCCGGCATCGACCATGCTTCACACACGCGTCTTCATCGTTAGCAGCTCCACCCTCGCCATAATTCTTAACACACTACCGCTTCTCTTTCTCATCACGAGCATCGTGGGCCTCTCTTTCTATCTCAACAGACGCGTCATGGAGGCCGAGGCGACAACGATTGGCGTGCCGATGTTTATGACGGGCCTCGCAGGCGTTGCGATATCCATCTTGTCACTTTGGTACACCTTTCAGCATGCAGCCTATTATACTATCCAAGAAATAATCTTCCATATGATAGAGATTTTCGAGAAGGAGAAAGCTAAGGTGATTACAGCAATGTTGGGAGATGCGAGGGCGAGGACCGCCAATATGGCGAAAGAGGCGGGGGGGGCGGGGATATCGGGGAC
>Ga0209550_10002162_pt1 | contig 18948 bp, 18 predicted proteins | sample LauGreSuBDMM15SN_2_FD_187567 | JGI IMG/M metagenome (GOLD analysis project Ga0209550, IMG submission 187567) | Freshwater lake microbial communities from Lake Michigan, USA - Su13.BD.MM15.SN (SPAdes) (version 5) | ecosystem: Environmental > Aquatic > Freshwater > Lake | place: Lake Michigan...
TCTGCCAGTTTTTAAGCGCCATCAAAGCCAAAAGATCAGGCAAGATAGGGCAATGGTCTCAGTCAGCATAGTGACGGTTGTTAAGAATAATGCCGATGGTCTGACTAAAACTCTAAAGAGTGCCCTCTCACAAGATTTTTCGGATTGGGAGCTAATTATTGTTTATGGCCAATCTGAAGACGCTACATATGACGTCGCCACTGAATTCTGTAAAATAGACTCAAGATTTTCTTTGGTTAAGCAGTCAGATCAGGGGATATATGAGGCGATGAATCTAGGGATTAGCAAGTCGCGAGCCGATTTTATTTGGTTTATGAATAGCGGGGATCGGTTTTATTCTGCTAGCGCCCTAAAAACTGGCTTCATTGCAATTAAAAGTAGCCAATGTGGATTTGTAGTTGGTGGATACAAAATTGAAAGAGAAGAGCGAGTATTTCGCCAGAGATCAGGTGAAATATCCCTGATCAAATTTGCACTTTCTAGGAGAGGCGCTTGCCATCAAGCGATGGCATTTCGTAAGGATTCAATCACGGCTGCTAGAAACTTCGACACTAGATTCAGGTTAGCCGCAGACCACAAACTCTGCCTAGAAATAATCAAAGATTCCGGTGCCTATAAAATCTCTGAAATCCTTGCCATCATGGAGCCGGACGGATTCTCAGATAAGAACTTAAAAAGAATGCATCAGGAGAAATCTATAATCCGCGACGAGATCTTTGCCAATAATCCCGCGGCCAGGGCTTTGGGATGGGGCTGGATGAAAGCCGCCAGCATAAAATCTGGACTTCGCCTCATTGGAAATGGTAAAAAGCACCCCCTTGGATAGGGCAAGATTTGCTCATGCGCCTAGACCATGTCTCATATGTAACTTCTCATGACCAGCTAGCAGATACCGTTCAACGATTAGGTTCTCGATTAGGGACCACCTTTGTTGATGGTGGTGTTCACCCAAGATTTGGTACTCGTAACTTCACAGCTCCTCTTCTAAATGGTCAATACATCGAAGTTGTATGCCCGCTAGATCACCCAGCATCTGATTCATCACCATTTGGTAAGGCTGTTTCAAAGCGCGCCGCAGAAGGTGGCGGCTGGCTCACTTGGGTTGTGGCTGTTGAAGAGTTAGCGGCAGTTGAAACACGCCTAGGTCGTCCAGCAGTAGATGGTCACCGCACCAAGCCTGATGGAACTGATTTAACTTGGAAGCAGATTGGCGTGCTTGGTACTTTAGAAGATCGCCAAATGCCTTTCTTCGTTCAATGGATTAAGAATCATCACCCATCAACAGATGGCAAAGCAGTTGCAAAGATCGTGAAGATTGAAATTGCTGGAGATGAATCCGCAATCTCTGAATGGCTTGGCTCTGAAGTCAAAGCAGCTATCGGAAATGGCATTGAAGTCGAGTGGGTTTCAACTGAAAAAAATGATGGGGATACGGGAATTGTTGCCGTGCATTTTGCTACTTCGGAAATCAGTTTCAGGATCGACTAGATTATTATGGGTAAAACAATCTCAATCTCAGGTAGTTTCTACATTAGATTGAAAAATATAAAGTCGGACATTTTGCAAGTCCTGAAAATGCTATTAGGCAAATCAATTTCTAAGACCATTTACATTGGAGATAGTCATATTTGGTATATTGCCACTAAAACTAAGTCCACTAAAAAAAGTAGAATACACTTTAACTCAAACGGAGACCTAATTTTATGGCTTGGCCCGAAGCTAATGTACACAATAGGGGCCAAAGGCTTTAAATTTAGCATCTTACAAAAAGCATCCCTGTATATTGCCAATAAAAAAAATTATAAGAATCTTATAGCCCATTTTGGTGAGATTGATTGCCGGGTATGGTCAAGCAAGCTAGACAATATAGAAAATATAGACCTGATATCAAAGCGGTATATTTTGCAAATTGAGAACCTTTGCAATTTTTATGGTTTTACAAGATCTCTCTTGATTTCCCCAATCCCTCCTAGCGATAAAGGGCAACTAAATCTGGAATTTCCGAGAAATGGGTCGTTGGCAACACGAGTACAAGTCACGAATAGACTGACTCAGTCTTTGATTGCAAATCGGAGACCTAACTACATAGAAGTATTGAATTCACAAAGTTTAGTTGGTTCCAACCCCTCTAGCGCAGACTTTGGTGCCCTAGACGAAATTTACTCACTTGATGGCTGCCATGTTAATCCCGCAGGTGCTGAATTGCTCAAAAGATACATAGATGAATTTCTTCACGGTAGATGAAGATTTTAATGACACACTTAGATATCCTTAGTCATGCTCTATAAAATTCACGAAATTTCACGCTTATGGAATCTTCCAAGAGGTGAGGTACTTCATGTTGGAGCGCATGCCGCTGAAGAGTTAGAAAGTTATTTTGAAAATGAACTTTTTCCAATTACCTGGGTTGAAGCTCAACCTGAACTGGCTCAAAATTTGGCTCGAAAGCTTAATCCAGAACAAAATAGAGTTCTAAATGTTGCTGCATGGGACACCAATGGGGAGATAAAAAAACTATACGTCACAAATAACTCGCAATCGACAAGCTTGCTAAAAATGGGAACTCACTTAAATATGTATCCGCAGATCCAAGTAGTCACAGAAATATTAGTTGAAACTAAAAGATTAGACACCCTAATCCCGGAAGATACTGTTTTTACATTTATAAACATAGACGTTCAAGGTGCAGAGTTAGAAGTCTTAAAAGGTTTAGGTAATTTATTATATAAAACTAATGTTGTTTACTGTGAAGTAAATAGAAAGAGACTTTATGAAAACTGTGCACAAGTAAGAGAGCTAGACAAGTACTTAAAGTCCTATGGGTTTAAGAGAGTATCAACTAAGTGGTACCTGCGAGCTGGATGGGGTGATGCAGTTTATACAAGAAATTATAGATTTAATTTGAGGAAATGGTCCTTAGCGCGAAAATATGAAATTATTTTTTATCTACCTCAGTCTAAGTCCTTGATTTTGAAAATTTATAGAATGCTAATCGGTAGATAACATGAAAAATTTGCTGAGAACCATCTTTCTACTGCGTCGGACAAAGTCAACATTCTTACTCCCCGTAGAGATGATTAGGTGGCGTAAGAGAAATTTTACCGGCCCACTCCCTGTGATCTGGAAGCGAAGTTTCATTAGGACCACTGGAATTCCGGGTGTGGTTTGGATTGAGACAGGCACATACAAAGGGGAAACTTCCTATTTCCTTTCAAGAACCTCTAAACAAGTCATCACAATTGAGCCGGAACCAACTTTATTTCGGACTGCTAAGCATAGGCTGCGTGGCGAATCGAAAATAACTGTTTTGGAAGGAACGAGCGAAGATAGATTTAAGGAAGCAATCGAAATATCGGGCAACGAAATTAATTTCTTTCTAGATGGGCATGCATCTGGTGGAGAAACTTACGAGTCATCCACTCCGACTCCTTTAATTTATGAGTTAGAATGCATTGCTCAATCTTTCATTTACCTAAAAAAAGCTATAATTATAGTTGATGACGTAAGACTTTCCAGGTTTACTGTATCCCAACAAAGTGGGTATCCCAACTTAAATTATCTCGTGAAGTGGGCAAATTCAAATAACTTAGATTGGTATTTTGAAAACGACATGTTTGTCGCTAAATATCAGTGTTAAATTCAACAATGTTCCACTTAGGAGGATACTGAAGTGTGATTTCGTGTTTTTCGTTAATGAACCACACACTCGGTGCATAAACAGTAATTCCAAGTCTTCCATAAAATGCAGCAAAGTAAGAAAAAGTAGAATTTGAAATTATTAAACTATCAAATTTTGACATTAAGAATAGACTTTCCGCGTCAGATAATTCTTTCTCAGAAACAAATTTTGTAACTTTACTAATTATTTCTGATGGTAAAATTCTTTTTGCTAATTCAATATCATCAGAAAAAATCCAAATATGCTTAAATTCTCTATTCGAAGTTGCATTTTCGAAAGCTGAGGCATAATAGTTTGTATTAATTAGGCTACTTGTGGCTTGGGTTATGTAGTCTGTCAGGCGAATATGCAGAGCCAAAGATTCACCTTGTGCCAAAAAGTCAACCACACTTTTTAGATTTATACTCTGATTTATCAACTCTAATTCAGATATAGACCCTCTATCTATAGCGCTAGATAAAACTTCATAAGATTGGAAGTTACCTTTTAACCTAGTCAGCGCCCTACTCGGCGGATTTTGCTCAAGATCATGAATTTTTAGGTTTTCACCAACCTCGCCATTCTTTGAATAATCTATAAAACTTGCAAGCGAAGTTGAGCCAAATAGATTGAGAAATCTGTTAGAAAAAACTAGGCGGGATACGAAATTTTTTCTAAGTGTTTTACCTCTTGGTAAGCTAAATTCTTGAATCCCACGTAGATCCATCCCTAAATTTCGTCTTCGTCGGATTGCTTTATCATTAAGACTTCGCGAAAAGTCCAAGTACAAATCACATTTATGAATTTCTGAATAAAGGAAGCCAGCGTGATACTGAAATAATTGATTACCCAGCCCGCCATTCATCTGCAATATCAGTTTTTTCATTAAAATAAATTCCGTTCCATGGGACAATTTAACTTGAAATGCAAGTAATGATTCTTTGTAAATCGAAAATATGTGAATCGACGTCGTAATCAAGTCTGCTGTATTTCAAATTTGCTACCTTAGCCAGGTTTCTAAAACATGTTCTAAACTCTGATCCTCCGATCTCAATAACCTGCGTGCCAGGTTTCATCCAAAGCATGTTTGAAAGTCCAGCCCCGTGTACTCCGCAAACGATGCTCGCACCACTTATTTCTCTAATTTGCTCGAAAAATTCTAAATCTTCCAAATAGAGAATTACCCAACCTCTCTGTTTTAATTCACCAGCCAATTTTGCTTCGAATCTGGGTGATCTTGTAGATCTTTCTCGAGATATATAAATTCTTTTGTTGTTTTCAGTTTCTTGCATATGGGCAACAAAGTATTGCCTTAATGTATCAACGTCTTTAGGATGCGGCCATCCTGTATCGTTGCCTCGGGAAATGAAATTCATATTTTTGACTCTTGCGAATCTATCAACTTCCGTAACATCAATATTTTCGTGATCTAGAAAATTTTGAACGTACTTTGGTTTTATTCTAGCAACCAATGTCCTCGAATCAGGTTCAAAAGTTTTGGCCAACAAGTAGGCTGGCAAGTCTTCAATCAGCCAGTGGTAGTAGCCATTAGTGGACAGAATATTGGTTTTTTCGCTTCTCTCATATCCTATAAACTTCGAAGCGATTACAGGATTTGGAATAGAAGTTGTAACTAAATGATCTTTAGACCAAGGTGTTGATTCTTCGATTATGGAACCTTTAAGGTCGTATAAAATCGAATTCTTGGCATCGAGGAAGCAATTCTCAATCACAATATGAAATCTCTCCGGAAAAAAATGTCTTATCTCGTAGTTAGAACTTCGTCCCTCAACGTGAAAGTCATATGCGGGGCTGGCCTTCGAATTTATTTTAAAAGTAAGACTTGGCGCAAAAGAACCATCCAACAAGCTGGTCGTCCTAGACGATGTTAGAAACCTAGGCAGCTTTACGCTCCGGTCGATTTTTGCTAGAGCCGCAATTATAAATGTTGCAATCTTTTTGCTAAGCGCAGTTCCCATGTTTAACTTTAATATAGATCTACCTTTTGTGCGACCATACCTTGAATTATTCAATGATTCATCCAAATTTTAAATCCTTTTTGTTTTTGCTGCGAGTACCTAAATATATAAGATATAACTCTTATTATTAGGTTTGGCGGTGACGATTTTTTCCCAGGGTACTCTTCGAAATCATAAAGCCTTTCAATTTCTCGTTTTTTCTCAAAAAAGGCATAATTTTCACAGGCAGCAATATTTGCCTTAAGTCCATTAAAATCTTTATTTATTAGTATTGGATCCCACTGGCTAGGCTCAATGATTTTTTTGACCGCATGCAAATCGTCATATATCCCGCTGCCGATCGATAAGACAGAAGCGCCTAAATATCCTGCCTCCATTGCAATTGTTGAGCCACAAGTTACGACAAGATCAGAAGTCTTTATCAATCGGTAAGAATCTACCTGGCTTTCAGGCATGATTAAACGCACCCCTGGTATTTTTTCGAGACTTGACCAAGATTTAATGAGGCGTTTCGATTTTGATAACAGATTTGGGTGCAAACGTATAACTACTGAATTGCCAGCCGACGTAGCTTTTACTGCGAAATCTGAAATCCAATCCCTTTGGGTGGCATTTCCGGGGAGATCCCAGTCTTGTGAAATACCAAAGAATTCGTCGTCTGAGGTGGGAAATATAGAGATTAGATTTTTTTCTTTATCATCTAAGTAACTTGGCCAAGTTTTGCTCCAGCTCGATTGAAATTGCATTATTTCTGGGTCTAATCTGTTAAAACGTTTTTCATACCATTCTTTTGCTGTTGTTTGCACTTCTTCACGGCTAGCAGTTTTTAAACTTTCTTCAAGTTCAAACGCAAAGCCTTTAATTGAATGCGGCGAGTGATAAGAAGCTATGTATGTGTCTGGCCTTGGGCGCTCATAATAGATTACTTTTATACCTGCGTCTTTTGCAGCTGCTGCCGCTGCGTTTTCATTTATAAACCTACCGTTGAAAATCAACAATGCTTGGATTTTGTGGGATTCGATCAAGGCCTTAGTTAAAAAATAGGATTCGGTGTAGTGTCTGATTAGGCGAGGCAGCAATACTTTTCTAGTATGTATGGTGAATTCTGAGTCGCCAAGGATCGTTGCCATGGTAGAAATAACTGAATACCCAATACTCCCGCCATTAAATTCTATTTTCTTGATTTCTGAATAGTTATGTGCGCTTTGAAAAGTATCTAGTAGTTCTTTGTTCATTTTTCTTATTGGTAAGTCAGAGCAAAAATCTCTTTTATTGATAAAAAGGTATTCAAATCCTAGGGAGGCAACTAGATTCGATTGAATGCGACCCCATCGGCCAAAGTATGTCTTACCCAAAAAAGGTTTGAAGCTAGAGTCAACTTGAACAAGTAATCCATAACCACTGGAGGGTTCAACTACCCTTGCCAGCAAGTCAATAAGAGCCCGCGATGATGATGGAAAAGTATTGAAATCTAATGCCAGTAATCTGGCATCTTGTTCTCGAAACCTGCCCGGATCTGGGTAGAAAAACAAGCAGCTCTCCTTCTTAACATTTGGCTCCGTTTGAAGACCTACCTCCTAAGTATATTTCTAAGCCAGGGGGAACTAGCATCTATTGCCGAGTCTAACCTAGTTCGTTTTGCCCATGATATCCTCTAGCGTGTTATGGCGCCCAAAGGAAGAATTGATTTCTGGAGTTTCCGACTTCTCTGTTGCGACAAGAATTCTGACCACTAAGGACAAGAGAAAACTCTTTTACATTGCTGTAATCCAAATAATGTCGGCAAGTCTAGATATCATAGGAATTTTACTCATCGGTCTAGTAGGCAACATGACGGTCAGCAGTTTGAAAAAATCTTCACAGAGCGAAACAACTTTGAACATAGTGGAAGCATTAAAACTACAGAATTTAGATCCAGCTAATCAAGCCGCAATTTTGGTTGTTATAGCAGTTTTGTGTTTAGTAGCAAGAACAATATTCTCAGCATTCTTTACCAAGAAGATACTTTTCTACTTCGCCCACCAAAGCTCTCAAGTATCAACATCATTATATTCCAATATTTTAGAAGGTAAAGCAGTTGAGATCAGAACTAAACCCATACAAGAAACATTATTTGCAGTTACTAAAGGTGTTGACTTCCTCGCTATTCAAGTATTTGCGAGTTCTATGGTTGTGCTATCTGACCTTTCTCTCCTCACATTTATCTTCGTTGGGATACTAGTAATTGATCCAATTACCGCTTTAGGAACAATTGTACTTTTTGGAGCAATTAGCTATGTACTGATGCACAGACTGCATGCTCGTGTGCATAAACTTGGTGTCGAGAACACCACTCTCAATATAGGAGTCAATTCAGACATTACAGAATCGCTTGGAAATTATCGAGAAAGCTTTGTAGCAAATAGATTTGCATACTACAAATCTAGAGTTTCTTCAAAGAAAGCTAAACTAGCATCCATTACTGCGGAGTTAAATTTTCTGCCATATACGGGCAAATACGTAATTGAAATAGCAATTTTGGTGGGCGCAAGTCTAATCGGTGGTTTTCAATTTTTAGTTCACGATACGTCAAAAGCAATATCTATTTTTGTTATATTTCTTGCCGCCGGAACTAGAATAGCTCCTGCTGTAATGCGAATACAGCAATCTCTAATTCAAATTAGAGGCGGATTGTCTATGGCAGGACCGACACTACGATTAATCGAGAATTACTTTGATAAAGATCAATCAAAATTAATATTTAATGTTCCTAAGTTTGACACAAATCATAAGGGTTTTAAGCCCACAATTAAATTAGAAAATGTCAATTTTCAATACACGAAAGAATCTAATTTTGGCATGGAGAATATTAATCTAAGATTGAATCCAGGTAACTTTATAGGAATCGTTGGTCAGTCTGGGGCTGGAAAATCGACGTTAGTGGATTTGTTACTTGGGGTCTTGTCACCGAGTTCAGGCACAGTAAGAATTTCTGACACTTCTGCGATTGATGCCATCGGAACATGGCCTGGTGCAATCTCTTATGTTCCACAGGAAGTAAAGATAATCAATGGATCTATTCGAGAAAATGTGATTGTCGGTTATGCCAAGGAAGATGTGTCCGATTCAGATATCTGGAAAGTCCTAGAAAAAGTATCACTCAGCAGTTTTGTAAATTCATTGCCAAGAAAACTTGACGAAGAGATAAATGAAAGTGGCAGTAATTTAAGCGGCGGTCAAAAGCAAAGGCTTGGCCTAGCAAGGGCATGGATTACAAACCCAAAAATTTTGATTTTGGATGAAGCAACGAGCTCTCTTGATGCCGAGACCGAAAATTTTATTTCTGATATTCTTAATTCTGATAGAAGTGACCGAATCATAATTTCAATTGCTCATAGGCTTACTTCAATAAGACTGGCGGATAGTATTATTTACGTTGAAAATGGTAAAATTGAGGCTTCTGGAAATTTTGAAGAGCTAAGAAAAATTTCAAAGAAATTTGATAATCAAGCGAATTTGATGGGATTATAAAGTCCATCCACCATCAACAGGAATAGTCAAGCCGGTAATGTGAGTTGATTTCTGCGAAGTCAGGAATCGCACCAAGTTTACAACGTCTTCTACTTTACACATACTTTTTAGCGAAGTTAGTGCCGTATACCGCTCCACAAAATCTTTATCTTGAGCATTCTCAATTCCTCCAGGCGCTACTGCATTTACTCGCACCCCAGATGCCCCCCACTCGGCAGCAAGATGTTTGGTCAAACCAACTAATGCTGACTTGGCAACAGAGTATGAGATTGGTGTCGTGAAAAGCAGATCTCCCAATTCATTTTTAGGATAAATGGAAAAGTTGGGAGCCCTCAAGCCATAAATCGAACTCAAACTAACGATTGAAGGGTTTGAAGATTTTAAAAGCAATTGAAAAAGACCCGACGAGATAGCTAGATTTGCAGTTAAGTTGATTGCCAGAACTTTCTCAAAAGTTTCTAAGTCGTATTCTTCTGATTTTTGGAAAAAACCTTCTGGGCGGGCTGAGGCATTATTTATAATACAGTCAATCGCATTGAAGTTACTTGAAATATCTTCAATGCAATCTTTTATTTGGTGCAAATTCGTTAAATCTAATTTATAAAATAAAAAATTTGGATTATTGAACCTGTCTGTCTCAGTAATGTCTAAACCTATAACCCTATAGCTAGACTGAAGATAAGACTCAACAAGTGCCCCTCCTATAAGACCACTAGAGCCAGTTACTAATGCTACTTTCAATTGTATTTCCTGAAGACCGGCTTAGTTTCTCCAAAATTTGTGGAATGAAAAACACTGTCTACGTCTGCAAAATCGGAAAATGCTGCCTGTATTTTTGATCTAAACTGCTTAACAAATTTAGATCTATGGCGAGCCGAATAAGAAAAATATGGAAGGAATAAACCATGTTCTATCGCAACACCTAAGAATCTAGCTCTAGAAGTCCCACTCTGTTCCCCAGTCTCATCTTTTATTGAGAGAGTTGGATTGATAGCCGGACCGAGGAGTTGAATTCGGCTATCCAAATTGTGTGCAAGTGAAGCCCCATTGAATATTTGATAAATCTCCTCAGCTACCTCAATATTGGCCTTAATGACATCGCTCTTTTCAAGGAAGGAAATTGTCCATAATGCTGCCGCGAGTCCAGACCTCTCTGATCCATAAGTAGAGCTCAGTAAGAAAACTCTAGGATCTGAATGCTTAATTCCGCCTAAGTTCATTATGTCTTTCTTCCCAACTAGCGCAGACAAAGGGAAGCCATTAGCGATCCCTTTACCAAAAGTTGAAAGATCTGGCGTGACACCTGATAATTTTTGTGCACCCCCGAGGTCGAATCGAAAACCAGATATGACTTCATCAAAGATTAAAACCGATTGGTAACGGTCTGCAGTAATTCGTAAGTACTCTAAAAATTTGACATCAGGTATCAGCGCGCCATAGGGCTCGAGAATTATGCAGGCAATCTGGTCACCTAGTTCGCTAAAAATGCGGTTCACTTCAGCATAATCACCGTAAGCGAATTGCAAGGTAAGTTTGCTAATTTCGTCGGGAATTCCAGAATTCATTACCGTCGTTCCTATGAACCAATCATTCACGCTTAAGAATGGGTTTGTCGAACAACGTAAAATAAACTTGCGCCCAGTAGCAGCCCTTGCCAAACGAACCGCAGCCGTGTTTACATCACTTCCATTTTTTCCGAATTTAACCATTTCAGCCGAAGGAATTATTTCAGTCATTTTTTCAGCAAGCTTGAATTCATCAAAAACAGGTCTAGCCAAATTAACACCCTTAGAGATTGACTTATTAATAAATCGCAATTGCGAAGATTCTGCGTGCCCTATAGAGACAGATCTGAGGCCCATTGATAAATCCCAAAAATTCCTACCTTGAGAATCCCAAATTTGAGCCCCTTTCCCTCGTATAAGGTATTGAGGGGCATTATTGGGAAATTGATCGTCGCCCCTGGAGTAGGTGTGAGCGCCACCGGGAATCAACTCGTGTATGTCTCCAACCGGAATGTCGCTTCTCATATACACGAATGTACCTCAAAATTTCGACAAAATCTGGCTAGCGCATAGTGGCGTTTGAATCGATGTCATGTCTTATGACTAAACCGGCACCTATTTTAACGTTGTCTCCAATTCGTATCCCAGGGAATATTACTGAATTACTACCCACAAGAACTTCATTGCCCATCTGAACCCCACCCAAAACCCTCACTCCTGGTGAGATGTTGCTATGTGAACCTATTGAACTTTCATGATGGACGCTTGCACCCACATTAATAATAGTGTTTGAACCTATTTTAACTTTAGTTTCTATAACAGAAGCCATCAAAATCTGACTTCCATTTCCAATGACGGCGTCTTTGCTAACATATGAATTTTCAGCAATAAATAAATATGGATTTTTAATTCTAGCAAGCGTTTCCTCAAAAACTCTCTTTCTCGTAGCGATATCACCAATGCAAACTAAGAACGGGTGGTTCAAGTATTCAGAAGGCAACAAGTTTAAATTACCAAAGTGCTCCATATCCAAAAATTTTTTAGGTTTAGGATCAATAATCGCACGAACATTAATTCCCATAAAGCGAAGTTGGTCAACCACTGTTAATGCATGGCCCCCGGCTCCTAAGATTATTGGAGCCGTGTCGGAATGGTGCTCTAAGTTTGCGCTCATGGCCTGACGACCTCACTAGAGTATTCACTGATAACTGCTTCGACACAAATGAAATCAACTGGATCATCAATCTCAAATGCCTGAAAGTCTTGGAGCTCAAAACCTGTTAGTCTTTCAGGATAAAACGTGCGGAATTCTTTGAGTGCCGAAACTTTAATTACATATATGCCACCAAAAGGATGAAAAACATCGCCCAAATCTTGCCTTCGAATCATGTTTTTGGGCACAACACCAAGTGGATTGAAAGAATTCAATTCCTTTTTTAACATAATCGCTGGATGTGTTTTAACTTTACAGACAGCAACTGATGCGTCGTACTCAGCCGCATTCTTAATCAATGCATTAACAGTTTGAGTAATATCACCCTTGACTCTTATCGGTGAAGTACATTCCAAATATGTGACGTATTCATAGTTCTCAGGCTCCAAGAACTCTAAAGCATGCAAAATAGTATCAACAGAAGTAGCAGTATCTGAGGCTAAATAAGGTGGTCGGTCAAAGAGATATTTTGCGCCTGCCTGCTCAGCTGCAATCGATATTTCAGGAGAATCGCTGGAGATTAGAACTTCATCAAATATTCCTTCAGATATTGCTTGGCGTACTGTCCACTGTATCAACTGAGTACCTAATAGAGGCTTCAAATTCTTACCAGGAAGACCTTTTGAGCCACCGCGCGCCGCGATGATAGCGATATTCTTCAATTGAAGTCCTGTAAGTAATCTTTTTTGATGCTCATGAGCACTGGAAATTCTTGCCGTAAATTTCTTAAACTCTCTAATTCAATATCAAAAAAAAGAAATTCATTATTCTCGCTTGAAGGTAGGACGCTATGGCCGTCAGGCGCTATAACCATAGAACTTCCCGCCATTTCGGACCCTGATTGAAAACCATATGAGTTAACTCCTATTACAAAGCACTGATTTTCTATCGCCCTGGCTTTGATTAAAGTTTTCCAATGATCAATTCTAGATTTAGGCCAGGAAGAAACAACAATAAGAATTTCTGCACCATTAACAACCATTGCCCGAAATAACTCAGGGAATCTCAAGTCATAACATATCGCTACTCCTAGTTTTCCCCAAGGCGATTTTACATTTTCAAATTCGTCTCCAGCTTCAAAAAACTCTGACTCCCCTGAACCAAATCCGAATAGATGATTCTTGGTGTAAGAACTAACAATTTTTCCATCTGAATCAATTACGTAGCAAACATTTCTTAATTTACCCAGGTGAGATTTAATAGGAAATGAACCTGGGATAATCCAACAATTATTTAATTTGGCAATTTCCATAAATTCTTCAACCGCATGCTCCGAAATTTCTGAAGCTTGTAAATACAAATTCTGAGTCGCAAACGCGCCAGAAATCCAGAGTTCTGGAAGGAGAATAATTTCCGCACCATGTATTTTGCTCACTTGTTGAGTTATTCTTTGAACTCGAGCAGTGGGATCTTCCGAATTTTCAGAAGTGACTTTCAATAACACAAATTTCACTTTTAAAGGATAGCAATGATTTAAGTGAAAGCCCCCAATTCAGCCTGCAAATTATGCTATTTAAGCCTATTTAACCAGACATTTATCGATTGCAATGTGTACGATTGGTACTATGCCAAGCCTACCTAACATCATTGCAGAAGCTGGTGTTAATCATAATGGCTCTCTTGATTTAGCTAAGAAGTTGTGTGTTGCAGCTGTGGAGGCAGGGGCGAATTCAATTAAATTTCAAACATTCACAACTGAAGACTTGGCCTCCAAACATACTCCCAAAGTGGATTATCAAAAGAAATTTGATCGAAACGCAACTCATTTTGAAATGTTGAAGAAGCTGGAGCTATCTTTCGACGATCAGATTTTAGTAAAGAATTTCTGTGATGACATAGGTATAGAGTTTTTTTCAACCCCCTACGGCATAAAGGAAGCTACCTTCTTAAATCAAATTGGTGTCAAGACTTTTAAAGTAGCTTCAGCTGATATTGTTGATATCCCTCTCCATGAGACGATCGCTTCGTTCCAAAAGTTTACGATTATTTCAACTGGCATGGCCGATGCGAAGGAAATACAGGAAGTAGTAAGTATTTATCGGCTTAATAACTGCCGATTCGCCTTGTTGCACACCACTTCTCAATACCCGACACCAATTGAAAATTCCAATTTAAAGAGAATCACTGCACTTCGCGATCTTTTTGATTGTGAAGTTGGATTTTCAGATCATACAGAAGATTCCACAGCAGCATTGATAGCTGCTGGACTTGGCGCGAATATCTTTGAAAAGCACTTTACGTTAGATCGTGATTTGGATGGGCCGGACCACAAAGCTTCTGCAGACCCAAGACAGCTGAAGCGATACATTGAGCAGATTCATTTGGCAAGGCTAGCTCTTGGCGAACCAAGTTTCATAAGAACCAAAGAAGAAGAGGGCATGGCTTTAACATCAAGGAAAAGCCTTCATACCTCTAAAGAATTAGTAAAAGGCCATGCAATTGCTTTGGAAGATCTTAGATTGATGCGTCCAGGATCGGGGATGTACTGGTCTCAAAAAAACGCAATTATAGGGCGCACCCTAGATAAAGATCTTCCTGAGAATTCACTAATTACATTAGATGATTTTCGAGATTAATCTAAAATGACAAGAAAATTCTTCGTTTCAACAACTGGCGCTGGTTCAAAATCAGCTTTAGATTTTGCTTTTGAATTAAGGGAAATGGGGTTTTCTGGTCTGGAACTTTCTGGTGGAGTTTATGACGCGGACTGGTGTACAAAGCTTGAAAAATTAAGATTAACCGGTGAGATTATTTTACACAATTACTTTCCTGTGCCATCAGAATCTCTCGTACTGAATTTAGCGTCGCTCGACCCGAGTATTACAGAGAAATCTATTGACTTTATAATCAGATCTATTGATTTATCCGAACAGATGGGCGCAAAGTGGTACGGGATACATTCTGGATTCTTGTATGACCCAAATGCAAGTGAACTTGGACGTGAGTTAATGCCATCGCAACTTTATGGGTATCAAATGTCTTTTGACAGTTTCGTACAGAATGTTAAATTTCTAGGAAATCATGCAAGAAGCCGTGGAATTCGACTTTTAATTGAAAATCACGTCTTGAATTTTAAGAATTATAACAATTTTAATGCGATCAATCCCCTACTAATGGTTGAACCAAATGAAATTCTAAAAATCATGCACGAGATTTATGAATTTGCAGGTTTATTGCTTGACGTTGGCCACCTTAAGGTCTCTGCGCAAACACTTGGCTTTAATCTTGAACAAGCACTAATTGATTTGAATTCGTTTACTGACGGATATCAATTGAGTGATAACGATGGAAATTTTGATTTACACGATAACTTTGATAATTCAGTTTGGTTTGCAGAATTAATTGATGGTGACGTTGACTACATTACATTCGAACTCAAGAATCCAGATAAAAAGAAAGTAGAGAATTTTATCAGCTACTTAAATGACAAACGAGGTAATAAATGACCGAAAAATCCCCCTTAGGAGATCTTTACCAAAAAAGCATTGTTAAACCCGAGTTAAGTATTATTGATGCAAATAAAATTTTGGAAAATTCTAATCTCGGCATGCTTTTTGTCTTGGATGGCAAGAAATTAATTGGCTGTTTGACTGCGGGGGATATTAGGAGATCACTGATAGCTGGAACGACCAGCGCGAATGCAGTTACTAATGCAATGAATACAGACTTTAGATTTGTGACTCTAGACTCTTCTCCAACCGAGATTCACAATTCTTTTTCTGCTGGCGTAAATTCGGTTCCCGTTCTTGACAAGGACGGGAATTTGATTGATCTTCTAAAGAGAGATAGTCACACTTTTATTCCTTTATCAGAACCCAATATTGGTCCTCTAGAAAAGCAACTAGTAAATGAAACTTTAGATTCGAATTGGATTTCCTCAACTGGAAATTTTGTCAGTGAATTTGAATCAAGATTTGCAGAATACATCGGATCCCCCAATTGCGTCACCGTATCAAATGGAACTGTTGGTTTAGTGCTGGCCCTAAAGGCGCTTGGCGTAGGTCCTGGAGATGAAGTTATTGTGCCATCTCTTACATTTGGCGCTACCGCAAATGCTGTATTACAAGTAGGAGCTAAGCCAATATTTGTAGATGTTGATTGTGAAACTTGGTGCTTAGACAGTGGGCTAATAGAATTATCAATAACAAAACTAACAAAGGCAATTATGCCCGTTCACTTGTATGGCCATTCTGCAGACATTGATGGCATTAAAGAAATTATCGGAAGTCGAAACATCGTAATCATTGAAGATGCTGCAGAGGCAATAGGTACTAAGTACAAAGGTAAACTAGTTGGCTCGATGTGCGATGCAGCTGTTTTTAGTTTTTTTGCAAATAAAACAATCACTACTGGCGAAGGCGGAATGGTTTCGTTCAAATCCTCCGAAATAGCCGCCAAGGCACGCCGAATGCGATCGCACGGATTTTCGCCAGAAAGAAGGTATGAACATGACATCTGGGGGACGAATTTTCGCCTAACTAATATGCAAGCGGCACTGGGGGTCGCTCAACTTGAGAGAATAGAAGGCCTTGTTGAAAAGAAAAAGTTGATTGCGGATTGGTATCAAAGCACATTTGATCAATTGGGAATCAAAGGTGTTGATTTACCGCCAAATATGGGATGGAACGAGAGCACATTTTGGCTGTACACGATTTTACTGCCAAATGGCATACAGCCGGACTTGCTCGTATCTTTTCTGCAGTCAAAAAAAATAGAATCTAGGAGAGTATTCGCACCTCTTCATAGACAAGAATACTTCCTTAACTACAGCTCAGAAAAAGACTTCTCAAACACTGAAAATATTTACAGCCGCGGTATTAGTCTGCCTTCATCGACAAACCTTGAAAAGAAACACATAGAAAAAGTTTGCTATGCAATACATGAATTTATTAATAAGTGAGTAAGAATTATGAGAGTTTTTCTAAGTCGGCAGTGACCATAATTTTAGCTAACTCTTGCCACTGAGTTTTGGCTACCCATTCTAATTTTTCTTTTGACTTACTTGGGTCTGCTATTAGCGCATCAACTTCCGTAGGGCGTAGATATCTATTCTCTGTTTCAACATAATCGCGAAAATCGAGGCCTACCGCGCCAAATGAAGCTTCACAGAAATCACGAACTGTTGCGCCAACGCCGGTGCCAACCACGTAGTCATCTGAAGAATCCTGTTGAAGCATCAACCACATGCTTTCTACATATTCCTTGGCATATCCCCAGTCGCGAATTGCATCTAAATTGCCTAGGTATAGTTTTTCTTGCAGGCCAAGTTTTATCTTGGCGGCAGCCATTGTGATTTTTCGAGTTACGAATGTCTCCCCACGCCTAGGTGACTCGTGATTAAAGAGAATTCCGTTTGTCGCATGTAGTCCATAAGCCTCTCGATAGTTGCGAACGACCCAGTACGAATAAAGTTTGGCCGCAGCGTAGGGGCTTTGTGGAGCGAATGGAGATGTTTCTGATTGTGGTGGAGGGGTGCTACCAAATAGTTCTGATGTAGACGCTTGATAAAAACGCGTATCAATCTTTGATGCACGTATTGCTTCCAATAATCTAATTGTGCCGACAGCGTCGACTTGAGCTGTGAAGTCAGGCATTTCAAAAGAGACCATTACATGGCTTTGTGCAGCCAAGTTGTAGATCTCATGGGGCTCTATCTCACGCAATATATTGGAGATACCTACGCCGTCAGTTATATCGCCATAGTGAAGATGAAAGTGATTGTCTGTTTCGTGTGGATCTTTGTATAGGTGATCGATACGAGAGGTGTTAAACGTTGAACTACGTCGAATGATGCCGTGAACTTCATAACCTTTGTTCAATAACAGTTCAGCCAGGTAGGAGCCGTCTTGGCCAGTGACGCCTGTAATCAATGCACGTTTCATTTAGTATTTCCTTTAGCGTCGTTGTTTATAAACCAATCATATGTTGAGGCAAGGCCAGATTTAAGGTCTATTCGCGAATTCCAGCCAAGATTGTTTAACTTCTTTGTACTTATAAGCTTTCGTGGAGTTCCATTGGGCTTGGCACTATCAAAGGAAATTTTACCTTCGTATCCGACCACCTTTGAAATACTTTTAGCAAGTTCTAGAATTGTTACTTCTTCTCCACTGCCCACATTTACAGCAACTGAGCCGTCATATTCTTCAAGCAACATCAAACAAGCAGAGGCCAAATCTTCTACATGCAGAAATTCTCGTAGCGGGGTTCCATCACCCCAGATTGCCACTTCCGCCAGGTCGTTAACTTTTGCATTATGGAATCTATGAATCAAAGCCGGAAGAACATGTGCTGACTCAAGATCAAAATTATCGCGAGGTCCATAGAGGTTCGTTGGCATAGCTGAAATCCACTTATGTCCGTATTGCTTTCGGTATGCCTCAACGAGTTTTAGGCCAGCAATTTTGGCGATTGCGTATGGCTCATTTGTTGGTTCTAGTTCGCCAGTTAGCAGAGCTGATTCAGGAATTGGTTGAGGTGCAAATTTTGGATAGATACAAGAAGAGCCAAGGAAAAGTACTCTGTCAATATCAGCAGCATGTGCGGCATCTAAGAGATTAGTTTGAATTTGTAGGTTTACAGATAAGAAATCAACTGGGAAGGTTGAGTTAGCGCCAATGCCACCAACCTTGGCTGCTGCGATTACTAAGGCATCAGGTTTAACTGATTTCATTTCAGCAAAAACGGCCTCTCGGTTCGTTAAATCAAGTTCTTTAGAACTTTTGCCGAGTACTTCATTACCTTGTTTCTTAGCCTCTTCTGCGATTGCTGAGCCAACCATTCCGTTGATTCCAGCAATGTAGAGGCGCATAAGGCAATGTTATCTGCCTTGTGCTTAATGCTTAAGCAAAACAAAACACCCACCGATAATCCACGGTGGGTGTTTTGTATCCCTAGAGGAGGATTCAAACTTGGTTGGCGCAGTTAAGCGCTTTTGTGTTGCGTTATGAGCCTGGTGTTACTGCAGGCTTTGCCTTAACCAAGATGGCTGGCTTTACCGGCTTAACTGGCTTTGTAGGCACTGTTGCCTTGGCTGCGGTGCGGGCAGCTTCGAAGGCAGCCTTTGCAGCAGCTTTCTGATCAGCT
>Ga0209550_10002163_pt1 | contig 18941 bp, 21 predicted proteins | sample LauGreSuBDMM15SN_2_FD_187567 | JGI IMG/M metagenome (GOLD analysis project Ga0209550, IMG submission 187567) | Freshwater lake microbial communities from Lake Michigan, USA - Su13.BD.MM15.SN (SPAdes) (version 5) | ecosystem: Environmental > Aquatic > Freshwater > Lake | place: Lake Michigan...
ATTTAATATTTAATTAATATATGAACTCCGATTTTAACTCAGTCATCTCTAACTCATCTATTCAAGAAATACACATTGATATCCAAGAAATTGATAATAGCGTTTCAAATGACGTTTGTGATGATTGTAACAACCAAGATACAAGTGAACTTTATATTAAAAAAGGTATATTTGATATCCTAAAAAAGAATAAACTTGAACTGGCGTCGTTCCAAGGAGTTGATAAGAAAAAAACACTTGGCTCGTTTAATTCTTTACAAAGAAATAGCACTCATAGCTTACATTTTGACGACTGTGGAAGTAGTGGTGACGACAACTACTTTGGTGAACACACCAGTGATTTGAGTGATACATACAGCGAAGACCAAGATAGTTTTGTAGGAGAAAATAACCATCTTATTAAAAACAACGGTAGTCACCGAAAAATTACGTATAAAAAACTCAACTACCATCAAGTTGAAAGAAGTATTGACAAGTACTATTCAGATATTAATCACAAATATTCATCGGCTCTTGATATCTTGGCTAGTTACTTGAAAGGTCATAAAATTATTTATATGGAGGCCAAATCTTATTCCGAAGAAAAATTAAATGGATTGATGATGCCGGCTATTTTATTATCTACTGCCGCCACTGTTTTGGCCTCTGTTGTACAATATTATAGTTGGGGTTCTATTTTAATCTCTTCTGTTAATGCGGTTATTGCTTTCTTATTAGCCATCGTGAATTACTTAAAGTTGGACGCTGCATCTGAAGCGCATAAAATATCATCACATCAATATGATAAATTACAGTCTTCTGTTGAATTTACTTCCGGGTCTATATTATTATTCCGTGACTTTAGTATTACCAATAATGCAACGGGAGATTCAAACGAAGGTGGCGATGGTTCTGCGGGAGGAGAAAATAAAATGAACGATGACATTATGAAAATGAACGTTTCAAAAAGGGAGTTGGAACAAGAAATGATGAAAAAACTGAGTGACGTAGAGAAAAAAATTTCGGAAATCAAAGAAACGAATCAGTTTTTGATTCCACAAGTCATACGGGTTCGTTATCCAGTTATTTACGGGACGAATATTTTTTCCATCATTAAAAAAATTGATGACCATAGGAAAAAAACAATTACTAATTTGAAAAATGTCAAGAATGAAATACGGTATATTAACGCAGTTTCTAAAATGAATAGTCACACGTTAAGTAGCGATTACAAAGTACAGCTTGTTAAATTGTTTAATTTGAAAAAAGAGTTGGTGAAGGAAATTTTGTTGTTGAAGTCTGCTTTTTCTATCATTGACCAAATGTTTCACCAAGAAATTACTAACGCGGAAACTATGAAAGGACGCTGGTTTTCCAACGGATTTATTCATTACCGTAAGTTAACCAGTCCCACTGAAATTAATCCATTTATTTCTAATTTAATGGACCCTTTTAAAAATCGTTTATAAATTTAGAACGAGATAAAATGAAATATTATCTGGAGTACGGATGATGTTGCTACTCCATATGTATTTTGTTGTTGAGGAGGTGGTCTGGCGGGTTCTGGTGGTCTGGCGGGTTCTGGTGGTCTGGCGGGTTCTGGTGGTCTGGCGGGTTCTGGTGGTGGTGGTAGTTGGGTGTAACAGTATTTGTTTTTGATTTCCTCACGTGTTTTTTTGTTTCTTATTTCTAACATAATGATTGTTTTGCGACAACACGCACAAGTAGGTGAGCAATTATTATTGTTTAAACTTTTGAAGTAACTGGTTACACATTCTTTGCAGTAGTTATGACTACAGCCGGTGCGTATTATTTCAGACGATGGATATGTTTCATAACATATTGGGCACTCTATGTTGCCGAGTGCGGGTCGGTCTAGGTTTGTCACTACTTGTATATTGAATCTTCTTTGTGGGGGGCGATATTTGTACACGTAATTTAGTATCATTTCTTCTAATTCAGTAGTGAGATTTAACGATACACTGTTGTTTAATAATTCATCTGTATATTTTTCATAATTTTCATCGGAAATGGTCTTTAACATAAAATTTAATGTATTAAAATTTAGGTTTAATTTTTGGTAATAGTATTCCACTAATGAGTTTACATAGGTTGATTTTTTGTCTTCGATTACATATTTTTTTATCTTGGTGTAGTAACACAACATTAATAAACTTATTTCTGTATGACTGCATAAATACAATCTTAAATATTTTTTTGATATTGAAATATATGGAATTACCATATGACTAAATATGGTTCTTTCTACCACACTATTATTCAGTTGTTTTATTCCTTCATTGTTTTTACAGTTATTTATTTTATGTCCCGGTTTATTACAGTAAGAACATTTGGGTTTATTGGTTGGGGTTTTTGGAACGGGCGGTATCGTGATTTTTCCGGAACGTAGTAACATATTGATTTGTTTGTATATTATTCTTTTATTTTCATTTTTTGTTGTATTCTTTTTTCAATTTTTATTTTATTTACAACAATTTGGGGTTGTACAGTAATATATTTTTATAATTATACACTTGTAATTATAAAAAAGTGTTTTCCGATTTGCTGGAATTGAACCAGCGACCTTTTGATCTACAGTCAAATACTCTACCAACTGAGTTAAAATCGGGTTTGTGTGGCTACTTTATATACAACATTTACACCACACTTGTGTTTGTGCTGTTGTATATTTCACCATATTAATACGTCGGGTTTTCTTTAAATAAGTTTTATATTTAAATACTTGTGTATGTTATATGAAGAAGTCTTTTGGATTTGGAAAAAAGAATTTATATTTAGGGGTTGCCTTTTTAGTTGTCGTTGGGTTATTGTCGCTTTTTGTATTTAGTGGGGCAAGGGATGGGTTTTATGTGCCTTCTTCCAAATTTGGAAGTTGTGATAGTGGTAAAGGCATGACAAGCTGCTTAACCACTGCTCAGGTGCAGGCGATCACCCCCGCTAATGCGGCGGCGCTCAGCTCCGAACAGTTGTCGACGCTTACCTAATAAAAAGATAAAATAAAAATTGATTTTAGAATAAGAGTTATAATGAATATAACAAGTAATAATTCACTATAAAATTATAAAAATGACAAGTTTAGAAAGTAGTAAAGAGATTGGGTGTCCTAGTTTGTGCATTCCCCGCGTAGTTGCGGGGATAAACAAAGAACAAGTATTTAAAATTATACAAAGTCTTCATTTAGGAATTATCCAAAGAATTGATATGATTCAAAAAAAGACGGAAAAAGGCGAGATGTTTTCACGAGTTTTTATTCATTTTAGTAAATGGAATGACTCTGAAGTGGCTGTACAAGCCAAAGAAAGAATTCTTTCTGGGAAAGATATTAAAGTCATTTATGACGAACCTTGGTTTTGGAAAATATCGGCGAATCGTTCTACTTTGTTGGTCACAACAAGTAAAAAATAATAAATTTTGAAGTTTGGGTTTCCAAGTTTGGAGAAGTGGTCGCATATATCGCCTTTTTTTACCACTTTTATTATCTCTATTTATCATATAATACAAAAATGTCCATTCAAACATTTAAAAAAAAAGGTACCATTCGTTATGGCGCGAACGTTTCCGGTAAACCACCCGGGGGTGTTTGGCTTTCCCAAGGTCCTTTTGGTAAAGGAACTTTGGCATATACTGTTGGGGAGGCTGGTTCTGTTGGGTTTTCTTTAAATGGTGGCAGAAGAAATGTCGGATACGTCGGGCAAAGTATGGCCATGTCTAAAAATGGCACTCCTTTTCGTGGTCAATTTGCTTATGGTAGTGGTGGAACAAATGGAAGGTATCCTAAAAGCGAACCCGTATTTAATGCTGCACAAGCTATTGTTTTAGGCGACCAATACAAATATATTAAACCGTCTGTGCTATCTACTAAAGGTATGTTGGAAAAGAAATACAAATGGATTCACAATGGTCAATACCCTAACTATTGGGTACAACCGGTTTATCCAAATGGAACCATGTCCGATAATGCTAGTCAACTGTTATATATTCAAACCAAAGCAGCCGCAAATATTTGTGTCAACGATACAAATAAACCACAAGTATATGTGGACTATAGAGTACGTGGTGGTCCAAATGGTTGTTCTACTAGTTCTGCCAAGCGGGTTTATAAAATCCAAGAGTCTAATGCCGGTTACACCAAGACACTTTATATTCCACAAACCGCGAGTCAGTATACTTTACAAATTCAACGTAAGTGCGCTGACCCTACTGGTGCATTGAAACCTTTTCCTTTTGCGGTCAATGGTGGAACATCTAGTTCCAGCGCACCTTACGCACCTATTCCAGTTCATAATGTTTATTATACTACCCCACCAGACTGGTATACAGAACAAAATTAATTTTTAATCTGAACTTGTTATCTTGGATTGTTCTAATGTATTTGATGTGAAAGTATTTTTGTAAACTATAATATATATATATTATAGTTTAAATGCCGAAAAGTAGTTCTATTCATGATGTTAATATTTTTATTCCTATGAAATCTGGAGGTAATGCAAACACTATGTATGTTTCCATTGTTTCTGTATTCATTATTTTCTCTCTTATTGTCTATCTTAAACCAGAGTTATTTCTTTCTATTTTTGATTCTCTTTTAGGAAATATTATTTTGTTCGGTTTTGTACTGGGACTATCTTTTTATCATGTTAAGTCCGGGATTGCGGTTGGGTTATTCTTCTTTATGCTTGTTCTTGTTGTCCGTCGTTCTACTATTCAAAAAGTAACCGACTTGGACAAAAAAGAACCATTTACAACTATTGGCGCAACTGCTGGCACTACTGGCACTACTGCTGGCACTACTGGTGGTACTACTGCTGGCACTGCTGGCACTACTGGAACTACTGGCACTACTGTTACTACTGGTACTACTGGCACTACTGGTGGCACTACTGGTGGTGCTACTGGTGGTTCAACTGGTGGTGCTACTGGTGCAGCTACTTCGTCATTCGGTACTGTCGGCGCAACTAAGTGGCCATCTACTTTAGTAACTGAATTTTTAACCTTCCAAAAAGGGTTAAACCCAAATGTTGACTACGACATGAGCATTGTTCAAAACCAAGCTACTTCAGACGAAGTAGCATACTTGTTCAAAAATTATAAATGGCCATGGTCTGATAAACTTCAAGAATTATACAAAGAAGCTATTGCCCAAAATTCGTTTATTTATGCTGACCCCGATATTTCTATGATTAGTGCACAACAAATATACAACGAAACTGCTATGAAGGAACTTATCAGTTATAATACCAAAGAGGGAACCTTTTTATTATTTGGTGCCACGGTTGGTCATACCAAAGACTTACCGAGCAACATTAATAATTTTATTCAGTGCTCTACTAATTCTGGAGGCGAACATATTTTAGAAAAAATTGTTTATAATGGTTATGATTCTATTTACGGAAACCTAAATAAAACTGTCACCGAAATTAGTTATAATGATTTACCTAATCAAGTGAATGGATTTAAATTTTTGAGTGAACCTTGTAACCCGTGTGTTGCTTTAAAAACGAACCCAGAGTATACTTGTCCTTTTGCAATCAATAGTGGTAATGGATATGAGGTTAGTCCTATATGGCAAATGTTATGGAACGTTACCCCGGAAAGTGTATCATCTTTAAACGCTAAAACTATTTCTAGTGACTCTTCTTCTAGTTTCCCTATTTTATCCCAACTCAAAAATGAAGTAAATCAACTTGATTTCATTAGTGAAATGAAAACAAATACTGGTGTTAGTTCAAATGGCTCTACTAATGGTAGCGGAGGTACTTCTACTGGTTCTACTACTTCAGCGACTAATGCATCCAGTGTTTCTAAGAAATAAGTTGAATTTTTGAGCAGTTTTATCTTCCATTAAAGGTTTTTATTATTGGAAATTGAACTAGTTTATTTTCTGCGCGGTCTCGTATATATTCATCTAAATCATATGTCCAGTTGCAATACTGATTTATATAATCGTGTATGTTTCCCATCAACACTTTGTTTTTTGTTTCGGGGTCATGATGACAACATATTATGCCAAAGAGTCTTTCCAAACAACAACGGTCTATCTTGGTTTTTAAATGGTCTAGCAAAGTAAAAAAATTATATTTTTCGTGTAATACTTTTTCACAAAAATCCCAAGTTAATATTGAAATAATTCCAAAACAACCACACCATTTGTCCTTGTTTTCGTATAGTTCCAATAGTTCTTCCGAGTGATTTAATTTTCCTAGTAAATTTTTTATATCATTTACTATGTAATGCCCGGGAAGGGTTTCCCAGTGATGACTAAAGTTCCACAATATTTTTACTTGGTCGTCTCCAAGAAGAGATGTAAAATCTAAGTGGGTCTGCATATAGGTTGAGTCATGTAGTATAACTGCTTTCTTAAACAACTTGTATTTGTACATGTAATAGTACGGTAATATCTCACCTCTGGTTGGATACTCCGACTGCACGAAAAAAACATTCTTTAAAACTGTATTGGGTAAAGGTACAACATATTCATAGTTACTATTATCATCTATTATCATTATTGTTTCTTCCGGATAATATTTTCTTATACAGTTATAAGCTTCATTCCAAAACTTGTTGGTTTTTTCTGAACTCACATGTCGCGTTAATATAAAGCCAAATTCCTCTGCCATTCTTGTAAAACAAAAAATATATTTATATACTTTTTTGTAATGTTTTACTTTTTTGTAATGTTTTACTTTTTTCGCCTTCTTACACATGTTTGTTAATTTATTACATTTCTTCTGTTGAATAACATAATACTATCCATCTCGGTTAATGGTTTAAAGTCTTCTAACCGAATACTTTCTTTTGGTATTATTGGAGGACTAGGTGTTCGGTTACTTAGACAACGCATCACCTTCAGTTGTTTGGGGGTTGTATTCAAACTCAAGTTATTCAGAGTTGTTGTTGGTAGTATTGTTTCAATGTCATTGAATTCACAGTCACTTTCTATTTGACTTGACACTGTATATGATGCTTGTCGTCCTTGAGAACTTTGTCGTGATCCACTATACATTGCGCCTTTTTCTGTTCCAAATGTTTTATACGCTATGTACATGTCTTCGTACAACATTGTGTAAAATTTATCATTTTGCAAGTTACGGTGCTTTATATACTGTTTTAGGAACTCTAAAAACGACTTTATTTCTTCACGAAGAACTTTTATTTTATCAGACACTTCTTTTTTGGTCTGTCTTGCCAATATTATCATCACGCTAGAAGCATTTTCTATACTTATTGCTACACTTCTTGCGTTGTATAAATATTCTTGCGTTTTTTGTCGCAATATATAAGGTGTTAAATCGGTTTCACATATTTTATTTGTGTACATGTCTATTAATTCCGGTAGTCTGTTGATTATGTATTTGTATTCTTTATTTGTTATCGCATTTTCGGCACTTAGTAATGCGTTGGTTTCGTTTGGATTTTTACTTCTCACGTGGTATATTTTCTCTGCTTCACTCAGTATAGATGATACATATAAGTTTGAACCCCACGTGTTGGTTTTGTAGTTATAAATCTCACCGTTTTCTAAAGCTATATTTACATTTTTTAATGCGGTGTAGAGTGTCCCATGTATTATTTCACCAAATACTAATCCGGAATTTTCTATCTTATCAACAAAGTAATAATAACCATTCTTTTTGTTGAAAGATAATGACTGTAGTAAATTTCCATTATGATCTTCACCGTAACCAATGAAAACGTGACTGTTGTCATCATCATCCCACATTGTCAGTGTATTGTTTAATTCTTTTTTTACTAACCTTCCTATGTTTGTTTCGCCATCGGTTGGTATTCCATCGGTTAGAAATATATGCGTTTTTGTATAGTGTTTGGTTAATGAATTAGATGACACCTCTTGAAAAATTTCTCTTGATTTTTGTAATGCGGCTTCTATATTTGTACTGTTGCGCGGTTCAATAGAATTTATTTTTTTATTTATTTCTTCCATATTTTCTTTGGTCACTTGGGTTTTTGGAATCACTTCTCCTACTTCATCATCAAATACATATACTTCTATAAAAACTGGCGGGCAAGTCTCATCTAAATTTACCATTAACTTTACTATATTTTTTATCGTATGTTTTGCGTGTTCCATTTTTGTTACTTTATCTTCACTTTGTTCGTTCATTGACTGTGACCTATCTAACATAAATAAAATGTACTGAGGTTTTGAAATCATTGGAGTGTCATTTATTTTTATTATTAAAATTCCGAACTTTTGTGTTTCATCTTCAAATGGTTTTAGAAATTTTGACTCGTCGTCTACTGTTTTTTCTATTGATTCCTCTTCTTCGTATTTTGTATGAAAATCAATATACGAGTTATCTATTATTTCAATGGTATTTGCAACTGTTGTCATTGATGTCATTTTCCTTCTTATTTTTGTTATAGGATTACTGTTTTTAATAGTTTATTTTCAATTTTTATTTTATTTGGATTTTCGTTGGATTTTCGTTGGATTTTCGTTGGATTTTCGTTGGATTTGATAATAAATAAAAATTGATTCTATTTTGTTTCACGGTTTTATAATCAATACAAAGAATAAACAATGGACTACTCCGTAAAACTTGAACTTGACAACATTTATAATGAAGATTGTATTAGTGGAATGAAAAAAATTGCAGCGGAGTCGGTTGATATTATTATTTGTGACCCACCTTATAATATCGGCAAGGATTTCGGAAATAATAGTGATAAACAAGAAATGAATAAATATTTATTATGGTGCGACGAATGGATTCAAGAATGTTTGCGTATTTTGAAACCTTGTGGAACTTTATATATTTACGGATTTAGTGAAACGTTGGCGTTTATTAGAACACGTATTACTTGCAACGTTAGATGGCTTGTGTGGCACTATACCAATAAAGTTACACCTTCCTTGAACTTTTGGCAAAGAACTCACGAAAGTATATTGTGCTGTTATAAAAATAAACCCGTGTTTAATCGCGATGACGTTAGAGAACCTTATACAGAAGGGTTTCTAAAAAACGCCGCGGGGAAAGTGAGAAAATCAACCAAAGGTAGATTTAGTAATGGAGAAACCGAAACGGTTTATACTGCCCACGAAGGAGGAGCTTTACCAAGAGATGTGATTAAAGTTGCGGCGTTAGCCGGTGGAGCTGGGAAAAAAGAACGCGTAGACCATCCAACTCAAAAACCACTGGGATTGTGTGACATACTGATTAAAGCGTCTCGGAATAAGGTCGGTGAAGATGGAGGTGGAGGAGATACATTAGTTGTGGTCCCTTTTGCCGGTTCGGGGTCTGAATGTGTTTCAGCAAAAAACAACGGAGTCAATTTTATTGGTTTTGAAATCAATAATGACTACGTTATCCTTGCCAAACAACGAATTGGATTATTATAATGTTGCTGTTTCTGCTAGTTGAATGTAATTGAGTCTTGGAGTTTTACTCGCGGTTGAGGTGGCAACTATAAATTTTTTTATTTCTTCTGTCATTTCTATGTGTATCCATAATTGAGAAGACATACTGAAAGTGATTGACATCTTACAACCATTTATTTCATTCGTGGTTTTCCAACCCGTTTGGACGTCTTTGTTTTTTTTACTAAGGGACGGCTCCCAAGTGTATTGTGATGGGTCTAGAGGCGGATAGTTACTAGGAATCAAAGCCCAATCATAAGTTATGGTGTTGGGGTCGGTTATTTCATCTCTCAAGATGAATGAATAGTAGTCAAAGTTTTTTCTTTTGTTTATTTCTCCTATGATTTCTTGTGGGGTTCCACAGTTAGAGTTGTTGCAAACAGTTGTTAGTCTATACGAACTAATGTCTATGCTTTTTTTATTTTTTGAGTACTTGGCAGATTTGTTTGACAACTTTCCAAAGGATGAGTTGATATCCATTCCGGGTGCGTGACTTCCTTCGCTTTTTGAGTATACTTCTATATTTGATGAAGTAAAGATGAGAGAATTCAAGTCTTCCCAAATAGTTTCATTGATTGGTGATGAATTTACCAAGTGGTATCCCTTGACGCATTTAGAGAATTTTTCTTGCAATAGTTCTACGGACATTTTTGGTTTGTGATTGAGAATTGTTGGTGTGTCTTATTTACGTTCATTGTTATTTATTTCAATTTTTATATATTTTGCTGTTATTGTGAGAGAACTATTATATTTTATATTTTTCGTTAAATAGACTTAAAAATATTATTTGATAGTATTATAAAATGGACGCTGAAACTGCTACTGAAACTCTTCAAGAGAAGAAACCAGACGTTAAACTAGTTGATATTGTCGTTACTGATGAAAACATTGCATTGAATGTTTTAGTTTCCTTTTTGAACTTGGCACAACGTAGAGGAGTCTTCTCTATTGACGAGTCATCCAAGATTTGGGAATGTGTCAAGATGTTCCAAAAGAAGTAAATTTTTTGGATGGAGTGGGGGATTTTTATGTAATAATATTATTTGTGTAATAATATTATTTTACGCTTTGCATAGGGATTGAACCTACGACCTAGCGGTTAACAGCCGCTTGCTCTACCAACTGAGCTAACAAAGCATTTTCGGGGGATTAAGAGGTCCTACCGAGATTTGAACTCGGGTTTTCAGATTCAAAGTCTGAAGTGATAACCACTACACTATAAGACCTTTTTGGGGGGATGGGGGATGGGGGAGATGCGTCAATCGGGAATCGAACCCGAGGCGAAACCTTGGCAAGGTTCCATTTTACCACTAAACTATTGACGCTTCTATCAGATGTAGATAGGTTGTCTTTAAATTTGTTTTTGTTGAAATACTTTTTCGGAGTTTGGACGCATTTTCTACCACTTCATTTTGGAAATATGTATTAGGTCTTCTGCTACAACACCTTGGGCTTGATTTTTTATTAATTTTTTTTTATGCCATTTTGCAAAGGTTTCTAAAAATATTCCACGTGTAGGAAAAACAACTAACACATCCTTTCTTACCTTTTTCCATAAGGAAACAACACGTTTGGAATCGTGAAATTGTTGAAGTGCGCGTATCAATCCAATAGCTTCATCGCGCGTCTCTTCAATATCTTGGGAATGTATTGCTTCATAAAACTCATTCACTTCTTCTTTCATCCATTCATATTGAAATAATTTATTTCCGGCAACTGCATAAGATTTTTTTTCATTTGTCATTGTTCTATAGTTATCAATAGTGACCCATTTTGGTATTTGGATATCCATAATATAATATGTTGAATATAAATATTTTATATACTTTACGTTTTATTTCCTAAAAGCGACGGCGAGGAATGCAACTGCCATAATTCCTAACACAAGACCCGTATGATAATACTTTTGCATTGACTTGTACATTTCTAACCACGCCTTCGTTTGTTCGGGTGTTTTTATATGGTCCAACATCCACGTTGTTTTAGGACTCAACATATAGTAAAAATAGTTGGTTATAAAACTTGTGGATATTACTATACAAACCATATGGGTTGTTGATATTTTTGACTTTGATGATTTGTTTTGATAATTGTAAATAATGATAATGAGAGAAAGTATGAAACCTAGTGAGTAACCATAATAGTATATATGGAGGCGCTCTCGTTGAATTTTTCGGTAGATTTCTTGGAGGTTTCTTGGAAGTTGCGCTTCATACTTTTGAATCGTTTGGCTTTTGCTGGTGGCATTGTTCATATAAATCATAGAAACTATGAAGATAAACGAGAGAAAACAAGAGAAATGACAAGGCATTATTCGCGCTTTTTATAATAATACTTTATTTTTTTATTGTTTTAGGTTTTTATTGTTTTAGGTTTTTATTGTTTTAGGTTTTTATTGTTTTAGGTTTTTATTGTTGAGTTAATATATAATAGAAGTATGCAAATAATTGACTATATTATCGTATTTTTAGTCATTGTTAAAGTACTTTTCGTTGTTTCTGCATTGACCGATGTTTATCTTGAACACAAGAAAGGAGAGAAAAATGAAGAACTTATTGAAAAAGTACAATTCTGGAAAAACCGTTTTGAATTTGTATTCATTGCCGGAATGTCTTTGTTATTGTTGTACTTCTTTTTCCCACGTAACAACAAACCAATTGTAACTACATTTGAAACAAGGTTTTTATTTTTTGTTTATGGTATTATTATCTTTATTAAGATGGACTGGGGTTTATTCATCAACGAGTCTAAAGTGTTTGATTTAATACAACGTGTAATATAGTCTTAGTTTGTATTTTTCTTTTCTTTTCTTTTCTTTTCTTTTTTCCTTATTATTTTGAGTTGATGAGAGAAAATAGGTGGAGGGGAGGGGAGGGAGGGGCTCTAAAAATAAAAAAATTGATTTTATTTTTTTTTTTTTAATTATCTTACAACAATAGCGAATAATTAAAATCTATTTGAAATGATGACCCAAGCGATGAGGAATACAAACTTTGATACTATCTGGAATATGCACGACCTTGTGAATGACTTGATTGATGACCTAAGAATGACTAGAGGAAACTTTGTCAGTGAAATCGCACGAGGACTTGATGATGGTAAAAAATCCAGTGATATTTTAAATGTTTTAGAATATTATCACGTTTTAGTGTTGGAAGAAGTACAAAGTTATATGAAAAAAAATGAGAGTTCTTTGTTTGAACTTATTCAAAAAAGGAGGTTGGCATATGTTGAAAAGGTTCGCCGTGGGGGGGTGTGGCACAACCAAGATAAAGAAGATAATACAGTTGATTTGACTCGCGACCAAGATGATACTGCCAACTTAGCTTGTGGAATGGGTATTATTGGTCGCGGTATCGACAAAATTGAACGAATTATTCAAAAAAAAAAATTGGTGATTAGTCAAGAAAAAAAGGGTGAAAACTTACGTTGGTGGGCGATGTTATCTACTTTTACGGCAGTATTTATTTTAGGGTATATATTAGTTGACGCGTTTATTATGTGAAAATTCTATTACTCACGAATATATTAATATATCATATTTATATAATGTTCAAATACTTAATTTTATCTATTATTGGCGCTTGCTCCGGAACCGTAGGAGCCATTACCGGGACATCTGGTTCTAGTGTTATTTTACCCGGATTACTTATAAGTGGTATTGCACACGACTATAAAACTGCCCTAGGCACAACATTATTAGCTATGCTACCCCCCGTCTCTCTTGCCGCTTTTTATAGTTACTGGAAAGATGGGAAATATCAACTGGATTCTGCTGTTATCATTATGGTATTCTATATTTTGGTATCCTTTTTTGTTGCGATGTGGGTGGTAAAGCGAGCATCTGAAAAATCATTGTATCTGTTTTCATTTTGTTATTCATTGCTTTTAGGTTTTTATTTTTTGTACAAATATTTTCAAGAATAACTGTCTGATGGTTTAGGTTGATAAATCTTTGTAAAAAGTATTTAAGGATAATTCGTTAGTACATAATATTATTTCTCTCGTTTTACTTTATAAATGTTTATAAAATACGGTTTTCAAGACAAAGTTATTGATGTTACTGAGATATGTTTTAGCAAACTAGTAAGAAATAATATTATTACTATTCCGGCAGATGATATTGCTCGTGGAAGTATATTTCCCGACCCAGCGTTTGGCGAAATTAAAACATTGTACATTATTGATGATAATGGTAGTGTTACGGAATATGACAATCAAAAAACGATTAAAATTGACGTTACAACTAAGGAAGTTACCGTATTGGACTATGAAGAAGTTAAAAGTAAGTTGGCAGTTATTCAAAGCAAGTTGAAAATAAGTTATGGTTCTTTTCACAATGAAATAGAAGAACAAAGAATGGCTACGAATTATTTAACCGGATATGAAAAAGTTTTAGAAATTGGGGGTAATATTGGTAGAAATTCATTGGTTATTGCACACATATTGAATGAAAAAAATAATTCTGATTTTGTTTCTTTAGAATGTGACCAATTTTTAGCTGATATTTTGACTCAAAATAGAGATTTAAATAATTTAAAGTTTCACGTTGAGTCATCTGCTTTATCAAAAAATCAACTTATTCAAAAAAAACCAGATGACCCTCAATCACTTTACGATTCTAATAAATTTTGCCACTTTAATTATCACACTGTTGAAAGTGATATTTTGTATGACGGTTATACTATTGTAAATACATTGACGTTTGACGAGTTACGAGCCAAGTATAATATTGATTTTGACACTTTAATTTTAGACTGTGAAGGTGCATTCTACTATATATTGAATGATATGCCAGAAATTTTGAATAATATTAAATTGATTATCGTGGAAAATGATTATGCCGAGCTAGTCCACAAAATACGAGTTGATGCTATTTTGAAAAAAAATAATTTCTACGTTGACTATGTGGAAGGTGGTGGATGGGGAGAATGTAGAACTTTTTTCTATCAAGTTTGGAAGAGAGATGTTGTGTAAATTTGGGGCGTTGTTGATTTATTTATAAAATTGAAAATAAAATTGATTAAATTATTATTACATTACAAGACCACAAATAATAAACACAATAAATGACACACATTTTATCTCTTGGTGCAATTAATAAAATTACTCATGAATATGTTTCCGCTAAAAACGCAAATAAAAAAGATAAATATGAATGCCCTCATTGTGGCGATGATTTAATTTTATGTCATGGTGAAATTAGAAACCCTTATTTTAGACATGAAGCAGATAGAATTAACCCTTGTTATTATTATAGCAAACCTACCGAAAGTCAAATTCACAAAGATGCCCAACTTCTATTGAAAAATTTATTGGAAAGAAAAATACCTATATTATTTAATAGATTTTGTTGTTGCTGTAAAAAGAATGAAGAGTTTGAACCTATCCCTGAAATGACAGAAGGTTCTATTATTCAATTAGAACATAGATTTGATTTTAATGGTCTAAAAATCGCTGATGTCGCATATATTGATGACGGCGATATTATATGTATATTTGAAATACGTAATACACATAAAACTTGCAGTGAAAATAGACCTGAACCTTGGTTTGAAATTAATGCTGAAACTCTAATAAAATTAGCGAATGATAATATTTTAACTACATTACAAATACCATGTATAAGGTGTGAAAAATGTGATAGTTGTATTAAAGAAGAAAAACGAAGAATAATTTTACAAAAAATAGATTTATTGAAAGAAGAATTACAAAATATTACCAGTTGGGGTGCATCTAAAATTGAAAAAAATGAAAAATGTAAAATAAGAAAACAGATTAAAAAATTAGAAGAAAAATTATTATTACTAACTGAAAAAAAGAAAGAGATAATAATTTCAAAAGACGTTAAATTGCTTACTACTAATTGTAATATTGAAAAAGATTTAATAATAAATGATATTGAATACACTTATCAAGTTAATAATGGAACAAGAATATATGAAATTAAATTGCCAAATACAAATGAATATATTAAATATTCTTGTTCTTCACAAAAAATATACATCAATAAAAAATGGCATAAATATTTAGATTTAAATAGTATATTGTTTGGAAAAATCTATTTAAATATTCCATTTAAAGATAAAGATGATTTTACGTGGTTGTATGGTGGATATTGGGATAGTGAAAAAAAATTATGGTATATTTCTAAAAATCATAAAGATATTGATGTTATATTAAGTAAATGGAGCGAACATAAAATTAATTAGAATTATGTTTTCAAATTTCGTCTTTCACATCTTCAAGTAAAAACAAAGAAGATGAAAAAGTAAGACCATCGTAGGTGAAATTCCTACTATTGATTTTACAATTTTTTCTTATTTTTTTGCCTAATAAAATGGGCGTTTTAAATGAGAAAAGGTGTAAAAGAGAGGGAAGAGAGAAAGCGGTTACACATTTATCCATTGCACAGTTCTCCGAATTGACAGCATTTGGTCTTTCCTTCTTCTGGGGTGAACTTACTTATTTTGCGGTCAAAAATATGTGTTTCTATGAGTCCTTCTTTGTTCAACCCAAAATAAAACATACCTTCCCAAATCGGGTGTTCTTGTACAGTAGTGTGGGTTACAGTTGATACTAGTTGGTTAGAAGATGGTAAAATCCCAACTAAGCACTGAATCGTTTTTATATCTTCAATATATTCAATTTTTCGTACGCGTACTGATGGGTAGGTTGAGGAAATTGTTGATGCCATTTGTATTCCTCTAATTGCAGTGACGTACACTTCTTTGGAGAGTACTAGTGAGCGTTGGTTTTCGTTGATAACTGTTATTTGTGAAGAAAGGATACTAAAGTCCAGATTTTGTACAGCAAATACTAGAGGTAATTCTCTAATCAACACATCTAATGCTTTACCAACATTCAAAATGTATTCACTATTATAGTTGACAATGTTGTTTGTCGTGGGTGAACATTTTTTATGAGTTGGTTGTCGTGTAATGGTTGAATATGGTTTGAATGATATGACTTGTGTTAGTAAAAACATTATGGGCATCAATGCGAGTAAGTAATGGGTTATAAACATTCTTATTTTGCTTTGTATTGGATAGATTATATGGAGAGAAATCTTTAAGTTGGTAGCGAATGTTTTAGTAGTAACTACTTATTGGGGAGCGTGGTACTGTGGCACTCTGGAACCCTACCCCCGGGACCCTTCTACCTCGCGCGCGCCTCGCTCCCTACAAAGTTTTCCATTTTGACTGCTAATTTGTGAGCATAATAGTGTGCATATAGGGATTAGGGCGAAACAAGAAATGAGTGACAATTTTTAGATATGAGTGACAAAAAAAGAGCCCTTTAATGGGGTCCCTTTTTTTGTGTTTTTTACATTTGCGCGACTTGGAAATTGTCCTCTTCGGTGGTTTCACTGGAAACTTCGGATGCCCACGAGTGCTTGACTTTGGTTGGGACTAGGTTTCGTGTGGATTTTTTTAGGTCTTTTAGGTTTACGATTTTTTCGGATTTTGTTTCCAATATGTCTAGGTAGGAGGTCTTTTTTGGAGTCGCATCTGGTTCTGGTTGATGGTCTGCGAGGGCGGCGTATGTGTTTTCTGAGTGGTTCTTTTTTTTCGGTTCTTTTTTTTCGGTTGACTGTGGGAGGAGGGACATTCGTGGGACTTTACAGTACTTTACGGTGTGTCCGTTTTTTCCGCAGTTGCGGCACTTTTGGGAGAGAAGGGTGGGACACGTGACTCTGCCGTTCTTGTCTCTGACCCGGTGGGAGGAGTATTCTTGTTCTGACTTGCCGGCATCTCGGCATACTTTGCAGTTTGTTGTCATTTTAAAAGTTGGTTGGTTTTTGGTTTGATGCATTTCTCTATTTTCGGAAACTTATTTCAATTTTTTTTTAGTAGAAGTGAAAATAGTGGATATTAAAAAAAAATGATTTATTTTTCGGATATTTTACCCAAGGCACACAAAAATCATCAACTTTTTAAAATGTCTTCAACACTTTCGGAAAAATATCAGAACTTTCTGTCTCACGGAGAGACTGGGTACAAGCAACATCAGTATGACGGTGTTGAATGGTGCGTCGCCAAGGAGAATCAAGAGTGTGCTGAGCACGACGTTCGGGGCGGGTTTATCGCCGACGAAATGGGTCTTGGGAAGACGATTATGATGATTGGTCTTATCGTCGTTAATTTCTTGTCCTTTCGTCGTACGTTGGTGGTGTTACCTACTATATTGGTTCAACAATGGGCTGATGAAATTTATAAAACAACTGGGCATCGCGTGTTGATATTCCACGGCGCTCAGAGGAAAAAAATAACCCGTGCGCAATTGGAACGCGCTCCTATCGTGTTGACTACCTACGGCACCGTTGCAATCTCTCTTCGCAAGATTGATTCGGAATCGGATTGTCTTCTTCACCAAGTGAGTTGGGACCGCGTGGTGTTTGACGAAGCGCATCATTTGCGCAATAAAAATAGTCGTTTCTATGGCGCGAAAAAACTCAACACTCGGGTTCGTTGGTTAATTTCTGGAACTCCCGTCCAAAACAATCGCAAAGATTTCTACAATATGTGTTCATTACTTGGGTTACCGGCGAGTTTTTATGCCGGGTCAGAAAATATGGAAAATTTAAAAACTAATTATATCTTACGCCGCACCAAGTCTCAGTTGGGGATTGAAATGCCGGCGCTCTTGATGAATGAAGAAAACATCCGTTGGAACAACGAATCTGAGAAAAAATTCGCACAAGCCGTTCATAACTCTTCGGAGTATTGTAGTCAAGGAGATAAGTTGAAGATGATGATGTTCTCTCGTCAGACGTGCATTTTGCCCGGCATGTTGAATGGTCGGGTAAATGAGTTGATATTTGGTGGATTATTGTCTCCCGAGTTCTTTGGTTGCGACATGGTGAATTACTCTAGCAAAATGGATGCGGTGATTGGTCAAATCGTGGAGAGAAAAGATAACGGCTCTGGGAAAATAGTGTTTTGCCATTTCCGTGGAGAAATTGACCGCGTGGTTGAGCGTTTAAAGGCTGGAGGGGTTCAAAATGTTGTGGTATTTGACGCTAGAACTACTCTGACCAAACGAATGAAATCACTCAAGAATGACCCAATTGATGTCTTGGTCGTGCAAATACAGACTGGTTCCGAAGGGTTGAATTTGCAGAGTAAGTTCTCGGAGGTTTACTTCGTCAGTCCTCATTGGAACCCGGCGGTGGAGCAACAAGCGATCGCCAGATGTCATCGTATTGGCCAAGAAAAGGCCGTCCACGTGTTCAAGTATGAAATGGACTCGTTTGACATTGAAGTGGAGATGGGAGATGAACCGCGTAGTATGGTAACCTTGGACCAATATATTCACAATATGCACGAAAGCAAGAGAGAAATTGCTCAACAAATTATACAACAATAAACGGTAGAAAATTAGTATTGTCTTCTTATTTGTAACCTAATTAACCTTTTTTTAGTTGATCAAAGAGAGAAAACTACGGGTGCTTGGGGTGCCTGGGTTCTTACGGACATTTTATCGGTTTTTAACACTTTGCGATTTTTAATCAAAAAATGGACAAATATTTTATTTAGCTAATATATACATGGTTGTGAAA
>Ga0209550_10002165_pt1 | contig 18937 bp, 18 predicted proteins | sample LauGreSuBDMM15SN_2_FD_187567 | JGI IMG/M metagenome (GOLD analysis project Ga0209550, IMG submission 187567) | Freshwater lake microbial communities from Lake Michigan, USA - Su13.BD.MM15.SN (SPAdes) (version 5) | ecosystem: Environmental > Aquatic > Freshwater > Lake | place: Lake Michigan...
ATGTCCCTACTCGGGGACCGTAAGTGCGACCGTCCGGGTTTCTTTTCTTTTTTTGGTTACTTTTCTTTCTTTTCTTTACAAAGAAAAGAAAAAAAGTAACAAAGAGATTTGAGATTAAAGAAAAATTAAATTCAATAAACAAAAAAGAGATTTGAAATTAAAGAAAAATTTAATTTAAATAAACAACAAAGAGATTTGAAATTAAAGAAAAATCAATTCAATAAGCATAAAGTATCTTTGAAATAAAAAAAATTATCCAAAAAGCCTTCCTTAGCAATGGATTTGAAGAAAAGGCATATTCGAAACGTAATTACGTAAGGTGAAATATTAAATAATCTTTTTGACTTATTTACTTAAAATTCTATATTTAAACCTGTTTCTTGGCTTTATCTAAACTTAAATACCAATCGAACCATAAAATTAAATATATTTGAGGAAGTATTATCGATTAATCTTTTATATTTGTTGATAACTTTAGTTGACAGTTTAACAACCATTATAATGAGTTATTTTATTCTAAAAAATATTTCCTATAATCGATAGCATCTATAAAATCAACTGTTTTAAATGTATACTGTAATTGAATTGTACTTTTTCGGAAATATTATTAATTTTACTAGTGAGTTAAAATTTTACTATGAACCTTATTTTTTTATTTTTCTTCTTTATATTATGTAGTAAAGATCTATTTAGTATTGGTTATTATCAAATTGGTATTTTGCCCAGATACATAGCTCTTGGAGGGACTGGCATTGCTTTGGGAGGCAGTGCTATAGATTTATCTTTAAACCCTGCAAATATTAAAGTAAATAAATTAGGACAACAATTAGAGCTTGGTATTGGTAATTCATATTTTAGTGCAAACTATAGTGATAAGTCATACCAACTTTCTAAGTCAGATCCATTTTTTGAAAACAATAATAACTATAGAGTAATGGTAAATTTACCTTTTGTTGGATACACAAATAATATAAATGATAAATTATCGTACGCAGTAGCTTTTTATGTTACTGGTGGTGGGGGAGCTACATTCGACAATTTAGTAAGATATACCCCACAAAACGTAACAGCCACAGAATATTCTGGTCAATCTCTGTCTCCCTTAAGTAGTAAAAATTTAATAAAAGAGTCAAATATTAGTTCTATAGCAATTTCACGCCTCTCTAATGGATTGTCTTACCAAATAAACAATCTCTCTATAGGAGTTTCTTTAGATATTGTAATGGCAAAACAATCTATAGAATATAAATATTCTGATTCAACTGGATATATTCCATTCTATACAAAGGGATTTAGGTATGAAAGTAACCTCGCCAAATCTTTAGGGGGCTCTGTTGGACTCTCATATAATCTAGGTAACTCAACAAAGATAGGATACGCATACCAATTACCAACATCTCTAAACCTTGATGGAACATTTGATGGTGGTAACGGATCTATCTATAGTAGAATTCCATTGGATGTAAAAAATAAATTTACCACTGCAGAGAGGCATTCTTTTGGAATAAGTCATTATATAAATCAGCGTACGCTTATCACATCTGATATTCAATATTTACTACTGGGAAGTTACTTTAAATCATCAGAAATCGTATTACCATACTTCAATTATGATTCGGGGTTAGGACTTTTAAAAAATTTAAAATCTAGAAATGGAGCCCAAAATATTTATTCAATAGGGATTGGAGTAGAGTACTCAGTTAACAAAATATTTCTTAGATTAGGTTTCAATTATTCCATGAAGTCTTACCCTGAAAGATATTTAAACCCTCAAAATAGCCCTATACTACTAGAAAATGTATACACTGCTGGTATAGGATTTTTGTTTAATGATAGCAATCTAGATATTGCAATTGCCCACTCTCCTTACAAAAAGTTTTATGGAGGTAAGGGATCTGACTGGGATATTTCAAGAGCCTTAAACTCTTTGAGTGACTATAACTATGCATATAGTTATTCCTCTAGCATCAAGTATACTTCCTTAATAATTTCTTTTAGTAAAAGATTTTAAATATATTTAAGGGGAGAAGTAACTTAGAACTTTCTTGACAAGATACCATTTACTTGATAGTTTATGTATGATTCAACAAAAGCTGTTAAATGGAAGCTTTTTATTGGAAAAATAATGCAAAAAGCAATCATCGAAAATACGTATGACATTAAAAAGTAAAATATTTTTAGCAATGCGAATTAGTTTGGTAGTGGGAACAATTCTAGGGATTATCAATCATTATGATATGTTCTTATCTGGAAATTATGAAACAAGTCGGATAGTTAAAATGCTTATTACTTATTTGGTTCCTTTTTCTGTATCCCTTTATAGTACTACAAGAATAAAGCATAACTAGTTTTTTCGACTGAATCTATACCCTTGGGAAAAAGAGATATTTTTAATTGCATACCCCATTCTCGAGAACCTATTTCTAAAAAACTTACAAAAGCAAACCGCGTGTAGAGATCGCAAATCCCCCCATGTCTTTTATAAATTCAAGCGCATCCCGTTTTACACGATACCCAAAAAATAAAACTCGGATCTCTGCCTCAAATTTATCTTTGATGAGTTCCACTAAAAGAAAGAACTTTTTTGCTTCTTCGAGAGTAAGATTACTTTTTACTTCACAGAGTACTACAATAGGTTTATCTTCAAGTCTGCCTTCAATGATAAGATCAACTTCTACTGTTTTATTACGTAGTACAAAATCATCCCTATAAGCTAAATCAATAGTCATATTCCAATTGTTTTCTAAAACTTCGGGAACAATATCAAGAGCAAAATCTTCTAGGGAACCACCAAAGGATTCAGATAGACCCCCCACTTGACGGGCTAGGTTTTGGACAGATTTTTCTAGTTTATCAACTTTCTTATCTGTTTGTTTCAGAGCATCAGCCAGCTCATCGACTTTCTTGTCAGTTCTTTTCAGAGAGTCAGCTAGGTCATCAACTTTCTTGTCAGTCTTTTTCAGAGATTCAGCTAGCTCTTCAACTTTCTCGTCAGTTCTTTTCAAGGAATCAGCCAGGTCATCAACTTTCTTATCAGTTCTTTTCAGAGACTCAGCTAACTCTTCAACTTTTTCATCAGTCTTTTTCAGAGATTCAGCCAAGTGATCAACTTTCTCGTCAGTTCTTTTCAGAGATTCAGCTAACTCTTCAACTTTTTCGTCAGTCTTTTTCAGAGATTCAGCCAAGTGATCAACTTTCTCGTCAGTTCTTTTCAGAGATTCAGCTAGCTCTTCAACTTTCTCGTCAGTTCTTTTCAAGGAATCAGCCAGGTCATCAACTTTCTTATCAGTTCTTTTCAGAGAATCAGCCAGGTCTTCGACTCTAGTTTCAGTCCTTTTTTGAGAATCTCCTAGATCTTGAACTATTTCTTTGAGTTCAATGAAATTTGAAATTTTTACTAGATCTTCGTAGCTATGATAAATTACATCAGCAAGAATCTCGGATTGATCCTCATTGAAAGCCGATTTGAATTTAGATTCTAAAAACTCAATTTTATCCATGACAAACCCTCTAGGAAAAGAGGGTATAGGTATCCCTTCATTTGTAAAGTAAAAAATTTACTGTTTTAAATATTCACTGATCAATTTATATACATCATAATTTACAATTAGTCCAATATGAGTAGAGTTTACTTCCTGATTAGTAATACGAGGTGAGTATTTATCTATACAGGATTCCCAGCTTACAATATTATCATATTTTGAGTAAATAGAATAAAGAGGAATTTCGAGGGGTACTTCAAATCTATCATCAATTTCTTTTTCGAGAATTTCAAGGTCAATGTCGTACCGTTTGCTATAGACATCTCCAATAGAAGTATATTTGGGACCTCCTATGATAGGTGACCCAAGGGTAATCACTTTTTCTACTAGATCCTGGTGATCTCTAGCCGCTTCTCTTCCTATATATCCTCCTAAACTCCAGCCAATAATGATGATCTTTTGATTCGATTCCCTATGTAAATTTACAATCACATCTTTAACCTGTTCTAGAAGTTGTGGTACATTTCCATGATTCTCTCCTAAACCCCAACCCCTTGCAGAATAACCCAAGTGATTTAAGAATTTTCTCATAGGAGTCATTATAGAATCATTTGTTCCATACCCAGGTAGTACGAGTACTATTTCACCATTTCCTGATTTTGGAAGATTCTTAATTTGTGGGATCTGGACAACCAAGCCTGCTAAATCAATAATTCCAAAAAGTTCTCTTGGAATATTTACTTTTTTAGGTATAGAATATTCTTTTCTATAGGGTCTGTACTCTGTACTTTGTGAGATTGTACTACTCATCTTTTTGTCCTCCAGTTGGAATTTTTAAAATTAATAAATTGGTGGTAGCAGTGGCTAAGAGTTTCCCTTTGTCTGTTTTCATCTCACCAATCATGTGAATGGTTGTATGACCTCTTGCTTCGATAGAAGCTTTTACCGTAACAGTTTGGTTATTGGCAACTCCACGAATGTATTGCACGTTCATATCAATGGTGGTGACAGGTTTTTTGGCTACCAGATAGCTCAAAGGCCCAAAAGCATTGTCAAATGCCGCAGCTATATATCCACCCTGCATAAATCCCATAGGATTAGTTTGGTTGGTTCGAACTGGAAAAATAACTGTGATACTTTTATTTTTTACATATTCGATAATTTCAGCATTCATATCCACAAAGGAAGGAGGGGGGAGTGTAATTTTGTGACTTCCCGATTGAAAACCTTCATTCATTTCATTAATAATATTTTTAATTTCTTTTTTATTCAATGTTTGCATTCTCATTTCCTTCTTATTTATACTTTCTAAGCCTGTAATGTTACCATTGGTTACATAAAAATAAATCAATCGAAAATTGTAAACAAAAAAATGTTGCCATTGGTAACATAGGGTTTAGCTTTTGACAATGAGAAAAAAATCCTACCATCATACCGATCTAAAAAAAGCACTCTTTTTAGCTTGTCATAGGTTATTAAGGAAGACAGATCCGGATAAAATATCTCTGAGAACGCTTGCCGATGAGATTGGGGTTTCTCATGCGGCTATTTATCGTCATTTTAAAGACAGAGAGGCTTTGTTAGAGGTTATGGCTACCCATGGGTTCGAAAGGCTTGCTAAAGCCCAGAAATCGGCTCTGATGAGGGAAAAAACGGCTGAATTAGGGTTTCTCAGGGCAGGGGTAGCCTATATCTTATTTGCAATTCGAAATCCTTTTTATTATAAGATTATGTTTTTAACGAAACGATCAAATCCTTCGGATGAATTGAAACGTTCAAGGTTGCGTTCCTACTCAATTTTAGTAAATGCCTGTAGGAATTATCTGGCAGAAAAAGGTAGATCCAATGATCCGCGAGAATATGCTCTTATGGCTTGGTCATTGGTGCATGGGTATTCCAATCTGTATCTCGAAACAGGATTTCCAAAATCGGAGGCAACTGCACTCAATAGAACTCCTACACAGTTTGCTGAGGATATATTGAGAAATATGATGTTTTAAAAAATTTTTATTAAGAGGATATTTCTATCTTTTAGTATTACGATTTCCAGCCTGCATAAATTCGTAGCCCTCCAAGTAAAGTCCAAAAAGAAAGTAATACAAAAATTACAATTATAGTAGGAATTGCTTTGCTCACTATTTCTTCTTTTAATGAATGAATTGGTTTTAATAAGGCTACCCCTCCACTCAAATCAATCTGGTAATAGTTGCCAACCACTGTAACTGCGTACAGGGGAGAGTCATCATAGATTTGAACAGCTAATCTGGATTCTTTCCATTTTTGTAAAAATATTTCTAATCGAAGTGGATCTTCCACCCATTCATTTTTTAACCAAAGCCATTGGGTTTTATCCTCAGGAGTTTCTTTTTGAAAATAAGGAGCAACGAAGTAATAAGTGTAAGATCTTTTAGAACTTCTTCTACTAGATGAGTACGACATATCGGAAAAAACACCTAGGTTTTCTAATACTAAATTACCATCATTGAGAGTATAAACCTGTTCTATCTGACCAACCTTGGATGCATCTATATGAGTGATATTATAAATATAATTTATATCCTTAGCAGAAAAAATTGATATAAATAAAGTTAAAATACTAGAACCTATAATTCCAATTCTCTTTCCAATTACGTGATACAAAATATAACTAAGTACAATAATAATTGAAAATGGTGTTAAAAATTGTATCCAGCGAATATGGGGGAGAAACTGCCATGATAAAAATGAGATAACAAATCCTAGTAGTATTTGGAAGTATCCAAGTATAAAAATACTTAAAAAAGGAGGAAGTGGTTCTTCTTCATTTTCAGTTTCTTCTTTTTTTTTCTTTTTTTGAAGCCATTTTTTCCATCTGGAATTATTGGGATCACTCTCATTTTCTTTCCTTACGGAAGTGACATACAAAAATAAATAAACAATAGAAAATAGATCAAAGTAGAGATACTCATAAAGAAATTCCTCTTTGTGTTCGATAAATTTTTTACCCTCTTCTTTGCGAGTAAAGACCCACAGTTTATCTTTATAGCGAAAACCATGCCAATCAAAAGTAATAACTCTGCCATCAAAATTTATTTTATGGGAATAATGGCAGCTTTGGTTTGAACAAAAAGAAGAAATCTCTTCTTCGGTCAATGGAATTGGCTCTACTTGCTCGATAGAATAAATAGCCCAATTATAAAAAACTATACTTTGAGAAATAGAAGTAAGTAAAAGGATAAATAAGATAGCAAAAAAAACTATAACCCTAGTCCATTCATAAATTGATTTCAGTGTATTCATATATCATTCTAGAATATAAAAGATTTTATTCTTTTCAACTGAAAAATTTCAGTTTTAATAATCTTCTCTTACTGAATAGACCTATGAGAAAGAATTTACCTAATAATTTTTAAACATTAGATAAATTTAATGAATCAATAAAAATAAAGTTTTTTGGATGAATAGTCCAAAAGATTGCTGACAACTTCTCTGTCATTTAACTCACCTTTTCCACGAAGTGCTTATGAAGAAATAGTATAATATCAAAACTGCCAATTTCAAAAAAAGTACAAAATATTCTGGATTGACTTTGTTAGTACATTCTTTTAAATGATTTTTTACTCAATCAAAAGGAATAACTTACATGGAGATAAAAAAATCTATTTGGATGGATCTGATGGAAGGTATAAAGCAGATATCACAGGCAACAGTGGGTGGGATTTCTTACATCTATGAAAAAGGAGATGAGCACAAGCACTATCTTATACCAGCTCTAAATGGAACAATTGGAGATAAATTAGAAGAACAAAATAGTAAGCGAGCTATCCAAATGAGTTTTCGTAAGAATAATTCTGATATTTCAATAGATGACCTCTCCTTGGGAGACGATCTTGATCGATCGAATGGTGAATTAGTTATATTTGTTCATGGATTAATGGCAGATGAAGTACTTTGGATAGAACCAAGCAGAGGAAATAAAGGATATGGTGTTTTACTTGAGGAAGAGAAGGTTAAAACTGTCCTCTATGTGAGATACAATTCTGGTCGTCATATATCTCAAAACGGGAAATCTTTAACAAATCTTTTAGAACTATTATTTTTGAAATATGAAGAAAAAATAAAAAGTACTACAATTATTGCACATTCAATGGGAGGTCTTGTTACTAGAAGTAGTTGTCACTATGCTAAATTCCAAAACCAAAAATGGATTTCAACTGTTAAAAAAATTTATTTAATAGGAGTTCCCAATGATGGAGCATTTTTAGAAAAGTTAGGGCATCTCACTACTTTTATACTTAGGAAAATATGGAATTTCCAAACAAAGATGATTGCAAATATTGCAGATGAGAGAAGCAACGGAATCAAAGATCTACGATGGGGATTTATGGTAGATGAAGATTGGCAGTCACCTAATTCAGATGATTTACTCGGTGTTACAAGAGTCAATATTCCTCCTATGGAAGGAGTAAAATATTATATCATTGTTGGAACTCTAATGGAAAATGAGAATAATGTAGTATCTCAATACTTTGGAGATGGTTTGGTCGGAAAAAAAAGTGCAACTGGAGAAATCTTTTCAACAGCAGATTCTTTACAAAAAGATTTTTTGGTATATAGAATCTTTTCAAAAATTAATCATATTTCCCTTTTGACAAGTTCTACCATATACGAATATATTGGAGAAACTATTTGATATAATATTTATAAGTTCATAATTGAAAAAATAGCTTGGACTAAAATAATTTTTGTAATCATTGCAATAGGAAAGACCAATGAATATCCATAGTTAGGTACTGAGTTTTTAACCTCTCCATTTACATATGCTATACACGCTGGTTGAGTTTGCATTCCTGAAATTACACCCATAAGAAGAGGATAAGGAATTTTTAGTATATATCTTCCCAAAAGAATCATAAGAATAGTATTAAAAGTAGTAATACAAGCACCCAATAATATTAAGACAGACCCATATTTTGCTAAATTATCTCCAAATGAATAACCTGCTTTTAAGCCTATACCAGCTAGAAATAGTACTACACCTAGTTGTCTTACTGTTAAATTAGCATTATAAGACATTCCCCATACAATATTTCCTGTTCTTTCTAAGTATCCTAAAAGTAAGGACACAAGAAGAGGACCTCCAGCAACTCCTAATTTAAATGAGCTTCCACCAGGAAGAGGTATAGGTACTTCTCCTAATAATAATCCTAATGCTATTCCTAATGAGATACTAATATAATCAATTTCAGATAAGCTTTGAAATGAGTCTCCAAAAAAATGGGATACCTTATCCATATCTTCTCTAGTTGTAACTACACGAATTCTATCTCCTGATTCTAAAATAGTATCATTAGTAGGAACTATTTCTGTATCTCCTCTCTTGAGTCTTGTAATAGTTGCATTAAACTTTTTATGTAAGTCCAATTCTCTAATAGAAAGACCAATTACCTTTTTACTGGAAACGAATATTCGCCTAAAATCCAAAAAGGCTCTATCCGTAGATAAGTCAGAAGCTATTTCTTCACCAAAATATGTTTTATATTTATTAAGATTAGATATACTTCCTACTAGGGTAATAATATCATTTTCTTCTAGAACTGTACTTCCATTTACTATTTGTACATTATCTTTTTTCTTAATTCTTGAAATTACTATATCTGATAGTTCCTCATTTAAAAATATATCTGAAACCTTTTTATTAATTAAATTTATAGAGGTAATACGTATATCTTTATTATCTAAATTTTCTCCCCCTAAACCTAGTATATTTGCAATCTTTATACTTTCTTTATCCAGATTAATTGAAAATATAATTTTAAAAAAGTACATTGAAAGTATTACACCAATAACTCCAAAAGGATAAGTTATCGAATATCCTGCAATCGGCTTTCCTAAAATTGAATTTAATTCAGGTTGAGTTTTATCTAAATTCAATTGTTTGATTGTATCTACAATAGAAGCTAACGCAGGTGTGTTGGTTAGAGAGCCTGAATATACACCAGAGAGAAGAGAAGCATCTATGGAAAGTAGTTTTCCTAAAAATATAGTTAATATACAACTCATTGAAAGTACAAAAATAATAGCTAAATTAAATGTAATACCCATTTTATTAAAACTTCTGAAAAATCCTGGACCAGATTGAAGACCTGATGTGTAAACAAATAGAACAAGTCCTAAAATATATATAATATCAGGTAGTGCTAGAGATTCTGAAAGAGATCCAAACGCTAAACCTACAAATAAAACATTTGCTATTCCTAGACTAAATCCCTTTATTTTGATTTTACCAAGAAAATATCCTAATGCAATTACTATAAATAATAATAGTAGTTTATTATGTTCTAAATAATGAGTAATAAGTTCAGTCATCAGTTTAATTTTCCAAAAAATACTTTACCTGATGAAATTTCATGATAGGCTTCGATAATTCCAAGCTCTTTGTTTGAAATTGCTTTCTGAATAATTTCGCTATTATGTAGAATTTCCTGAATTGAGTTTCTGACATTCATTTTTGTAATTTTTTCTAGCAAAACTGGATCCTTTTTTTCTATGTCTACTTCTGTACATCCACACTCATTGACTGATTTAAGAATCTTATTTACAATACTACTTTTTGAATTATGAAATGTGCTATCAAATGCGTATTGTATTGCACCACATTGTGAATGACCCTTTACGATGATTAGTTTAACTCCAAATTTTGATACAGCAATTTCAATACTTTCAATAATTTCCTTATTCACTATATTTCCTGCTACCCTAACAGTTAGAAGGTCTCCTAAATTTGCATCAAACAATATCTCTGGAGATGTTCTAGAATCAATACATCCTAAGATGATAGCCATTGGGTTTTGTTCCAAGCTCAAAGCAGAGAGTTGATAATGATGAAACTTATCAGCAATTTTACCATCGACAAATCTCTGGTTTCCAATTTTTAGTATATTTAATACTTCTTCAGGTATTAATTTTTCTTGGGTTTTCTTATCGAGAAAATTTATGAATTCAACATGTTCTTCTAATGTATAAGAATTTTTTAGTCCTATAATATTTAATTTTATATTTAATTCTGGGGCTCTTACTTCTTTAAAATCTTGAATGATTTCTAAAATATCATTGTCCACATAACTTGCATTTGACGCATCAAAAACTAATTTTGAATTTTCGGGAATTGTCCAAAGAGTATTTTTAATACTAGCTCTATTAAAAAAAGTAACTTGACTGGATAGTTCTATGTGTATCACTTCTCCAATGTGAAGTTTAAATTCTTCTTTTGTAAGTGGATTATGAAATATTTCTTTTAAGATAAAAAATATACTAAAACCTAGACCTATAATTACCCCATAGAGTAAATCAGTAAAGATAATTGCAATGACTGTCATGGTAAATGGTATGAATTGATCTAATCCTTTTTTATACATCTCTTTAAAAAGTGATACATTTGTTAATTTATAACCTGTTAAAATTAGGATAGCAGCCAAGCATGAAAGGGGTATATTATTAAGAATAGGAGTAATAAAGACAATACTCAATAGTATAAAAAAACCATGAAGGATTGTGGATGCTTTAGTTTCATTTCCAGACTGAATATTTACAGAACTCCTTACGATTACAGAAGTGATAGGGATTCCTCCTAAAAAACCTGCTATCATATTCCCAAAACCCTGAGCTACCAATTCTCTATTGGGTGGAGTTTGTCTTTTATGAGGGTCTATTTTATCAACGGCTTCAATATTGAGAAGAGTTTCTAAAGAGCTTACAAGAGAAATTGTAAAAATAATAAACCATATTTTAGAGGAACCTAATAGGGATAAATCAGGTATATGAAAGTAACTGCTGAGTTCATTAGATTCGAATTTAGGGATGTTTACTAAGTGGCTAGGCTCAATCAATAAAAAAGGATAAAAATTTATAAATAAAATATTGATAAGTGTTCCCATTACTACAACAAATAAAGATGCAGGAATAAATTTTATTTTTTTATATAGAAACCTATCCCATAAAAAGAGGGTTATTAAAGAGAGTAAACTTATAATAACTGCACCTGGTTTGAAATAGTTAAGTGAGGTAATGAGTGTAGAGAATGTATTTTCACCATCTGTTTGTATAAATGAAAAATCTTCTTCAGGATCTGCGTCATACCCTATAGCATGTGGTATTTGTTTAATAATTAAAATAATACCTATAGCTGCCAAAAGTCCTTTAATTACACTTGTAGGTATATATTCAGCAATTGCACCTGCTTTTGTAATACCCATAATAATTTGAAAAAAGCCAGCAAAGAACAATGCTAGTAAAAAAGTATCGAAAGATCCAAGCTCGTTTATAGAAGAAAAAACAACAGATGTTAAACCAGCCGCAGGACCGCTTACACTGGTTTGGGATTTACTAATAAATCCAACAAAAATCCCTCCAATGATTCCAGAGATTACTCCCGAGATAAGAGGGGCACCAGATGCTAAGGAAACACCTAGGCATAAAGGTAGTGCTACTAAAAATACAACAATACTTGCTGAAAGATCTTTTTTAAGTTGGTCTTTTTTAAAAAAATTCAATAGTTTTATGCCTTATTTACAACAATTCAATTTATACTATAAATAGGTGTAATGTCAATGATTAAAAAAATTCATGTGGAAGAAGGGCAAAGCATAAAGAAAGGAGCAGAATTAGTTGAGTTTGATAGTATACCTCCTATAAGGTCTCCAATTGAAGGTCTGGTAACTTATATAGCCTATAAGGTAAATGAAGTAGCATTTCCCCAAATGAATATTTTAACAGTGATGGAAATATTTAAAACAATAAATAATGAAGAAAAAACAACCATCGTACTTGTAACACATGATATTGAATTTGCTAATTATGCTTCTAGAAAGATTATACTAGTAGATGGAGAAGTAGTATAAGCCTTTAGTTTGTATAATATAATTATCACTTATAAATAACAATATTCTTTATCTTATTCTGTCTATAATTTACAGCCACGCTTCCATATTTATTATAAAGATAAAATAAATTCATCTTTTTGGGATCAGTTCCCAAAACTTCTTCCGCTAGAGCTTTTGTCATACCAATTGAAACTTTAGAGTTTGCACGAACTATTTCTGGGCTATTTTTTCCAGAGAGTTCAATTTCTGTAATGAATCCATTTGATAAAACTATTTTTGAATCATATAGAGAGTAGTACCATACTTCTTCATTATCTAGAGTTTCCTTTCTGTCAGGTGCTTTCCATTTAGCGAGGAGATTTTTTAGAGTATCACCAGATTTGATTCCATTTATTTCTAAGCTAGATTCACCAATTACTTCTGTTGCAATTTTTGTTCCTGTTTTTTCTGATAAAAACTGTGCCCACTTAGATTGTGATTCATAATTTTCTATATAATTAGCTGCTATCCTTTTAGCCTCATTTTTGTCTCCATAATCAAATTCTATGAGAGCTAAATTCAATAGGGGAGTAAAATCAGCTTCAACATAATCAGGATCTAACTGTGTTTTTAATTTCAAATTATTTTGCAGATTTTTTAATTTTTCAAGGGATTCTTTTGAAATATTTTGATTATTTCCCATTGTATTTTCTATATTCTTCCCTAGACCACGAAACCATTCTAAGGCTTTTGTTTGATTTCTTGTAATTAAATAAACCACTCCTAAATTATTTGCATATTGAATTGAGGGATCTGAATTAAAAACAAAATCTGCTATACTCAATGCCTCTTTTTCATCTTTTTCTCTCTCGGAATAAGAGAGTAGTACAGAATAATTTGATAAGAAAAAATTTTCAGGGGAATTATTATAAACTTTTTTATAAGCTTCCATAGCTTTATAATAAAGATTCTTATCACCAGGAATCTTTTTTCCTACGCTTTTAGTTGAATCTCCTTTGGGAAAAATCATTTTATCTCTAAATGCAGGGATATCTATGATTGATTTAACCTGAAGATCAATTTGAGCTACAGACTGTTCCCACATTTTATGATATGCCACAGCTAATGCTTTTAATAACTCAGGATTATCTTCATAGGTTATCAAAGCTTTCTTTATCATTTCTACAGATTTCTCTAGATTCTTACCTAGTTGTATATCAGCATAAACTTTTTCCATACTTGCTGCAAATTTATGAAGTTCCTGTTCATTACTTTCTATTTGAGAGAGTCTTTCATGAGGACTAGGATGAGTAGAAAAATAAGGATTGTTTTTATTTAGAGCATTTTTATTTGCTTCTAAATTATCCTGCCTCATTGTATTTAAGATTTTTAGTACTTTAATAAAATAGCTTGTGTCATACCCTGATTTTTTTAGTAATAAAAAAGCTGTTAAATCAGCATCTAGTTCATCATCTTGTTGGAACTTTATAGAAGCAAGGGAATCTTTAACTTCTCCTGAATCCTCTATACTTTTTTTAATAGAATTAAACGTATGACGATTATAATAATGAGCTAACTCATGAGAAAGAATAGCTGAAATATAATTTCCTCTTAAAATAAATTTTTCTTTTTCGGGAAGGCTTCCAATTGATTTATCAATAAAGTCAAGTGCTCCCGTATGAATAATAAATTGACCAGTTGGATATGCAAAAGCATTGAAATCATTATTCTTGATGATACTAAAAACTATTGGAAAAGATTCATGCCCTGATTTTTCGGAAAGTCTTCGAAAAGTGCTAACGATAACTTCTCTCCAGCCATTGTGGTCTTTAACCTCTCCACCAGAACCTTTTATATATTTTTTATAACTTACATCTGAAGTCCTCTGGATTTGAGCAAAGAGTTCTGAATCAAATGAAATATCATCAGAATATACAACAAAAAATGGTAAAAAAATAAAAAGTAAATAAAGAAATCTTAAACTCTTTTTTTGATTAGAAGTAAAAACCATAAACTAATTCTCCAAACTATATTATTCTTTGATATCAAGAACTATTTCATATAAACCAAAAGACTCTGTAGATTTGAGTTCTTCTGTAATTTTCTTGAGTTCTTCGTATTTATTCTTCAGTAGTACTATTAAATGTCCATAATTTTTGGTGTTGTTTGGACTAAAAGAAAAAGACTTTTGGGTAATTATTAATACCAACCTATCATTTCCAACAGGTGGTGCGGCTTCTAACTTATATGGTTTAATTGCATTTTGAGTGGGGAACTTATAATTATCATTTGGATTTAAGATATTATTTGTATCATATTTATTTGGAAAAATTTGAGCAATCATCCCATCTGTTGTGAATAAATATATAGTTAAATAACCCATTTTTTTAGTTTTAGAGCGATATACAAACTCTAACTCAATGCTATCACCAATTCTTGCACCTTCTTTCCCTTGCTCTGCTTTAGAAAATAGTTCATTGATTTTATAATCATTGTTACCATTATTTTTTAAAGAGATCAGGCGAGAGTAACCTGCTTCTGCATCAACCATACTTGAAAACTCTTTCAGTGATGCTGTGGAATAGTCAAAAGAACCCAATAGTACATTCTTTTTTTTACGAGTAAACTTAAAAGAATTAAAAGATAATTCAATAATATAATCAGAATTACTATTTTCTATAAAATTATATTCAGAAAGAATATTTACTATTGATGTAATACTATTTGATTTGCCAACTATAGAATAAGTATAGGGAATCACTGCATTACTATCAGGTAGTAAAGATAGAGGGATAGGTGAAAATACAGATTGAGAATATAAATTTTCTATTACAGAAAATAGAATTATAAAAATATAAAACATTCTTTTGGGAAATAGAAAGTTAAAAAAAAACATCAGTTTTTCCTTTTGCCTTTTTCCCATTCCCCAGAGTACAATAAGTCTCCATCTTTATCAAACTTTAAACCAAATCCATTTAATTGGTTATTTTCAAAAATTCCTATATATAAAATACCATTTGGATAGAGAAATAAACCTGTTCCATTTTTATTATCCTCATTCCATTCTCCGAAATATATTTTTCCATCTTCAGTAACTGAAAAACCAATTCCATCTAATGTACTACTTTCTAAATCACCACCATACATAAAGGACTCTTTTTTTATCATTTTATCTTTTTGTTTTTTACCATCTTTTACTCTTATAAAAGAATCAGATGATATTGTATAACTAAAAGATTTTTCTGGTTTCCCCATCTTATCATATCCTTGAATAAATGTAATTAGTTTTCCTTTTTTGATAAATCCCAATCCACTCATTTTTCCTTCTTTGAACTCACCTGCATAAAAAGAACCATCAGGATATTTATAGACCCCGTATCCGTTAAATTTATTTTCTTTAAATGTTCCAGAATAAATATACCCATAATTTTTATCGATATATCCATTTCTAGCAGTTCCAATTCCATTTAGTTTATTTTTAGAGAACATACCTGATATAGTATCACCATTTGCATATTTATAAATTCCTTCCCCCTCCATTTGGTCGACTGAAAACATTCCTTCATAAATATCAAAAATTTTAACTTTTTTATTTTTACCTTTGTAAATCTTCAAAACACCATACCCATGAAATTTACCATCTAGAAAATTACCTTCGTATTGATCTAAAGATTTTTCAAAAATGAATTTCCCCTTTCCATTTTCACAGTCACCCACACATTGTCCCTGTTTAGGAGAGGTAAAAACTGAACCATTCCCAAAAATTATAAATAAAATTATAAAATATTTACCTATTTGGTATTTGAAGAATAAATTCAATTTAGTTTTAGTATGTTTCATGATCTGCCTTATTGTATTTTTATTTTTTATATTATTTTTTATTATTCTGATGTTGTAAAGGAAATTTCAGCCATACCCCATTCTCCGGAAGGTACGGATTGGAATTTCATAGAGATTCCCTTTGAAAGTGTTCCACCTAATCCCAATTTTAGAGTAGGGATAGTTTCTCCCTCTAAATCTTCTTTGTTAAATAATTGGAGAGGTTTTTTAGAAACGATTGCCCTTAGGGTATCCTTCCCAAATGGAGGAGTGATATATAGTTTTGCCTTTTTTTTATCAGGAAAAATATAGGATTGACCCGCATTGATTTTATTAGACATTCCAGTTTTATTTGGTAAAAGTTGAACAATGCTTCCATCTGGTTGTATGTCAATTATAGTAAGAAATCCAGACTCTTCTGAACTTACCTCAAAGGTAAATTCTTCACCTTTTTTAAAAGTAGTTTTGGGGATTTTTAGTGATACCTTAAGACTACTATCTATGCTTTTTAGTTCTGCGAGAGCCCTATTCATAGCTATGCCCTCTAGCATTTTTTTGAGTAGAGATGTATTGGAAGAAAGATCTACTTCGCTTGAAGAACTATCTCCAAACCAAACTCCTTCCACTACACCGCTTTCAATATCTGTCATACGAATAGAAGATATATTTTCTTTTTTTGAAATTGATATGATTTTTTCAGCACCTATCATCTTCCCCGCTTTGGCTATTTTGGTTTCATCTAAAAGACCAGTTTGACCCAAAGAAATTTCTTTTAATAGAACTGCCCTATTTTGAATCTCAATTACTTTACAATAGGGAAGATTCATAAGAGAAGATTCCACTTTTACTCGAATCTCTTCCGGTTGACCCAATACGGCAACTCGAAGTTCATCTGCTCCAATTGGAGAAAACAATAAGCCCAAAATATAAATAAATAGGAATATATGATTGTTCATATTACCCATACATTATATTTATTATGTATGGGATCAATCACTAAAAGAATTCACCATGTGCTTTCTCTATTTCATTTTTGTTTATATATTCAAAATAATTATGTCTCATAGATTATTTTATTCATAAAAATTGATAATTATATCTAATATAAAATAATATCTCATTTTTAACTAAATAACTTTTAAATAAATCGTAACTACTTATCTCAAAAATAATGATTGTAAAAATTTTTAGAATAATCTAAAATATAGAAATGAGCATTCTAAGCCGAGAAAGGTTTAAACAATTAGAGATTAGAGAATGCAGATTTAGATAAACGATACACAATACAGCTTATTTTGGAAGTTATCTGTTACATTATTTCACAAAAGAAATTGAAAGCCCGCCTTTATAAAGTGTTTATACAAAGTAACAGCAGAATTCAATTTTAATTCTTTCATGAAAAGAAAACTAGAAACATCAGTGAAAGAATAGCCTTTGGTCATTTAGATCCCATAGACCAGAGAATCTATTTCTTTGTTAGTAATCTTAGTTGTATTCAAATCTTTCTTTGAATGGCTCGATTCTTTAATAAAATCTACGAAACAATCTTCAGACCAATCCTGGTCATCAAGAATTGGTTGAATCATCGCAATAGGCTTTCCCCGATAAGACAAAGTTATCTTTTCTTTTTTTCTCAGTTTTTCCAACAGAACATCCGAATTCTTTCTCAAATCAAGCATAGTCATGGTAGTCATGATTCAAAACTGACAGTTCAAGTGTCACTATCAATTGAAAATCGATCGGAAAAATTATAAATCAAATCTTCAAGAAATCAATTTTATTGGATTTGCAATACTTAAGAATCGATTTATCAGCTGTAACTAATTTTGCCTTTTTTTGAATTGACGTAGCAACTATGATTCTGTCAGCAGGATCACCATGGAATCCATCTAGACTTGTGCTTTTAACTGCGATATCTGGATCAATTTCTAAAACTATCGTATGAGTGATTTTTAGAAATTTTTCTAACCAGATTCTAGTGTCCATAGTCAGCTTCAACTTTTCTTTAGACACTAGCATTGCGATTTCCCAAAGACTAATGGAAGAAACAAAAAGGTTTAAGTTTTCTTCCTTCAACAAAGCTTTTCCAAACTCGGATTTTGAAATTCTGGATTCGCCCAATACAAGCCATATCCAAGCATGTGTATCTAATAATAAATTAATCTTCATCGCCTGACCATTTTTCTGTGCTAGGACTAATCAAATCCCCCTTAAAAATGACTGTGTCTTTGGCACAACCAAAGTATTTACCCTTAGATTTTTCTCCTATGCCAACAAGTTTTGCCATAGGAATACCACGTTTTGTGATAATAATTTCTGGGTATAGATCACCCACTTCTTCTAAAATCTTTAGGCATTTTGCTTTAAATTTTCCTGCGGCTATTTCCATTTGATTTCCTTAATTATGACTATAGTCATCTTACCATGGTTATAAGTACAAATCAAGGGAAAATAATCAAGATTTATCTTATCCACTATTAGAATAGTGGGTATCAATTCATTAATAAAAAATCCCAAGTGGGAAGATCTTCTGCCAATCAGTTTAGTCGCCTTACCAAATAGTAAATGATTCCTTCCAAATTATCACTTGACTTTATTTTTTTTCAAAAGAAATTACTAACATGGGCTTAGCCTATAGTAATTTAATAATAAAAAATCCCAAGCGGGAAGATCTTCAGCCCATCAGTGTAGTTGCATTGGCAGATACTGGATCAGTTTACTTAATCATTCCAGAGCATGTCAGAGGTCAGTTAGAACTCGAAGAACATTCTAAAAAGGAAATTGAATTGGCAGATG
>Ga0209550_10002166_pt1 | contig 18935 bp, 21 predicted proteins | sample LauGreSuBDMM15SN_2_FD_187567 | JGI IMG/M metagenome (GOLD analysis project Ga0209550, IMG submission 187567) | Freshwater lake microbial communities from Lake Michigan, USA - Su13.BD.MM15.SN (SPAdes) (version 5) | ecosystem: Environmental > Aquatic > Freshwater > Lake | place: Lake Michigan...
TGACATGTTTGATGCAGCGTTTGATTCAGGTGCTCTGAGTGTAGAACTCAAGGAGCACGTGTATTCAAGTGGTAAGATAGCATGGCGTTTCACGCTAAACGGTCGGCATTATTATCCTAGTCGAACTCAGGTTAGGAAAAGATCTTAGATTTAAACCATCGAGTCAAGAATAACTATTAATGATAACACTCTTAATACCTTATTTTGGTTCTCTACCATCTTATTTTCAGTTATACTTGGATTCCTTAGCTGTCAATCCCATTCTAACAGTAGTTCTGATTACGGACATTGACTTAACCGCTTACCAAGTTCCACAAAATCTTCGGAAAGTCGAAATGACACTGGACCAACTACGTGTTAGAATCCAGCAGTTTCTGAAAAAGATGTATGGGAAGACGGCCGAAGTAGTGCAGACACCATACAAACTTGTAGATTTTAAGATAATGTTCCCACTTATGTTTGAGGATTTGTATTACTCAGAACACGTGGGTTGGGGAGATATCGACGTTATTTATGGTAATCTTGCATCATTTTTGTCCGATGCAGACATCATTGGAGGATATCATGGTCATTTTACAGCACTTAGAAATATTACTGTTCTCAAAAATCTTTTTTTAACAGTTCCAAAACTGTATGACTTGTGTATTGATACACGGACCCATATTACAGATGAAATTGCTTTCAGAGAACCTCTTCTTAATGCTATTAAGACACACGGATTTTCAATGTGTTATCTTCAGTCTTCTTTTTGTGATATAGTTCCACCCTGTTTTTTTGGTATGTTCCGTCCAGATTTTGCATCATACAGTAAAAACTTTTTTAATGTGACTAAACCGGCTAAGAATATTTCATATCTGCATAGAACTCCATCGGGTCTAATAACAGTCTACGATGACGGTGAAAACCAACCTACTTCTTATGTTCATCTACAAAAACGAAAGATGACCGGTTCTGTTACAGATTCCTATTATATTACAGATTCCGCATTTGTTGATGAACAGCCTACAAGTCCTAACATAATTCCTGCTCGACTTTTCATGACTTGGGCCACCAAAGACTATCCACCGTTAATGAGAGAAAATGTTAATAAGATTGTTTCTGCATCCGATATGTCAGTCTATATTTATGACGACCAAGAGTGTGAACAATTTTTGACAGCACATTTCCCACCAGAAGTTGTGGCTACATGGCGTTCTCTAATACCAGGAGCATACAAGGCTGACTTGTGGCGTCTATGTATTCTGTATCACTTTGGTGGAATGTATATGGATATTAAATTGAAGCCGACTATACGACTATCTACACTGTTAACACGGGAATACTTTGTTTCAGATGGAAAGGGTTCCGTATATAATGGTTTCATGGTATCTAAACCTCAAAATCCCATGCTTCTTCAAGGTATAGTACAGATTATTAAAAATGCTAAAAATTTTTATTACGGTGAGACACCATGGTGTCCTACTGGACCCCGTCTATTAGGTCGATTATACAAAGATGCCATAGATAAAGAGCCATTGTATATGGCGCATTATGGACCACAAAATTCTGAACACATTAAGCTTGGAACAAGTACTATTCTAGAAGAATATCCTGGATACAGAACCGAACATTCAGGAATATATTATCAGGATGCATGGGCTTCAAAAGCCATATATAACAATGAAATAGACTTGTCGCGGGCTAGGTCGTGGCCCACACCTATGTTGTCTATCTTGGATGCAGACTCACAAAAAATTCGTCTTCATTTACCGGCTATTCCATATACTATTACTACAGATGAATATAGTCACGATGCATTTACGGGCAAAGTGAAACGTTTTAGCAAGATGCTCTCAAAATACGAAGTGATTCATTATGGAGTAGAAGGATCCCAGAGTGGTGCAACGTATCAAGTTGACCTTATGACTCAAAAAGAATGGACTGAGTTACGAATTCAATCTTTAATGGGTCTCAATAAGATTACACGAGCCGATGCAGAAGCTATGTTAGATAATCCAAAGACTCTTGTAGGTATTTTGGCTAATTATAGTACGCCTTTATTTGAAGAATTTAACCGTAGACTCCGAGTAGAACTTAAGAAAAATTATAGAAATCCTAATACGGACATAGTCTGTATACCTCTAGGCCATTCTTATAATACAGCATTAGAACCCAATTATACAGTGATTGAAACCGGTATTGGATATAATAATTCGCATCGTAATTTCCGGATTTTTGAAAGTTATAGTTGGATGTCAAAGACATTAGGTGAAGAGAAAAAATGGCCCAATAATTATTGGTTTGTTATTCCGCACAGTTTTGATTCAAGTGAATTTGCGGATTCATATAATTCTAGTAAACCAAAAGTTGGTTTTCTTGGACGTATAGTACGTGAAAAAGGATGCGGTATAATTGCTGAAGTGGCTAAACGGTTTCCTCAGATAGATTTTGTCTTATGTGGCCAAGGTGACCCTGCACCATTTCTCAAGAGTTCTAACATATCGTATCTACCTCCGATTCATGGAAAAGAACGGTCTGACTTTCTTGGGTCGTGTGTAGCCACCATGTGTCCTACTATATATTTGGAGCCGTTTGGTTGTTCGGCAGTAGAGTCCCAGCTCTGTGGTACTCCAGTAATAACAGTGGACAACGGGGCATATGTTGAAACAGTAGAACAGTTTAAGTCTGGTCTACGATGCCATACTCTTGCGGATTTTTGTCGTGGTGTCCAGATGGCATTGGATGGTGCATTTGACCGAAAATATGTTAGAGACCGAGCAGTCCGTTTATATGATATGCACAATGTTGCACCACAATACGACTATGTATTTCAGAGTGTTCTGGATATTATTAGACCGCATAAAAATGGATGGTATTCACCGGATTGTCACTTGCTAAAAGAATGAATAGAAATCCAGGATGAATCCTTCAATACCTTGCACTCTTTCCATGCATTACAACCGGGTTTCCTGTCAGGACGTTCTTCTTCGTAATGGGCACGGGCAAACTGGTTCAGAGTATAGCCGATTCCATTGTACATGATTGCATTATTTACACGACTGTATGTACCAACCCATTCTGTGTTACAAGATGCTAAGTGACAGACTTTTTGCCCATCACTTAGAAACTCATTTAGACCGGGCCTCTGCCACTTTTTGGTGGATTGGACTAGTACAGTAGGCTCTATCAACGGAGTTGACTCTGTAGACTCAGTCAACGGGCTCGACTCTGTAGACTCTGTAGACTCTGTAGGCTCAGTAGATTCTATTGACTGAGCCAAAGGCTCAGTCAACTCTGTAGACCACCAGGTTCCTTCCATCAAATTAAAGAGTACCTTTAAATGTTCCGGTGTTATCTCAAAGAACTCACGGCCAGGCCAAACACGTTTGTCAGAAAGATACAAGTGTAACAACGATTCCTTTTCTTTTCTTCTTGCTACGTATATAGCAAATGCAATATCAAACGGCATCGGAACACCTGTAGTAAAGAGTTTATTCTTGCGCTGATTCAAGTCACGAATACCCGATTCACCAATTTTTACTATACCTGGCATAGCTGGATTAGTCATACAATATACCCATCCAGCATCTGTACTCATTACTCGATGTAAACCAGTGCCCATTTGCATCAAGTTTTGTGCAATGCTTCGTACAATGTTTTTGCAGCCGCCGCACCCAGTTTCTTTCCACCAATATCAACTACAGCCAAGTCATCCTGGCTCATATTACACAAGTCAGCAATTGATCTAGATTCTAAGAGTCCCGTAACTTTTTTACTACCCAAACCCGGCACAGCTGATAACATAGATACAGCCGTACCACCCGCATCTTTATTTCCTTTTTTCACTGTACTAAATGATGCTGCATAAGAGGCCATAGCTCCTACTGCCTCTGCAGCTAAGCCTTTCTCAGGATGAAAGACTAATGGGTCTTCTAAAATCTGGCCCAGAAGACGTTCACACCATTGTGCCGTTTCTCGAATTGAGCCGGTATGCAAAACAGGTAGTCCATAGCGGAGGATGAGACGCGATGTTAGACGTTGCAATTGTTTTTCAGATACACCTGGATACTCACGGTCCAAATTAACAGACCAGGTTCCTTCTAAGATATAGAGAACGGCCACACCCTGGCCTCTTGTAGCCATAAGACGCGCCCGTTGTTCTCGATATCGCCCATCCATAAGTGATGATGCAAAATCGGCATGTGTTTTTCGCTCTGCTACCAAAAGAGGTTCACCGTCTTCTTTTTGTATCAAAATATCACCTACAGCAAGATTTGCACTCTTAAACGGAGAAGTTATAAGAGCCTGAAGAGCCCGTTCTCGACAATCAATTACTAGCATCTAGTGTAGACTTAGTCTGAAATTCTTTAATTGCTGCGTATTGACGATAGAGAATATCTATGTCTCCACCGTCCATGAATGTATCAAGAATGTCAGCCAGGGCATCGGAATATAAGATACGAACTGTCTCATCTCCACAATAAGTGTCAATTTCCCAATACTTTTCAAACATATCGGGAAATTCATACACTTTTAAACTTGCATTTGGACCCGATGACCACTCTGAACCATTTTGGTCAAAGATTTTAAGAACAATGGGGTCACATCTGAATCTTGGATCAAACATAATTAATTCTTTGCCCGTTTGCACAACATATTCGGCCATAAATGCATCAGAAAAATTAAATGTTCCGTAGTCATCATTATAAAGAACACGCATTGCATGGTCTATCATACTTAGCTACCTAGTCATTTTTATGCATTATTTAACCAATCTTGATTATCTAGGGTGGGACCAAACATTCTGGCCATATTGGGTACTATACCTTGATAAGGATCACCGTCCTTGTAATCTCTAACATCTTTCCAGCCTCCATTTTTATAATAGGGGTCCGTTGCTGCATCTAATACTTCTTGGTCGGGATATCTATAATTAATCTTGACATCGTGATTAGTAGTATCAACAACACGGTCTTTTTCTCTTTTTTCTTCTTCTCTAAACCGGGGCTTTAATTCACTTACTTCCCAGTTATTAGGACCGACTTGAACGACAACCGGTTCCCAATCCGGATCAGACTCATATTCCTTTTCTACCATACGTGCTACTTTCTTAGCCTGTCGTGATAATTTGCAATCGGAATCCTCTATTATTTCAACGGCTCCATCTGCAGTAAATCCTTCATGGAGACCACGATATGTTGACTGTCGTTCATCGGAACTTATGGGTTTATTTGCCCAGTCTAGTCCACGATTTAACAGAATCTTATTATAGTCCTGGTCAACTACCATCTTATTACCGTCTTGATGACCAAAAATTCGGGAAAATTCATAATCATCTACTTTATTTATAGGTGTCTTAGCATACGTTTGTTCAGTATAATCACCCGTATTCATCTTAATTTCTTTGTTAGGCCCGACTAAGATAGGAAGAGGACACTTGGTATTCAAACCTACGGAATACCACCAATTCTGAAAGGCATTCATGTCAGAAAAAGAACGGCCTCCTGGATACATCTTTAATTCACCGTGTGCATTCTTACGTAATTCAGTTGGACATTCTAGCTTAGAAGGAGACAACCATACAATAAGAATAGTTACTACTGCTATACAACCAAGAATAACTAGGGTAGCCATTGGACCCGTATCCATACTCTACCTTATACTGTCTAATAAATCCGGAGTCTATATTAGATGGTGTTACGAAGAGCAAAATCTAAAAAGGCATTAAGTGTTCATATTTACACGCCCAAACCATTAGAAGATTTATTAAAAAAGGGAATGAAGGTTATAGTAGCAATTTCAAACCATGAAGGAGACCGTCCTTGTCCTCATTGTGTAACCTATCAGCCTATTTGGAAATCCATTTCTTCGACAGAAGGCCGTAACATTCCTATGATAAGCATGCCTTCTAATGTCTATAGCAAGACACAGCTGGCCTCTCAAAAACCGGTTAATTCGGTTCCAACAGTTCTTCTGGTCGATTCTGATGGGTCAGTTAGCGAAGTAGAAGACATTCGGAATGAGACTAAGATGAAAAATCTTGTTACCGAAGGTATACATATTCCCGGATTGACTACAGAGACAGAGCCTGAGTCAAAATCAACGGAACCTATAATGACTCCTGTATCTAGTTCAAATAATCCGCTAAGACCCTTACCGGGTTTACCTGTAACACAAACACAAGTTGGCGGTAATCCATGGGCAGCGTTTCTAATGGCAGCCAAAGAAGCCGCTCCCGCTGCTATGTTACTCGGTGCATACAGTGCACTGCCTAAACGTTCATCCGGTCTAGGTAAGCCAAAAAAGACTAGAAGAAAGAATCGGATGTCTAGACGTAGATAAATTTGACCAGGTCATGGCCACCATAAAACGTAGCATGGCACTTAATTTTCAACTCCTAGGCTCCACTACAAGAGATGTAGATGGAGCCTATGAAATTACACTATTTGGTTCTACGGCTGAAGGAAAATCCGTCAGTCTTACAGTAACAGACTATGAACCATTCTTCTATGTAGAACCAACACTAGAGTCGTATTTAGTAGGAAAAGGTCTAACATTCAAAAAAGAGGTACATAAGACATTCTGGGATTTCACAAATGATGCAGATATTTCTGTTATCAAAGTGACTGCTAAGACAAAAAAGGCGTGGACTTCTGCGCGCGATCTAGTCTTAAATAGTGATACCATGACTCCTAAGATTGTTGGAACAACAGTCTACGAGGCTAACATAGATCCACTACTCCGATTCTATCATCTTCGCGAGATTAAACCCGCCGGTTGGATTACTGTAGAAGAAGATGCTGTAGATGAAGTCGATGATCCTACTACTACAACCGAGCTCCAATACATGGCTCCTTGGACCTCGGTCGGGCCTGCTCCTGAATCTATCCAGCTAACATCAGCACCTCTACGAATTATGTCGTGGGATATTGAGTGTACAAGCAGTCACGGTGATTTTCCACAAGCAAATAAGACATGGCGTAAACCGGCACGTGAACTTATTGAGACCGGTCTAGATATGAAAGGAAGTATTGCTGTGATTAAAAAGGCCGTGAAAGGTCAGTCAAAAAATATTGACCGGATTTATCTAGACGAGGCCGGCCTCCGTGACCTAGATGCCGGTCTTGCTTCTTTAACATCATGGTCTACTGATATCGATGAACTTGAACACATTTTAACTTCTAGTCTACCGGCTCCAGAGGGAGACCCCATTATTCAGATCGGTGCAGTGACTTATGTTAGAGGCAAGGTGGCCCGCAAAGATATCTTTGTACTCGGTTCATGTGAACCTGTAGAGGGTGCTAATACGATATCTTGTACGACTGAAAAAGAGTTGATAGAGGCATGGGCGTCCATGATTAAGACCGTGGATCCTGACATGATGATTGGATATAATATCTTCGGTTTTGATAACCAGTATTTATGGGACCGTGCAACAGTATGCGGAGCCACGGATTGTTTCCGCCATCTAGGCCGGCAGACTAACAAGGATGTATGGAATTCACGGTCTAAAACTATGCGGTCCGAAAATCCAGTAAAACTCAAGAAGTCTTTTCTATCATCGAGTGCAATGGGAGACAATACATTCCATATGTTCACGGCCGAAGGCCGAATGCATATAGATCTTCTAGCCTATGTCCGTCGCAATGCGGTACTCGATTCCTATAGTCTAGACAACGTCACTGCTACTTACATGGCGGGCATTGTATCTTCGATATCCGAGGCAGATGGTCTAATCCGTCTTGGAACAAAGTCTACCAAAGGTACCGTGGTTGGACGCGCTATTGTATTGTTAGATGATGACAATGATCCGGTTGGAGACAAGTTTGAAGTAGTAGCAGTAGAGTCAAAGGCTCTGATTCTCAAGGGTGTTCTAGATTCTAGTAGACCGGTCCGATGGGCACAGGCAAAGGATAATGTTAGCCCTCAAGACATCTTTGCACTACATGCAAAAGGTTCTGCTGAACGTGCTGTCATTGCAAAATACTGTATTCAAGACTGTGACCTGGTCATGGAACTCTTTCAGAAACTCGAGGTACTGAATAATTCAATTGCTATGGCAAATGTATGTTGGGTTCCTCTTGACTATATCTTTACACGGGGCCAGGGTATCAAGTCGGAATCTCTTGTTTTCTATGAATGCAGAAAAGAAGGACAAATCATTCCTGTGCAAAGTATGCCATCTAGATCCGAAGTCGAAGTCGAAGTTGATACTGAGGATGAAGTAGGATACGAAGGAGCAATAGTCTTAGATCCATTAACCGGTATTTATCTTGATGACGAACCAGTTGCCGCACTAGATTTCAGTTCTCTGTATCCTTCCACTATCATTAGCGAGAATCTGAGTCAGGATAGCGTAGTCTGGGTAAAAGACTACACAGTCTCAGGCAAATTCATAGAACTGGTCGAAGGTTCAGACAAATACGATAATCTAAAAGGTATTGAGTATCTGGAAGTCGACTATGATATTCTCAAACCGGATCCAAAAGATAAACGGAAACATCCTGAACTCATTGTGTCTGGGCGACGCGTATGTCGATATGCTACTTCGAAACAAGGAACATTACCTAAAATTCTTCAGAAATTGTTATCGGCTCGAAAGGCTACACGGAAACTTGCTGAAAAAGAGCCTGATGACTTCAAGAAGTCACTTCTTGATGCACAACAGACCGCCTATAAACTGACTGCTAATTCTTTGTATGGACAACTGGGCTCCAGTACTAGTAAGATTCGACGGAAATGTTTGGCTGCGTCTACTACAGGTCATGGACGCCAACAACTTCTATTTAGCAAGGCATGTATTGAAAAAGTCTATGGTCCTGAATCCGGTAATCCACGATGCAGTGCTATTGTAGTTTATGGTGATACAGATTCTGTGTTTATCTCATTTCGCCCTATGTCAGAGACGGGCCAACGTCTCCGAGGAAGAGAAGCGCAGGCGGCTGCCAAAGAGTTGGCAATAGAGGCCGGTGCATTAATCTCAGGTGCTCTTAAACCACCACATGACTTTGAATTTGATAAGATGTTTCGGTGTTTCTGTCTTCTGTCAAAGAAACGATATGTGGGTGACATGACCGAGGATGGTCTAGAAGACGCCGATTATCATCGGAAATCAATGGGTATTGTGATGAAACGCCGTGACAATGCTCCTATTGTAAAAATTGTATATGGAGGTGTTATTGAACGTATTCTGGTACAACGCGATGTAGTGGCAGCATTTGAGTTTGTCCGTGAGACAGTGCGAGATCTCTTGGCGGGTAAATTTCCAATAAAACGACTTACAATTACAAAGTCTTTGCGAGCCGAATATAAGTTAGTCCCGGCTCATAAGATTCTAGCAAATCGTATTGCTGAAAGAGATCCAGGAAATAAACCGGCATCAAATGACCGTATTCCATTTGTCTATGTTAAAAATCCATCAGGGCGTCCATATGCAAAAGATGTTAGTCAAGGAGACCGGATTGAAACACCATCATATATTCAAGAAAACGGACTAGTTCCGGACTATGCCTTTTATATTACAAATCAAATAGCAAAACCGGTAGCCCAGGTCTTTGCACTAGTTCTTGAAAAATTACCTGGTGTAAAAGCTCACAAGATTGCGACAACTTTAAATGCACGTGATCCAGTTGCTGCACGAGAGGCTTTGGCAGAAGAAATTCTGTTTGGAGATCTGCTAGTCTCTGCATCTGGCCAAAAAGATCTGAGATCATGGTTTACAAAATCTTAGTAAAATGTAATGGCAGAAGGAGGTGGACCTATGTCTAATGCTGGTATGGCTGAAACCGCAACAGTAATGCCTCCTCCACAAGATGGTCTTCCTATGTATTTACTTAATTGTCATGGGTGTATGTGCACTTCGTATAGTTGTAATGGTGCCGAAATACCTTTACCAGCTGGCAAAAATAAAACAGATATGACTACATTTGTTATACCAGAGGATACATATATTATAGCATGGGGCACTGCTGGAGAATATACAAATTGGGATAATGTAGCCACGGAAAACGTAAAAAGTCTATTACCTGAGTTTAGAAAATATTTATCGTGCAGAGATAAAGGATGGATAACATCACATGATACAGAAGCAGACGGTAGTATTGTTCCATTAGATTATAATGAAGAAGATACATTATTTTATCGTCCAGATGGAACGTACGCTAGGCATCAATATCCATTTTTAGTTGCTGCAAAAAGAGCAGGTCCTAGACAAGAATATCCTGATTTTTTATGTTTTTTTTCTGGCGAAGCACATGAAAAACTTGGTATTTTAAATCTTGAACGTAATAAATTAGAAAAACCTCGTATTGAAATCCAATTTTTAAGTGACGTAATTAAAAGCAAAGGCCCTGGTATTTTTATTACTACAGGATGTACTTCACCCAATATTTTTAATGATAGTGCATTAACTAGTTATAAATTTATTATGGAAAACAATGAAATAATTGGGAAATATGCTGCATTAGTTGATAACAACGATTTGGCATTTAACGGCGATGATCTACAACATATACCACTAGAACAAAAAGTAATAATAGATATTAATTGTGAATTTGAAATGTCAAGTTATTCTCCTTTGTTTGCAGCTCTTACCGCATTTGAAGAAGAAAGAGAAGAAATACGGATGAGAAATGGTCAAACATTACAAGCTGACTTAGTATTTCGAACTCTTGTTCAACACAGTAAAAGTTTAAAAAAATATCCAGGAGAAACAACGGCACAATATGTCGCACGTCTTGGTACAAATGCTGTAATAAATTTTAGAGATAATATTTTAGATTATGGAAAAAGTGTAATACGTTTTTTTATACGCAGTTCTGGTGGATATCGTAAGTCAAGACACACAAAAAAACGGCAAACAAAACGAAAAACAAAAAACTTGAACCGCTAAATACCCAAGTATTAACTACTAATCATGGAAAAACGTGGCCTGGTTAATTTAGGTAATACATGTTATCTCAACTCAGCACTTCAAGCTCTTCGTCATGCAGAACCTTTTCGTAATTATTTTACATCTGGTTGGGTCACACATCGTCATCCTGAGAGACCCGGTTATGAATTTGCAGCTGCAGTATCTGAGTTATTGACCGAGTTCAGCAAACCCGAGAAGACCGCTATAAATCCACGGACTCTAGTTCAAGCATTTTTCAAAGTAGCTATGCAACGCGGTCTCAGTGATGAATTTCATTACGGTTCTCAGGCTGATGGCACAGAGGCCGTATTACTGATTCTCCAGGTCTTACATGAACAACAGGCCCGGCAAGTGAAAATGGAAATTAGCGGAGCTTCTAAGAGTCCAACACACATGGAATATGTTAGGAGCCTAGAGTCCTGGACAACGTTCTTTCACAAGGAATATTCACCAATTGTCGATACCTGCTATGGTCAGACACAGTCAAAGCGAGTATGTTCCTGTGGTGCATCACGTATTCAATATGAGCCCTGGGGTGTTCTTAAACTTCCTATTCCTAATGCTGACACAGTGGGTGCACCGGCACCCAGTCTTCAAGAATGTATTAATGCCCACTTTGCTCCCGAAACACTCGATGACTATACATGTGAGAAATGTAAAGTCAAGGGGCAGACAAAGATGGAGAACCGTATTAGTCGATTTCCGTCTCATTTAATTCTAGGACTCAAGCGCTATACAAATGCTGGAGCCAAGGTACGAGCCAAGATTATATATGACCCGAATTTGATTGACTTTGAAGATTGGGTCACTTGGCCTACTCTCCAGCATAAATTCAAGTATCGCGTATATGCTGTAATTGATCAGATGGGTACAAGTCGCGGTGGTCACTATAATATGAGAGCATGTGATGATTCAGGAGCATGGCAACTATATGATGATCAGCAGTCGGTGCCAACATCGAATGGAGAAACAACTCATGATACATTGATGTTATTCCTAAATATATTATAGGGAATGTCTTCAATGTCTTCAATGTCTTCAATGTCTTCAAATATGAATGCACCTAAGATGAATGCGCCTAAGATGAATGCATCCCGGAATTTACAGCCGGTTACTTTTGGTACTACCAGCATGTTAAGCACACTTGGTTCATTTCTTACTTCATGGTACGGCATGATTATGATTGTAGTCATTGCTATGGTTCTTATATGGATTTATTACGAAACAATTGGATATTATTTTAATCTAGGCTGGGACAAAATGAAATGGAGTCGTGACCATAATGAAAAGATACGTATTGATGTACCCGGCACACAGATTTCTGCCGAGTTGAAACCTGTTGAACAATCAAAAGAAGCACCTATTTCTTCTATAGGAGAAGCGGTTCAACGTCTAGAATCCGATGTTGAAAAAGCATTAGGAGGAGATTCTAAACAGGTGTTTAATATAGCCCGTAATTTATATAAGTTCGAAGAGGCCGAGCCATTATGCAAGGCATTTGGTGCAGAGCTTGCTACGTATGACCAAGTAAAACACGCACACAAGTCCGGTGCTGATTGGTGTAATTATGGATGGTCTAAAGGTCAAATGGCTCTGTTTCCTACGCAAAAAGAGACATATGAGAAACTTCAGACGGGACCAGAGGAACAGCGGATGTCCTGTGGTATTCCAGGTGTAAATGGTGGATATTTTCCAAATGCAGACCAACGGTTCGGTGTAAATTGCTACGGAGAACGCCCGGCAAAGTCAGCTCTTGATGAACGTCTGGAGCACCAACCATCGGATATTGCCTATGACCGTGAAGTTAATCGGTTCAAGGCAGAACTTGACACTATTGCTGTGAATCCTTGGGCCCCCAAACAGTGGAGTGCTTAATTCCCTTAATCATACCGTGTTCGACCATATAGGGGTCTAGACCATTATATAAGACTTCTTCCTCGTCTTCAATAGGCTCTTTATCAAATTCTTTTACTATCTTAAAATCGCGCTGGACCCAGTCTCCGATATAGTCAAAGAGTTCAATTACTCTGTAACTAGAATCAAAAAAATTAGCAACTTCTTTTGTCCAACTCTGCATATCATATGTTAATGATATCCAGTCTTGCCAGACTTGCTCATGTTTATCTGTCCAACCTTTTGGGTCTAATTTTTCTGAACGTTCTACCATGCAGTACGAGGTAGTATCTCGGAGTGTATTGTAATCATTTATTTCACGACCTAGACTCTCTACAGAAAGTGACAGAGTACCACCTCTGCGCATAACATAAGCCTGTATTACGTATGCAAGTTCCATTAAAGAAATAATAGAACAAAGCGTTTATATTCTAGTTTTAGTTAATTAAATTTACCACCATTCGGGCCTATTCTTAATATATACATAACGTCTTGACCTAGATCCAAGTGACACAAACTGATCATAAAATGTCTCTGATTTTTTTTCTAAAACAGCTACCATTTGCTTAGCCTCTTCCTCCGTTTGTGGACACATATCATGAAGAAGGCTTCCAGCGATTGTTCCACCTGAATCAAGTTTAGTCTCCCAACAGGTATAAATCAAATACTTACAAGAAGCCATAGAGGGCATTGAAACCTAACATGGTTGTGTTACGCGTTCATTTTTTATTGGTATATAGTATAAATATGCCTACTGTTAATTCTAATGCTGGCGCTTATTTTCTAGAACGTAGAGCTCATTGGGAAAATCTAGCAGCAGAAGGTAAAAATTTTGACTGTGTGCCGGTGAAACAACCAACTGGACCCGATCGAAAATTCACATATAAAAGTTTGGCAAAGGACGCCTATGGACAAAGACAATGTATAGCTGATCTTGCTCAAATGGAATCTCGTGCTAAATATCCTACGGTAGGAGGAAAACGTCGGTTTAGAAAAACTAAATCTAGAAAGTCCCGGTCCAGAAAGACTCGTCGCAGATAAACTTATATCTTCTCTTTTTTCAGACTCTCTATCTCTTTTGTGTCTCTATGACTCTGAAGCCATTTAATTAATGATGCACTCTGTACAGCAGTAAGACCTGACTTTGTAGCCCATGCTGGTATTTCCTTTTCTAAATAAGACCAGGACAAACCCGTAGTAACTTTTTTAGATTCTAATTTAAGTTCTGCTCCAGACACTTTGATAGTAGAATTTTGCAGTCCAATTGACTTTATTAGACGAATAGATTCTTCTTCGTGTTGGTTTCGCAGAGCCCGTGCATTAGAGGCTTGTTTAGTAAATGATTCGGTCAAATTATCCATGTGTATCCAACCTCGGATGGCGGCTGCAAGTTGTTGTTTAGGATCTGTAAGAGACATACCTTGATTTTTTAAAGGAATTTAAAGAAGCGGACTAACCGAGAAGACTTGCTATTTGACCAAGAACGGCTGGTCCTTGCATAGGTCCTTGCATAGGTCCTTGCATGGTCAGGACCGACCCAGCAGGTCCCCGTAATACAATAATACAGGTAATAACAGTACATGTAATCAAGACCAAAAACAGAATTGCCATTCCAATAATCCACGGTGATATTGTTTGTAAGATATGTTTCACTGCCGGGTCAATAATTTTTTGCAAAATAAGTTGTTGAGTCGGCTTATCCTGAAATCCCGAAGCCCATTGATCAGCTAAACGAAGACCAAGTTCATTCAAAGCTTTTCTGGCCTTAGTCTCCTTATCTTCCATTATTCTACTCCGCCTAGAATAATTTTCGTATCAAACCGAGAGATGGATTACCACCCAACAAAATATTATAAAGGCCTCTCTAAAACGCGAAAAGCACAGCGAAAAAACGAAATAGCCAAATTCGGTCGTCTATCCTGGAAGAATCCCCGAGCATATGTTGGATTCAAAACCGATAAAGGCGTTAAGACTAAGACATCATCATACACCGAACAATGGGTCTCCCGGTTTCCAACAGCAAAGTCTCTAGAGGACAAGGCCAAGGTAACCGGTGTTCCACTCTCATTAATACGGCAATCATATAACCGTGGTCTTGCAGCGTGGAGAACAGGACATCGGCCCGGTGCTACTCAGCAACAATGGGGCTATGCCCGTGTTCATTCTATGTTATTATGTGGGAAAACCGCTGTCTCCGCCGATGCAGACCTGGTTCGAGAAGCAAAAAAAACCAAGTCAGGCGCTCTTTGGTACTCTGCGTCTAAGTGTTAACTATCAGAAATCTGACCAGGATAGATGCTACAACCTCCCAAACGTACTACAGCGGGTTATCTTCTTAGCACTAATCCGCATCTTACGAGTCCTCCGGTACCCCTAGATTCCGGTGTATGGACCCCGACGGATGAATGGTGTTCCTGGGCCGATGAACAACGAAAACGGTTACTAGGCACCCTTCTAAGCAATGGGTCATGGTTTTCTAAACCGCCCCGGCGCGAAGTACTTGAACCCCTCTTTTCACCCTGGTATGGAATCTTACAGGGAAATCGGCAGTTTTTCTTCAAGCCCGAAAAGGATTCCTCCGGTACCGGTTCATGGGTCTTAGAGGGTCTGATAATGACCGCATCTTCAATTACTCCCGTATTCAGTGTTGGTGATTTTACTGAAACAAACAAGGGTGATGAGATTACTTTGTATGACACCGAGGCTCTGGAGGAACGCGAAGTTAATTTAGAAGATATTGAATCTGAAGGAGTGGCTCCGACACCCATTCGGAATCGTGAGTGGGAAACCAAGAAGTTTATGGCAAAGGAACGAGTTCGCGAGGCTCGTCTAAAGGCCCAGATTGCCATGAAAATGGCCCAAGCAGAAGAGGCCCGGTATATTCGCCATTTTGGTGAAATCGAAGACGGAGAATCTCACTTTAGTGATTATGATTTAACTGATTCTGATGCAAGCGACGAGGATGAACTTTTGACTTAGATTCCGTTTTTTGTCAAGGAATTTTCAACCTTCATATCAGAACATGTCCGGTTTTAGTGTAAATCTTGTTGTAGGCCTTTTAGTAATTGCAGCGGCAGCCTACCTTGTTGTACTATATGCACCTAAGATGATGAAGACTGTCATGCCTCCTAGATCTGGTGCCCGTGAGGGATTCCAGGGACATGCACAAGTACAGGCACAGGCACAGGTACCGGCACCGGCATCTGAGACGACATTGTCGAGCTACGGCAGTGACAGCATGGGCTCTGTTCCTATGAATGCAGCCAAGAAGCCCAAGGATTGCTATCCCCGTGAGCAGTTAAATCCCACTGAGCTTCTGCCCTCCGATGTAAATTCTGCATGGGCTGCCGTAAATCCCCATGGTGCCGGTGATATCCAGGGCAAGAACTTTCTAAGTGCGGGTTCCCTAGTTGGTGTCAACACGGTGGGCCAGAGTCTGCGTAATGCAAACTATCAGCTTCGGTCTGAGCCTCCTAACCCCCAGGTGCAGGTAGGCCCGTGGATGCAGACGACCATTGAGCCGGATCTGCAGAGACGCCCTATCGAGTAAATCTAGCAAAACCAAGCCAGAGAATCTGCTACAACAATAGGGAATGATAGATTTTGACTTAGTTGTCGGAATTCTATTAGTATTTGCACTAGCATTTGTAGTGTACAAGGCTCTGCCTCTACTTTCTGTAACAGAGCCGTTCTTTGTCTATAAAATGCGTAATGATGCAGAACATAGACAAATTTTACCCCCGAATCCTGGGTTAGGATCTCTGGCACCCGATTTATTACCTCTTGACAAACAAAATGCTGATATGCGCGGACCTTATGCTCTCTTTAGTTGCGGTAAACGCAACTATCCTCTATCTTCCATCTTAGAACATCAGGAAGACTGCCTTCTAGCATCAAAATAAATGTATAAAGTAAATGTCTCTTGAACTTTTAGTCTCAGAGACACGTACTGCTATTTCTAATGCTGCCGCCGATGGAACTGTAGATGCTGGCGAAGTTATACAGATTGCTGTTGCACTTTCTCAGAAACTTCAGGCACTAACTGACTTGTCCGGTTCTGAGAAGAAAACTGTGCTGTTGTCTACAATAAAAAAGGGCCTGGAAGAGGTTATGACGGGTTCTAACAAGGATTTTATTGAACCTCTCTTATCGGCCACTTCTGTTTCTATTGACATGGTATTTTCCGCTGCATCTGGAAAACTGGATCTGAGGAAACCGTCTAGCTGGGCCCAATGTCTTCCTGTCTGTCTTGGTCTTCTTACAGCAAAGGCTAAATCGCCTTTGACTACAACACCATAAAGCCTTCATCCTTTATAGAGGTTTATGTCTTATGCATTAGTCCTAGGAGTTCTGGGTGCTGGACTTGCAGCTATGGCATATAAACAGGGTTCATATGATATGGCTCTTACGGAGTCCACTGTTGATCGTGAAAAGTATCTGGTTAGGAACTTACCCGATAAACAAGATGCTGCTGATCGTCTTGCTAGAACAAGAGGCAAACTTATGCGCCTCATCAAAGAGCTGAAGGTGGCCCATCCCGACAAAGCCTTTGTGAAACAGTTGGCTAATTTTGATGTTGCTCCTTCTCGTTTCTCTGAGTCGACACCCGATGCATCGTATACATCATATTCGGTGAACAAGGGTGAAAAAGTATACATGTGTCTGAGACAACGGAATGAGAAAGAGGAGCTAGTAGATGAGAATGTGATTACCTTTGTAGCAATTCATGAAATGGCCCACATTGGTACCCCTGAAATTGGTCACACTCCGGCTTTTTGGAATAACTTTGGTTGGCTCTTAAAAGAAGCAGAGGCCATGAAAATTTATGAATTCACGAACTTTGCTGCGCATCCTGTTGAATATTGTGGAATCAAGATTACGGACCAGCCGACGTATAATAAGGATAAGGATGTAGATGCGGGGAAATAATATAATTCTAAACCTGATTATACTCAAACAGATAGAGCCATAGACGCTCTAGGATATAGCCGTTTTCACCGCCCTGATCATTCTTATCAGTGAGTTCTGTACAGATATTGAAATATGTCTCTACACTATTCTTATAGATAACATCCTTACTTACAGAAAAGAGACCCGAAAACGTCATTAAATACGTGGGTAGGCGGGGCTTATGATACTTACATCTATCCAAGAAATTGCACGTTATCGGGATTTCAGGTAACTTAAACTTCTTACGCTCATGGAGCTTGTAGGTGTTCTTATAGTTTGCGATGAGTTCTGTAACTCCATTGTCTACAAAAGCATTATCTTCGTGATACTCGCAGGTATCATTAATCTTCAGTACAATATACTCTAGACCATATGGTGTCTTGGTAGTACATTTTTCTGTGATTTCTGGCGGGGGAATATTGCGTTCACGAAGATAGACCAGACCAAGAGGCTGCATATCTTCTAGTTTATCGAAGTTATCAATCCCATACAGGATTGTATTATTGTGGGAAAATGGCCCACCCTGGACAAAGATATTCTTCCTCTTGAGATCATTGTAGTTATTAATGATATGATTTAGATATGTGTTGCCCTCTCTACCAATATTCTCAAGAGGAATAATCCGTTCTATGATACCATTGATATCATTCCGCCCCTTATTGTAAATATAGGCGATATCATTATACGGAGATACCCAATGAACATCTTCACTAAAGCGGGCCACAATAAGTGATACCTCTTCAGGATTAAATTTCTCACCGGCGTACTCAATCGTATGCAAATCATTATTCCGCGTTATTCTCCACCGTGTAAACCGATTTTTGGTAGTATAGAGATACAGACGATTATTCCTGTTAGGACATCCCAGATACTTCTCACCATAGGCAAGTGGTGTCGAACTACGGATATAATAAATGGAGTCTTCATCCGTCTTTTCGAGGGTCCAGTTAGCACCTCGGTCAGGACTAAAATAGAGGAGATTATTCGTATGTGTCAGAAAGGTGTTATTCTTTATAATATTAATGCGGGCCATTGAGATAGTGATCGTTAATAGTTCAGGAATTATCTGTTCTATAAGAACAAGATTACAGGCCTGTAGCTCGGAATCTAGAATAGAGCTTCTCGGAATAGTTGGTACTACAATCTTTTTTTCAACAGGTGGCTGAATGGGTGGAGGCGGAGGTGGAGGCGGAGGTGGAGG